>Ga0181520_10007315_pt1 | contig 16348 bp, 15 predicted proteins | sample PEATcosm2014_Bin_29_FD_132451 | JGI IMG/M metagenome (GOLD analysis project Ga0181520, IMG submission 132451) | Peatland microbial communities from MTU Mesocosm Facility, Houghton, MI, USA - PEATcosm2014_Bin02_30_metaG | ecosystem: Environmental > Terrestrial > Soil > Wetlands > Peat | place...
CAGCTCTAATCCCAGTTCAACTTCAGGAGCTGAAAACGCCGCCGGCGTCCGTGATTCCCAGCCGCCGCACATCACGGTTGTCAATCCATCTCCTGTGGTATTGCCTTGGAGCTTGCCCGAAAAGATCGCTTGGGGCGCCAATCTGGTGCTGGTGGTTCTGGGCTACGTCGGCATCATGATGGGCCTCTCCCTGCTCAAAAAGATTGAACGCCAAACGGGATACGCTGAGGCCACCGCCGAGGCCGCGGCTGCCAGCGCTCAGGCTGCGTTGTTGAACGTGCAGACGATTGTCCATTCTGAGCGGCCTTGGATTCTTATTACGATTGAGCCTTCCAAGAGCGTGGAGAACAGTTTTACCGTCATGGCCTCGAACCGTGGCAGAACGCCTGCCAAGATCATTGCTAGCGAGAAGCAGACCAGAATTGCCATTGACGAAGAACATCTTCCCGCCACTCCTGAGTACAAGAGTGGGGAAGCAGGTGCGCAGTTAGCTCCTATTATTTTGCTTCCGGGTGATTTCACGCCGATTCAGCACTTCTGCCGCGACGATGTGAGGGGGCTTTGCGACTCCGAAGAAAGATACAAGCGCATCGAAACCTGGGAAGAAAAGATATTTCTTTACGGAAGGGTGGCCTATAAGGACCTGATCTCGCCAGTCGACGGTGAAGTACATCAGACGAACTGGTGCTGCTGGTATATCCATGGGCGGAACAACAGCGGTCTGGTCATGGCCGGGGCATCGGAATACAACGCGCACACCTAGAGCAAAACCAGAGTGAACGTGCCCTCGCGGAACGCGTGCGAGGTGGCTTTTTCTTGTTGAAAAAGCCACTTTTAAGCTATAGCGTCCGGGTACCGCTACGCTGGTTTTGCTTTAAGGCCGCGCAGCCGCGTCGATCTCCTTGTAGGTTTCAATGTTGCGCTCAATGGCCTCGACATACTCGCGCGTCTCGGTGAAGGGGATGGATTCGACAAACTCGTCGATGCCCTGGTAAGGGCCGGCGGACTGCCAATCGAGCACCCGCTCATCGCCGGCATTATAGGCAGCCAGCGCATACTCGGTGACGCCGCCGAACTTGTTCAGTGTCTGGCGCAGATAACGGGTTCCGAGACGAATATTGGTCTCCGGATCGAGCAGCTGGAAGGTCTGAAAGTGGTCAATTCCCTCCTGGTGCGCCAACGACTTGCCCACCGAAGGCAGCAATTGCATCAGCCCGTAGGCGTTGGCGGGTGAAATGGCCGAAGGATTGAACTCCGACTCCTGGCGAATCAGCGAGACCACCAGATAGGGATCGAGATTGTTTTTGGCCGATTCGGTCGGAATTGTCTCCCACCAGGGCTGCGGGAAGAGAATGTGCCAGTAAACCATGGGAATCGCTTTGATGGCGGCCGAGGCGGCCGAGGGTAGTGCCCGCTTGAGTGAGCGCATGGCGCGAAAGGTCTCGCCATAGGAGGCATAAATCTGCGCCTCGGCCAGCGCGCTCCAGTCAGCCGAATCCGGGTCGGCGGCAATCTCCTGGGCGATGTAGTCGTTCAAACCGGCGTTGGCCAGCAGACGCGCCTTGGCCAGGTGAGGGCTGTCGGCAGGAAAGTCCTCCATCAGCGGTGGTACCGGCGTCGGTTGGAAGCTCTCCAGTTGCGGCTGCGGCGCTGGCTGAGCGTTTCCCAGCGCATCCAGCCGCTGGCGCGCCATTTGCGCGTAGAAATAGTGTTGGTAAGCGCGCAGAATGGTGCGATAGTTGGCTGCGGCCAGGGCCGGATTGTGATCCTCGGTCTCATAGAGGCGCCCGCGCCAATAGAGGGCGCTCACCGTCTCCTTGGCGCCGGGATAGAGACGAATTTGCTCGTCGAAGAGGCGAGCCGCGTCGCTGAAAAGCCCCTGCCGGTAACTCAGCCAGCCCGCTCGCCAGTGGGCGGCGGCGGCGTGGCTGCTGTTGGGGAAGCGCGTGGCCAGTGTGTTGTAGTAATCCACCGCCGCCGGATAGTCGCGCCGCAGCATATACATATTGCCGCTGTCGAAAAGCGCCTCGGCCAGCCAGGGACTTTGCGGAAAGCTCGACTCCATCTCGGCGACGATGCGCTTCTGCTCGTCCAGATCGTCGCGGCCGCGGGCCAGCTCCATCAGCAGATAAAGCCGTCGCGCGCCGTTCTCGCCGGTAGTGTCGGGTAGCGCTTCGGCCTGGGATGTAGTCAGTCGCTTCAGCTTCAGCTCACAGGCCGCCGCAGCCACCGCAAAACCATTGCGGCTCACTGCGTCGAGGCTTTGTTTGCCGGCCAGCAAGCGATACTGTTCGCCGGCGTCCTGAAAATGGCCGGCGTTCCAATAGGCATCACCCAAGCTGCGTAACTCGGCTGTGGTCAGGCTCGACTCCGCGCCCATGGCGGTCAGCTTGGCTCGCGCTATCTCCGCCTCGGCGCTCAGTGGGTGAGCCAGCAGAAGTCGTTTGTAGAAGTTTTCCGCCTGCAGTTCCTCCCCCAACGCAAAGGCGGCCTCGCCCTGCGCTAGTTGGAAGCCGGGACGGAGCGCGGCCGCGGTCTCGGCCGCGGCCGCCAGCACACGCTCGGCGCCGGCCGCATCCTTCAGCGCCAACAGAACCTCAGCCTCCAACTCCGGCGCCTGGGCCACGAAGATGCTCTCTGGATATCGATCCGCAAATCCGTGCAGCAGCGCCTCGGCTGCCTCCTCATTGCCCGCATCGTGGTTGGCGCGCGCGTTCAGAAAATCGGCGTCGTCGGCCACTTCCTCTCCCGCCCGTCGCGCCAGGCGAATGTCGGCAATTGCCTCGTCATAGCGCTTGTCGAGCAGGTAAGCGTGGCCCAGCGCCAGATAAGCCGCCGCCGCCGCTTCGCCCGCATGATGCTGCGCATACTTGATAACGCCCGCATACGCAGCCGGAGTGCGCATCGTAGCTAGTTGCTGGGCCATGGGGCGCAGCTCGGTGGAGGCTTGAAAGGCCAGCTTGATGTGCGCCGTCCGCGCCCGCCGCGCCGCCCTGACCTTTGCGCTTACGGGCTTCTTGGAGGTTTTGGCCGTACGGCTTGCGGGCCGCGCAGCGGCCTTGCCGGGCGTACCATCGGAGTTCGCGCGCGTCTTGGTCGTTTGGCTTGCGGGCTTTGCGCTCGACTTTTTTACTGCGCCGGAAGGCTTTGCCGTTTTCTTTGCCGCCGTGGCCTTCTTTTCGACCGTTGGCGCCAGTTTCTTCGCCGGTTTTGGGGCAGCGGTCTGCGCCGATTTCTTCGTCGTGGAAGAAACATTTTTTCTTGTCTTGGAAGCCGAAGCGGAGGGCGCGGTTGCCGAGCCGCTGGAGGATTGTCCCGCTAACGGCAGCACTATCAGCAGCGTGAAAAGCAGAAACGCAAGGCGGCGAGTAGCCAGCCGCCGAACAAATAAGGGGCGAAACGCAACGCTCATCTCTTCACTTTAAGCCGATTGGACGCTGAAAGCGGCTACCGGGAACCACGGGCGTTACGGCAAGGGCCACATCATGGGAGCCAGCCATCACAATCGCAGAGCGCTTCAGCCGTTAAGATGTGATTCCCAGCGGAACTGCCAACATTCCTTTGTTTGGCTTCCGCCGCCGTCGTCCGTTACACTCTAATTGACGAGCCAAACACAGAGTCCGTAAAGAAACCAAAAGGAATTCCGCAACCAACGCTCATGCCAACCATCCAACCAATTGAGATCGAGCCGCATCCCGACGTAGCCCTGGTGGAACGGGTGCGCGGCGGCGATCTCTCGGCCTACGATGCGCTGGTCCGCAAATATGAGCGCCAGCTCTTTCGCATCGCCCAGCACATTACGCAGAATCGCGAGGACGCCGAGGATGTTGCGCAGGACGCCTTCCTGAAGGCCTACGAAAAGATTGATCAGTTTCAGGGAAACTCGAAGTTCTATACGTGGCTGGTGCGCATTGCGGTGAACGAGAGCCTGATGCGGCTGCGCAAGCGGCGTACCGGCAGGATGGTCTCGATTGACGAGGATATCGAGACTGAAGAGGGAAGTGTGCCGCGCGATTTGGCCGACTGGGCGCCCGACCCCGAGCAGAATTACAACCAGGCCGAGCTTGGCGAGATCTTGCGTAAGACCATTCAGGGGTTGCCGCAGGGGTTTCGTATCGTGTTTGTGCTGAGAGATGTGGAAGGGCTTTCGACCGAGGAGACCGCCGAGACGTTGGGGCTGAGCATTCCCGCCGTCAAGTCACGCCTGCTGCGCGCCAGGCTCCAACTGCGCGAGCGCCTCAGCCGTTACTTCCGCCGCAAGACGCGGCCCGAAACTACAAAGCTCGAAGCTGCGAAGCATGGTGAAACGGGGGTTGGAAAGTGACCTGCAAAGAGTTTCTCGGCCTTCTCGATGATTTGATTGACGGCACTGTGGCCCCCGAAGTTCGCGCCGAGTTGCAAGCGCATTTGGGACGCTGCGGCCACTGCGAGGTCATCTTCAACACCACCCGCAAGACCATCGAAATCTACCGCTCCCACGAGATCTATGAACTGCCCACCGGACTGCGCGAGCGCCTCCACGCCGCCATCATGGCCCGCTGTAAAAGTGGCGGCTGCCAGTAGTGTCCCAAGTCTGAATTTGTCGCATTTATAGCAGTCATACTGAGCGGTGCAATCCACGCGCCAGCCCACCCTTACTCCTCGTGCGGCTCGTCGTCGAGGTTGTCGAGTGCATCCAGAGCCTCGTCGGGAACCTCCCATTCGCGAAGAACCTTGCGGATCGTGCCACTCGAAAAACCAGCCGCGACCAGGCGGCGCATGATCCGCGCGGTCTCCTTATCGTTCTCCGGCTTGTGCAGGCGCTTGCGTTCCAGGTGCTCGCGGGCCAGCGCCTCCTCGTTGGTCTGCCCATAGCGGGCTTCGAGGGTCTCGGCGATCAGTTCGCCGTCTACGCCCTTCTGCTGCAAATCTTGACGAACGCGGCGAACGCCCAGCTTCTCATTCGCCTGACGCAGCCGCGCGTAAGTTTCAGCAAAGGCTGCATCGTCCAGGTAGCCGTGCTCGCGCAACCGATGTAGAGCAGCCGCAATAGCCGCCTCGCCTGCCTCGCCCAGCTCGACGCGCCTCTTCATCAGCCGCCGCAGCTCCGTTTCCGTGCGCATGGCCCTCCCCAAAGACTTGACACCGTAATCGTAGAGGCCAGCTTCGTTGAGGAAGGCGCGCGGCTTGGCGGATTTGGATTTGAAAGCCATAGGCGAGGGAACAGTAATTATGGAACAGTATAGTTCGCCGGGTGCCCTATCTTTTCAGCGTCGGCTTGGCGCCTTCTTCCATTGCTCCGCGCGGTAGTAAACTTGTTGCCAATGGATGCGTCAAGCTTTACGGAGAACCTCGACGCGGAGGGTCCGTCCCGATCCGGGAGGATCGATGGAATAGATCATGTCCAGGAGCCGCAAGCATGATGAAAGATTTGCCGCTTTCGAAGGTCTATCAGTTGCTCGAACCGGGCCCCGTGGTCTTGCTGGCGACCACGCGAAGAGGCCGTGCCAACATCATGACGATGTCTTGGCACATGATGGTCGAGTTTGAGCCTCCCATTATCGCTTGTGTTGTCAGTAACGCCAATTACAGTTATGCGTCGCTGCGGGCAACCAAGGAGTGCGTGATTGCCGTGCCGGCGCGGAAACTCGCGTCCAAAGTCGTGCAGATCGGCAATTGTTCCGGCCGGGAGGTGGATAAGTTCCAGAAGCTTGGTCTGACTCCGGTTTCGGCACAGTGCGTGGCGCCGCCTCTCGTAGCAGAGTGCTTTGCGAATCTCGAATGCAGAGTGATCGATACCCGCCTTGTCCGCAGTTTCAATATTTTTATCCTTGAAGTGCTCAAAGCCTGGACCGACCCGGCGCAGAAGCGCCCCAAGACAATCCACCATCACGGGTATGGAAAGTTTGCCGTAGATGGAGAGATGATCAAATTGAAATCAAGCAAGCCCTGAAAATAGGTTTCGAATGCAGTGTGCCGGAACAATGGTTCGTTTGTTGCCAGTGTTCTTGCCTCGCGCTATAAACCATCCGTCCAATCAGGGCTTTATTCCGGGTTGTTCATTGAATTGCGACCTGATGGACATGGGAGGAAACTTATGCTGAGGCTGGTTTTGAGGACATCTGTCCTCGCAGGATGTTTTTCGCTTGTCTCTCTTGCTGCTGCGGCTCAAGAGGTGGTTCATGCCCTGTCTGGAACAATCGCTTCGATCGATGCGTCTGCAAAGACAATTACAGTCAATACCGACGACGGCTCCCAAAGTCTTTTCAAAGATATGAGCAATTCAACCACCGCGATTGAATTCGACCCGAATATTCGCAAAGATGCAACTGCCGCCGATGAATTCCGGAAGAGTGGAGTGCGTGTGATCGTCTATTATTTTGGCACTGGCGACATGCGCACGGTCGTTGCGTTACGAAGCCTTGGCGCAGGGCCGTTCACAATAACGAGCGGAACCGTAGTCAAATTCGACAAGGTGGATCATACCTTCTCAATCAAAGACAGTTCTGGAATGATCGAGACTTTCAATATCAGTCCTGATATGGTGGCCGAAACCTCAACGGGAGCCTCCGAAAAATCGGGATTTCATCCCTCCAAGGGCGATTCTGTCCGAATCACCTCCACAATAGTGAATGGGACTGCGACAGCCCTGTTTGTCAACACTTTGGTCGCCAGTTGATCAGCATTGTTCAGACGCCCTGATGCATTTTCATCCAATAACCATTTGAGCTTTGCCTGAGATGTCGCCAGGAGATCGACCTGCGGATTATGGTCGATCTCCATAGTTTGGGATTGATCCTGCCCTTTGGCAAAATCGGAAGCGCAGCTCCAGAACTATCCTGGTTAATCGCTAATTTGCCGGGTTCTTCTATTCCTGAAATGCCCTCAATTGTCATCCAGAGCTTTACTGGCTGCATCGTGTTCTCTGTTTGCTTTCGAACTGTTGATCTGTGCACCGGATTCTAGGGGGTGCTGGGTACAGTCAATTTTTCTTCGACGTCTTTCAGCGAGGGGCCTGGGCTATTAACCGGGGAGCTATCTGATAAGTTCCATAGTCGATTGTCAAAACGGCTGTCCCGCCGATACGGACTTTGGTCTCGCTCTGGTTTTTTTGCGGCAGCCAAAACCCGTTGATCTTTTCATTCGTATGATGAATAACGGTTGTTGATATCCAGAAGGAAGGATTCTTGCCTGGTCGTACTTCCATCCTGGCCACCGCAAAATCGGCTGCATCCACCCAGATTCTGCCGCGGTACAAAAATTTGCTCGGCGCGATCGGTTCAACTTCAAGGACATAAGAGGAACGGCCGTTGAGGCTTTCGCTCCCCGCCAAGTGGAATCTATAGTTCGCCTCTGAGAGTGCCGTTTCTCCTCGATTCAGCGACGCTTCCTTTTCGCTGTCAATCGCCCGTTTCAGTACCCTTTGGCAGAGAGCGCCTGATCCGCCCTGCGAAACAACCTGAAAGCTCTTCCCCGATGCAATGTCGTAGGTAACCAAAACGTCCATCTTTGCGGTAATGGTCTTCATGAATCCGTGATACTCCAATGCGTAATGACGCAGCGCCTGATAGTGCTCCAGAGCAGCCATCTGAGCACGATCGTGCTGCTCGATCCGTTGCACAATCTGATGCGTAGCCAAGAGTGCCGACGGAACCGTACTCGGAGTTTGCGGCGATGCTGAGCAGGTAGAGAGAGCAAGTCCTGCGATTGCCAATGAGCGTTTGCTTCGATCTGCCAGCATTATCCATTTCATAAGGTTGATTCTCCTTGCTCGAAGGCGTCCGAAAGGTGTGTAGGAGCATTGAGACAAAGAGAATTGCAGGAGGCATTGATTTTCCTTGCAAGGTCCGCGTTCTCCGCTTTGCCCTTGATGCGAGACAATTTTTCACTTCCTGCCTTAAGATTCCCCTAGAACGTAGAAGATCTCACATTCTTGCGTTAAAAAAGGCGAAATTGCCTCGCGCCAACACAATAATTTTTCTTCCCGCGTAAGGCGCGCGCTGGCCGGGCTGGTTGAGTTCAGCACTCTCTGCTGAATGGGGCGAGTGCTTGCAAGCTGTGAAAATGCCTTTGCGCGAAAGAGCCTTGCAGCAGGTTGACCGTTGAAGCAGATAAGCTCGATGCGCGAATGCTCGCAAAGAAACGCGCGGAAATCATTCGGCTCGACGGTTTCCAATAGGATATTTGCATCACTGCTTCCGGCGCGTTCTGCGGCCCTGCACACATCCCAGAGCGCGATGCCGCTGCCGCGCAGCCTGCGCAACCGTTCTTTATAAGTCAGCTCCGGCTTGGCGCCGATCAGCTCTCCCATGATCCACCAGAAGGCATTTCTTGGGTGCGCATAGTATTCATGGCGCTCCAGCGACTTCACGCTGGGAAGCGTTCCCAGAATCAGAACGCGAGCATCCGGGGATTCAACCGCCTCAAAGGCGAGAGATTTCATCGTCATCCCATTTCTGGCAGCCTGACCTGAATACTATTCTTCCAGCCAAAACCTGTGTGAGCAAGGATCAGCAAACTGTGCTGTCATTGGACGCGGCAGCCGGGTGCGCATTTACAATGGCTAGTGTGCAACCAGAACAGTCTTCACACATCATTCTTGCCGAAAATCTGACCAAGGTTTACACGGCCGGCCGCATCAAGGTCACTGCGGTGCGCGGGGTTTCGCTGGCCGTTGAGCGTGGTGAGTTTGTCGCCATTGTCGGACCATCCGGTTCAGGCAAGTCCACGCTTTTTTACCTCCTGGGCGGTCTGACGCCGGCTACTCAGGGCCGAGTGGTGATCGACGGGGTGGACTTTGCCTCGCTCTCGGACGGCGAGCGAACACGGCTGCGCAAGCACCGCATCGGATTTGTCTTCCAGAAGTTCAACCTGCTACCCACGCTTTCGGCCATGGGCAACATCGAGATTGCGCACACGGTTAGCGACAGCAAGGAGCCTCTGGACCGCGAGTATCTCGACCACCTGAGCGATCTGCTCTCGATCCGGGGGCGGCTTGAACATCGTCCCAGCGAGTTGAGCGGTGGCGAGCAGCAGCGCGTGGCCATCGCGCGGGCAATGATTACCCGCCCTGCCATTGTGCTGGCCGACGAGCCCACCGGCAATCTGGACACCAAAAGCTCGGATGCTGTGCTGGCAATGCTGGTGCGCTCAAATCGTGAACTGGGCCAGACGACGCTGATGATTACGCACAATCCCGAAGCGGCCAAGATTGCCGGCCGGATTCTATATATGCGCGACGGTGAGATCGTGCGCGAAGAGAAGGGAGCCGGGGCTGGCCAGACCGTTTGAGCGGTACAAGGGGGGCGCTGGTTTGACCTGATTTGCCTGCCCCGGTATACTCAAATCTGAAACAAGCGGGAGTAGCTCAGTGGTAGAGCATTGCCTTGCCAAGGCAAGGGTCGCGAGTTCAAATCTCGTCTCCCGCTCCATTCCGCCCTCCGGCCCTGGCCGGGTTGGCTACGGCGGCGTGGAAAATATTTTTTAGAAAGCAGCCCTGCCAAGGCGCGGTACCCAAGTGGTAAGGGAGAGGTCTGCAAAACCTTTATGCGCCGGTTCGATCCCGGCCCGCGCCTCCAATCCTCTTCAACAACTTAAAACAAAATATTCCACTCAAACGACCGCTGGTTGCAAGTTAGCGGCTAAACCGTTCGAAGTCTGCCGATGGGGAAGCCTTCAAAGCGGAAACAGCCACTCAGTTGCCCGCTCAGCGTAGCTGCCGCCATGTCCGCGGACTCGTCGAGGAGATGAGCAAAATACTTGAGAAAGATGTCAAGCCGCGAGTGCCTAGACGTTCATGCGGTTCCTTGAGGGGCAGATGTTCCTTCACCAACTGTGCCGCTCTCTTCCGGAGAGAGAGATCCGTTCAGGCCGCTCAATGATTGCGCCTTACGCCTGAAGGCAGTTCTCTAGATTCGATGTGCATTGCTGCGACCAATATGCCCTCCTGCCAGCCATAGAAGCCAGCGCTCGCAAGGCGATTTATTGCGCGGAAAGATGCAGTGACAGCAAGTACTTTCATAACTCACGGGCGGGACATTTTGCTCCCGTCTGCTGGAACGTAAAGACATGGGAAATCGAATCATTACCAGCCTCATTGCGGAGTGGTTTTTGATATGGTGCTGGAAAAGATTGATTAAAAAGTGCTTACTATTATGATTTTTTTATGAAAATAATTGCCAAGAAGCAGACGAAGATCGTTGACCAACGATCATTGACGTCAAAATTTTCACAATTGAGCGCTTGACAAACGGCAGTAATGACTTACGATTATCTCAACGCGAAAACCTGATTTTCTGATCCTTGGAATCAAGTGAGCCTGTCCGCGTTTAGGTGGTTGACGGGTATACCAGATGATTTTCGATGTTGCATGGTTTCGCGGGTGAAGCAAAGTTGTCCCTTCGAGCCGTGTGCATGGTTTGGTGTTGATTGAACGAAGTGCTTCTTGAAAACTGACTAGCTAAGTCAGAATGGCGGAGCCGTATACACGATGAGCCGCGCAGCAAGGTAAATAGCTCACGCTTCGCCCTTTGTGAAGACTTGAAACGTTGCGTTCCACTGCTTGTGCGGCAAGCATGTCAGGCCAGAGGTCTCGGGTGAGTCTACGGGTGGCAGGTCAAAGATTCGGCGATCAGATTGCTCAGAACACGGCGATCACAGGCACAGCGCGGGACCGCAACTGGTATGCGGTTTACACTGTTCCACAACACGAAAAGTCTGTGCTGAAGCAGCTTGACATTCGGGAGATTGAGACCTTTCTTCCGACCTATGAGACGGTCCGGGTTTGGAAGAACAGGCAACGGATGAAGCTCATCTTGCCGCTGTTTCCTACCTACCTGTTTGTACATATCAGATTCTCGGAACGTGTCAGGGTTTTGCAGTCTCCCGGAGCGCTGCAAATTGTGGGCAACAGCCGGGGAATTGTTCCGCTTCCGGATTCCGATGTCGAGTTTTTGCGCTCCGATTTCTGCAGGGAGCGAATCGAGCCGTTTCGAGATCTTGTAATCGGTGAAAAAGTTCGCATCAAGAACGGCGTGATGCGAGGGATTTTGGGAACCCTTGTAAGAAAGAGCAACAGCATGCGCTTCGTGTTGACAGTCGAATCGATCAATCAGCATGCCGCTATCCAAGTGAATGCTGAAGACCTGGAACCGGTTGTCGCATAAAGTGGGAGATGTCTTTTACGCCAAGTTCTCTAGTGCAAGGGGCATCAGCGCCGGCGCATAGGCAAGCATTCCGTTTGAGCAGCCGGTTCGAGCAATAGCGCTTTGATTCAAGAACTCTTGCAGCTCGGTTTGTTCCAGGAGTTCTCCTCCTCCATCGCTTCATCTATCACCAACCGTATTCATGATTCGCCAGAGAATGAGCCGCAAGGAACACTGCGCGACAGAAACAGGCTGTGCGCTTCAGTGGCGACGCATTCCGCGGCTAGTTGGTGTGGCATAGAGTCGCAGCGATTCTGCGGCAAGTGAGCAATGACCCATGCAGGCTGTCGATGCCCTGCAAATCAGGAGAGGAGCGCGTATAAGATGCCAGTTACACTGAAAGGCACAGCGAGCGCGGACAAAATTCTTCAAGCGGCAGGCAAGCTGTTTTCGCGCCAGGGATATTACGGAACGAGCACCCGTGAGATAGCCGGACTTGCCGGTGTGAGTGAAAACACGCTTTTTCGGCATTTTGATAACAAGGAAAACCTCTGTTGGTCGTCTCTCCGCCTGTATTCCGCAGGGCTGAAGTTTCGCCAGGACCTGCAGAAGGGGTTAACGCAGGGCGACTCTCCCGAAATGGTTTTGCCCAAGATCATCGAGATGCTCGCAAATATGGTTAGCTACAGCCCGGAACTTCTGGGTCTGATTGCCGTCGCATTTGTCGAACTGCATCCGAAGACGGACAAATTCCGCCAGGAGCAACTTTCGCCTTTTTTCTCGGCAATCCACCGCTATTTTGAGATGAACATTAAAAGCGGGAGAATTAGGGATTTGGATTCTACAATGCTGACATCCGCATTGATCATGACAGGGTTGGCGCATCCTCGGATATACAACCTGATTGATGGCAAAAAGCCCGTCTATCCGAATAACGTGGAAGCGAATCGCGCCTGCGCCAGGTTCTGGCTGGATTTGATTGTTCTTAGGATGCCGGCATATCCAGCGTCTACAGTCCAGACAACAGCGGAGTATTCTGCGTAGACGACAAGTGGCGAAGTCCAGAGGGAGTGTCATTTACGTTTTCGCTGTGAGCAAAGTTCAGGAACGGTAAGTGAAACAGAACTAAGGGAATCCAGGAGGAAGAGATATGTCTCCGGAATCAAAGATTGCCCGACGGCATAGAGCGCAACGTATCGCGCGTTATGTAGTCGTTTATTCTCTTGACCTGACAGCATTCGTTTTCTCTACAATCTTCGCATTTGAGTTACGATTCGATGGAGCATTGCCAGCGCAATATCTCCGCCCAATGAGATTGGCCCTGTGCGTATGGGCAGTGGCAAAGTTTGCAACTTTTCTCATGGGTGCGGTAGGTCGAGGAAGTTGGCGGCATGCTTCAATCTACGACAAGACCCGCGTTATTCTGGCTGATTCAGCGGGGTCGATACTGGGTGGCGTGGTCATATTCCTTCTGCTTGGACCTACGGGCATTCCGCGTTCTGTGTACATTCTCGATTGGCTGATTTGCTGCTTGATGAGTTTGGGCGGAAGACTCGCTGTCCGCGTGGTTTTCGCTGCGAGGAACAGAATTGGTAGGGAAAAGGGTGAGCGGACAAGAGCGCTCATTTATGGCGCCGGCGCCGCAGGACTGGCGCTGCTCGGGGAATTGCAACAAAACCACACCTTGAAGTGCGATGTCGTAGGTCTTATCGATGACGATCCAGTCAAAGTGGGGCTCACTCTGTATGGCAAGCAGGTTTTGGGAACGGGAGCATCGCTCGCGGTTTTGGTGCGGAAGCATGCTATCAAGGAAGTGCTTATTGCGATTCCCTCCGCGACTGGACCGCAAATGGTGCGAATTTTGAAGCTCGCCACCGATTCCAAGGTCGAATACAAGACAGTGCCGAGTCTTGGGGAACTTGTCCAGGGCACGGAATTGGGCAAGCAAATCCGCGAGGTTGCTGTAGAAGATTTGCTGGGCAGAATGCCAGTGCAACTCGACCTGGATCGGATTCGGGAGCGGATTCAAGGGCGGGTTGTGATGGTGACAGGCGCCGCAGGCTCGATAGGCTCGGAGATTTGCCGGCAGATCGCACCCTTTCACCCGCTTGCCATTGTAGGTTTCGATCAGGCAGAGACGCCCCTTTTTCATATCGACAAAGAGATGGCGGCGAGCTTCCCTTACATAACTTTTCACCCGGAAATCGGCAGTATCACCAGCCGCAGCTCTCTGAAACGGGTAATGCAACACTATCACCCTTCGATTCTGTATCACGCCGCCGCCTACAAGCATGTTCCGTTGATGGAAAAGCACGTCTTCGCTGCGGTCGAAACGAACATCTTCGGGACATGGAATGTTGCCCGTGCGGCGGCTGAGCACGGAGTCGACGATTTTGTCATGATCTCCACCGACAAGGCGGTTCGGCCGACCAGCATGATGGGCGCGACGAAACGCGTTGCAGAGATGCTCATTCGAACACTCCAGATGGAGAGCGGAACCAAGTTCGTTGCGGTACGTTTCGGCAATGTACTCGGAAGCAACGGGAGCGTTGTTCCCACCTTCAAGGAACAGATTGCTGCAGGCGGCCCGGTCACAGTCACTCACCCGGAAATGACGCGCTTTTTTATGACCATTCCCGAGGCGGCTCAGTTGGTTTTGCAGGCTTTCTCCATCGGCAAGGGCGGTGAGGTGTTCGTCCTTGAAATGGGCGCGCCTGTAAAGATTCTGGACCTAGCCAAGAATCTGATTTTGCTCTCGGGGCTTCAGCCTGAACGGGATATCGAGATTCAATTTACCGGTCTTCGCCCAGGCGAAAAAATGTTTGAAGAATTGAATCTGCAGGATGAGCATCTGATGCCAACTTCGCACTCTAAGATCAGAAGCTATGTCGGCCATCAGAATCATGATGCAATGCAGATCAAAGCATCATTGCAACGCCTGCAGGCAATTGTTGAAGGACAAGACGTTGCCAACCTTGTACTGTTGCTGAAGGAATTGATTCCCGACTATAACCCTGGAAACGAGCTTTTAAAAACGGCCATGGCTATCAAGCCATACGATGCTGTTCCAGATAAGATTCCGGTTCGTCGTGAACAGACTGATACCTAACTGGCGGTCAAACTAACGCCGGCCGCCCTAGTGAATTAGGACACACAGAAAGATGATCGCAGTTGGCGGTGTTCTGTCTCTCCTTATTCGGGATTGCAGAGGATACCTTCGCTCGGTTTGTCTCCCCACTTATGTGGTTTTCTATTTAAACGAGGCGAGTTCTCTCTTATGAAATCAAAGGTATTTCTACTGTTTCTAATAAGCAGCACGCTTTGTGCGGGGCAATCCGTACTCACCACTCCGGCTGATTCAAGCCAACCCGCCCTGGGTCCCTCGGCTGGGCAGGTGCCCTCATCCGGTGTGCCCATGCCCTTCAGGCAAATCCCTCGCCAAGCAGGGGCTAAGACCTACAACGACAACTTTGCTCCCGGTCAAGTTAATCCCACAATGCCTGCGCCCGTACCGGTTGCGGCTCCATCGAGGATTGTCGGTCCACTCACCCAGAAGTCCGAGTTCGAGCAGTTTGCGGAAGATGCAACCGGGCGCCCACTTCCGGTATACGGTCGTAAGTTGTTCGACGAAGTTCCTACGACCTTCGCTCCGGTTGAACATACTCCAGTTCCGGCAAATTATGTGCTGGGACCTGGAGATGAATTGCTGATACGTGCCTGGGGAAAGATAGACCTCGATTCCCGCGTAACGGTGGACAGAAACGGACAAATAAACCTTCCGAAGGTGGGAACCATGACCGTAGCCGGCTTGCGTTATGAGCAAGTCGAAAGTTATCTGCATTCGGCCATCAGCGCTCTCTTCAAGGACTTTGAACTGAATGTTACCTTGGGGCAGCTTCGCTCGGTCCAGATTTTTGTCTTGGGCAACGCGCGGCAGCCGGGCGGATACACGATCAGTTCTCTTAGCACTTTAGTCGATGCACTATTTGCCTCTGGAGGGCCCTCTGCGACTGGAACCATGCGGCATATTCAACTGCGGCGCGGAGGCCGGATGCTAACGGAGTTTGATATATACGATCTGGCGCAGAGGGGCGATAAATCACACGATGTACAGTTGCTTCCGGGCGACGTAATTTACATTCCTCCAGTTGGAGCGCAAGTCGCTATCAGTGGCGATATTAACGAACCTGGTATTTACGAGTTGAAAGGCGAGACGGCGACTGTTAGTGCCGCACTCGAAGGCGCAGGAGGGCTGACTAGCCTGGCGGGAGTTGAGCATGTAGTGCTGGAGCGTGTTGACAACCACAACAGCCGCCGGGTCGAACAGTTCACTCTGGATTCAACAGGGTTGCAAAAGCATCTCAAGGACGGAGACTTGCTGCGGGTGTTTCCGCTTTCGCCAAAGTTTTCGAACGCAGTGACACTGCGAGGCAATGTTGCCGAGCCCGGCCTTTATCCTTGGAAGGATGGGATGCGCGTGTCGGACCTGATTCCGTCTCGTGACTTTCTGATTACTCGCGATTATTGGAACCGGGAGAACCACCTTGTCCCGCGTATTTCCGCTCATCCTTTCGCCGACTCGCGCACAGACCAATTACGCGATCAACAAAACGGCCAGCCCCGCGATCTGAGTGCAAATCAGTATGAAAATTCGCAGGCTGACCAATTCGGCAATGAGCAGGCAGACCAATCCGGAATCTTGCGCACCAATCAACCTGGCAACCAGAGCAACAACCAGTTGTGGATTCCACGCACTCCAATTATTGACACCGTAGGCCAAAACAGCTCGGAGATCAACTGGGAATATGCGCTGATCGAGCGCCTTGACGAGCACGATCTGAGCACCCGTTTGATCCCGTTTCGCCTTGTCGGCGCAATCGACAATCCCACGTCTCCAGATAATCAGCCTCTGAAGGCTGGAGATGTCGTCACAATTTTCTCGAGGGCTGACCTGGACTTGCCGATGGAAAAGCACGCGACGTTTGTCCGAGTGGGTGGAGAGGTGTACGCGCCGGGCATATACCGCATCAATCCAGGCGAGATGTTAAGAGATGTGGTGAAACAGGCCGGAGGGCTTACATCGCATTCTTACCTATATGCTTCTGTTCTTACGCGCGTCTCGGCCCGCCAGGCTCAAGAGAAACAGCTCCAGCAATCCACCGAGCAGATGCAAAGGGAACTCATCGCCAAGTTTGCGAACGCCACTCCGCAAGCTGGCCAAACTG
>Ga0181520_10007316_pt1 | contig 16347 bp, 12 predicted proteins | sample PEATcosm2014_Bin_29_FD_132451 | JGI IMG/M metagenome (GOLD analysis project Ga0181520, IMG submission 132451) | Peatland microbial communities from MTU Mesocosm Facility, Houghton, MI, USA - PEATcosm2014_Bin02_30_metaG | ecosystem: Environmental > Terrestrial > Soil > Wetlands > Peat | place...
ACCGCCGAGACCCTCGGTCACCGGGGCCTGGGCTCGGTCGCCGGCTACACCAAGATCACCGACCGGAGGCGCCGCGAGGCGTACGAGGTGATGGAGCGCGCGGGGCTGTAGTGGCACGACTGGCCAGATCGCGGCGATAGCGCGGCACCACAGCTACGACCGCAGCTCAGGACCGTCCCCCGCCCCCACGCCGAGGCCCGAACCGCCGGGTCCGCGGTTCTGGGGCGGCACAGCTCGCATTCATGACGCACGGGTGATTCCTGCTCGGTGAGGGCGAGCGCCGGTCAAGACGGCGGGCTCCAGGGCGATCCCGGCTCCTGGTTTTGGGGGACGCTCGACGACGTCAGGGATTGACCTAACGGTGATAGGCGGGCGTATCGTCTCCGGCGATGCGCCACACCGGACTTCAGGGCAGGCGAGGCTGGTCTCACGAGTAAGGGAAGCTAATGACAGTCACCACTTCAGGTGGAGAGCGGATCAACAACCACGCCGGCTTCATCTGGTCGGTCGCCGACCTACTGCGCGGCGACTACAAGCAGTCCGAGTACGGGAAGGTCATCCTTCCACTCACCGTCCTCCGCCGCATGGACTGCGTCCTCGAGCCAACCAAGCAGGCCGTCCGCGCACGGGCCGAGAAGCTCAAGACCCAGGGCGTGGGGAACTGGGAGCCGGTGCTCTGCTCCGTTGCCGGCCAGTCCTTCTACAACATCTCCCAGATCGATTTCCACCGGCTGCTCCAGGACGCCGCCCATGTTGCCGGCAACCTCCGCGGCTACGTAGCTGGGTTCTCTCCGGAGGCCCGAGAAGTCCTCGAGAAGTTCGACTTCGACGCCCAGATCACCCGCCTGGAGCGGTCCGACCTGCTGTACCTAGTGGTCGCGCGCTTCGCTGACATCGACCTTCACCCTGACAAGGTCTCCAACATCGAGATGGGCTACCTCTACGAGGAGCTAATCCGGCGGTTCTCTGAGCTCTCCAATGAGACCGCCGGCGAGCACTTCACGCCCCGGGAGGTGATCCGGTTGATGGTCAACCTTCTCTTCGCCGAGGACGACGAGCTACTCCGTGACGAGGGTGCGGTCCGAACCCTCTTCGATCCGGCCTGTGGGACCGGGGGCATGCTCTCGGTGGCGGAGAACCACCTCCGGGAGCTCAACCCCTCCGCTCGGCTCGAGGTCTTCGGCCAGGAGCTCAACGAGGAAACCTACGCGATCTGCCGCTCCGACATGATGGTGAAGGGCCAGGACGCCTCCCACATCGTCTGCGGCAACTCGTTCAGCCAGGACGGACACAAGGGCAAGACCTTCAACTACCTGCTCGCCAATCCCCCTTTCGGGGTCGAGTGGAAGAGAGTGGAGCAGGTGATCCGGGATGAGAGCGAGAAGCTCGGCTTCCGGGGGCGCTTCGGAGCGGGGCTCCCCCGGATCAACGACGGGAGCCTGCTCTTCCTCCAGCACATGATCTCGAAGATGAAGCCGCCGGAGGAGGGCGGCAGCCGGCTGGCCATCGTCTTCAACGGCTCCCCGCTCTTCAGCGGGGCGGCTGCGTCCGGCGAGTCCGAGATCCGACGCTGGATCCTCGAGAACGATTGGCTCGAGGCAGTGGTTGCCCTTCCCGACCAGCTCTTCTACAACACCGGCATCTCCACCTACTTCTGGGTGGTGACCAATCGGAAGAAGCCGGCCCGTCGCGGCAAGGTCCAACTGGTCGATGCCCGGGAGTACTGGACCAAGATGCGCAAAAGTCTCGGTGCCAAGCGCAAGGAGATCTCCGCCGATCAGATCCAGGACGTGACCCGTTTGTACGCTGGCTTCACCGAGGGGGAGCTGGTCAAGATCTTCCCGAACTCGGCGTTCGGCGTCCAGCGGATCACGGTGGAGAGACCCCTCCGCCTCCGCTACACGGTCATGGACGAGACCCTCCCGGCTCTGAAGGAGACCAAGGTCTGGGCGAAGCTCGACAGAGGGCAGCGGGATGAGCTGGAGGCACACCTCGTCGATCTACAGGGCTTCTCGACGGTGGACCGAAGGGCGATGGTCCGCAAGCTCGGCGATCTCCCCAAGGGGGTCGATAAGGCGATCTGGGACGCGGTCTCGGTGCCCGACCCCGAGGCGCCGGTGGTAACGGGTCGGAAGGGGGCACGAGAACCCGACCCCGATCTCCGGGACAACGAGAACGTTCCCCTCCCGGAAGGAGGAGACTCGTGGGCGGCTGACCCCACCGAGCGGCTCGAGACTCCGCGGTACCGGGCGGCTGTGGATGAGTACATGACGGCGGAGGTGCTGCCTTACGTTCCCGAAGCCTGGGTCGACCACAGCAAGACGAGGATCGGCTTCGAGATCCCCCTCACCCGGCATTTCTACAAGTACGTTCCGCCACGGCCGTTGGCAGAAATCGACGCTGAGATATCGAACCTCGAGGCTGAGATTGAACACTTGTTAGCCGAGTTGACTGATTGATGACCCCGGGATTGCCCCTCCGCATGGCGATCGGTCCCCAATGGGCCGGCCCTCTGCCCTCCGACTGGCGAGTCGGAACGATACGCCGCTTCGCGCGCGTCTTCGCCGGCGGGACACCCGACAAGTCGATTGAGCGCTACTGGCAGAACGGCACCGTGCCGTGGCTCGCATCGGGCGAGGTGAACCAGTGGCTTATCACTGAGCCAACCACATACATTACGGAGGAGGCACTTCGAAACAGCAGTGCCCGATGGGTCTCGCGAAATGCACTTGTCGTCGCCCTTGCCGGACAAGGCAGGACGAAAGGCATGGCGGCGCAGATGGGGATCGACGCAACCTGCAACCAGTCTCTAGCCGCGATCGTTCCCGATGATCGAATTCACCCGAGATTCCTCCTCTGGTGGCTCGCCGCACATTACGAGACCTTGCGCAATCTCGCTGGGGGCGAGCTACGAGACGGTCTGAATCTCGACATCATCAGCAGCGTTCCTGTGCCGCTACCCTCTCTGGCGACTCAGCGGTCAGTCGCCGACTACCTCGATCGGGAGACGACACGGATCGATGCGCTCATAGCGGCCAAACGGCGACTGGTTGCGCTACTGGCAGAGCGATTTGCGGAGGCCCGAAACCAAGCCGTCCGTGGGGCGGGACCGCAGGGGTCGCGACAGCAGGGCCCCGCGTGGCTAGCCGACGTTCCGGCCCACTGGTCAATCAAGCGTCTCAAGTTCATTTCCAGAATGGACTCCGGGCATACCCCAGATCGCAAGATCCCTGAATACTGGGTGGACTGCACCATTCCTTGGGTTACCCTCAACGATGTTGGAGAACTGGACCACTCATGGGAGCTCACGGAGGTAACCAACGCTATCAACGAGCTGGGGATGGCCAATTCCTCAGCCCATCCGATCCCTGCAGGTTCTGTCATCCTCTCTCGAGACGCCACGGTAGGCCGGGCGGCGATCTTGGCGAGGCCAATGGCCGTCTCCCAGCACTTCGTTTCCTGGACATGTGGTGGGGATCTGGAACCAGAGTACCTCCTCCAGGTGATTCGCGGACCGATGCAACAACACTTCGGTACGCTCACAGCTGGCGCGACAATTGCAACCATTGGCATGCCGGAACTCAGAGAGTTGGTCATCCCTGTGCCGCCACTTGACGAGCAGAGGCAGATCGTCAAGCGCATACGGCATCTGCAAAGAAGCTACGACGAGATCACAAACAGGGTGACTGTCCAAGTCGGACTGCTTCAGGAACGGCGACAAGCGCTGATCACCGCCGCCGTGATAGGTGAGTTGGAGATTCCGGAGGTGGCTGCATGAAGCCCAACGAGCTCGGTTTCGAGGAGGCCATCGAGGCGACCCTGCTGGCCGCCGGGTACCTTCGCTCCAACCCAGCGGTCTTCGATCGCTCCCAGGGCCTCGACCCGGAGCAGCTCTTTGCCTTCATCGAGGTCACTCAGCCCAAGGAGTGGGGAAACCTCGTCGGCCGCTACGGCGGCCAGGTGGAGGAGGCCCGACGTGGCTTCACCAAGCGCTTGTGCCACGACCTCGACCACCGGGGCACCGTCGACGTGCTCCGCCACGGGATCGTCGACCTGGGGGTGAGCTTCCGCCTCGCCTACTTCAAGCCCTCCCACAGCCTGACCCCGGAGCTGGTGGCCCGCTACAGCGCCAACCGTGTGTCGCTGACCCGCCAATTGCGCTACGAGGCGGGCTTGGAGAAGTCCCTCGATCTGGCGATCCTGGTGAACGGGATCCCCACCGCCACCGCCGAGCTCAAGAACCCCATCACCGGCCAGACCGTCGAGGACGCTACCCGGCAGTACCGGAAGGACCGCGACCCGGGCAACGTCACCCTCTCGAGACGGTCGGTCGTTCACTTCGCCGTGGACCCGGATCGGGTGGCCATGACCACGCGGCTCGCCGGCGCGGACACCCAATTCCTTCCCTTCAACCTAGGAGCGGACGGCGGCGCCGGCAACCCGGTGAACCCTGCCGGATATCGGACCGCCTACCTTTGGGAACGGGTGTGGACTCGGGACTCCTGGCTCGACATCCTGAGCCGCTTCATCCACGTCGAGCGGCCCGAGGAGGGCACCCCAGCGGAGCGCCGGGCCCGCGAGCGGGTGATCTTCCCCCGCTACCACCAGTGGGACTGCGTCCTGCGCCTGGAGAACCATGCCCGCGACCACGGGCCGGGGCAGTGCTACCTGGTCCAGCACTCGGCTGGCTCCGGGAAGTCCAACACCATCGCCTGGACTGCCCACCGCTTGGCCAGCCTTCATGACGAGCACAACCAGAAGGTATTCGACAAGGTCCTGGTCATCACCGACCGGGTGGTGCTGGATCGACAGCTCCAGGAGACGATCTACCAGTTCGAGCACGTCCGAGGTGTGGTGCAGAGGATCGAGAAGGATTCAGAGCAGCTCCTCGAGGCCCTGAAGGGGGAACAGGCCCAGATCGTAATCACCACCCTCCAGAAGTTCCCCTTCGTGCTCCAGAAGATCGAGGAGCTTCGCGAGGCTCTTCCCAACCGACGCTACGCCGTCATCGTCGATGAGGCGCACTCGTCGCAGACGGGGGAGGCGGCCAACGATCTCAAGGTGGTCCTCGGAGCGACCGAGGAGCAGGAGATGACCCGGGCCGAGGCCGAGGACGCCGGCTTCGTGACCGATGCCATCGATGTGGCAGAGGAGGCCGTCGCCAAGGCGGTTCTCGGGCGCGGGAAGCGGGCCAACCTCTCGTTTTTCGCTTTCACCGCCACCCCGAAGGCCAAGACCCTCGAGATGTTCGGGACCCGCAACCCGGTGACGGGCCTCTTCGACCCCTTCCATCTCTACACCATGCGTCAGGCCATCGACGAGGGGTTCATTCTCGACGTCCTCCAGTACTACACCACGTACAAGACGCTGTGGCGGATCGAGAAGGCCATCCGCGACGACCCTCGATACGAGCCCGGGAAGGCCCGGCGGGCCATCGCCCGGTTCGTCTCCTTGCATCCCTCCAACCTCGCCCAGAAGGCCGAGATCATCGTCGAGCACTTCCGGGCTCATACCAGAACCAAGATCGGCGGAAAGGCCAAGGCCATGGTGGTCACCGCCTCCCGACTCCACGCCGTCCGCTACAAGGAGGCGTTGGACCAGTACATCGCCAAGCAGGGCTACACGGACCTCCACACGCTAGTGGCCTTTTCCGGCGGGGTAGACGACAAGGGGATCCGCCACACCGAGCAGGGGATGAACAGCTTCCCCTCTTCGGAGATCCCGGAGCGCTTCGGCACTGGCGACTACCAGGTGCTGATCGTCGCTGAGAAGTTCCAGACCGGCTTCGACCAGCCGCTCCTCCACACCATGTACGTGGACAAGGTCCTGCTTGGACTGGCGGCGGTGCAGACCCTCTCACGCCTCAATCGCATCCACCAGCTGAAGATGGACACCTTCGTCCTCGACTTCCGCAACGAGACCGACGACATCGTCACGGCCTTCGAGCCCTACTACGGCCGGACCGTGGCGCCACCGACCGACCCCAACGTCCTGTACGACACGCGGTTCCGGCTGGACCAGCACGACGTCCTGCGCGAGTCGGAGGTGACCGCCGCGGTGGCAGCGCTGCTGAGCTCGGGGGCGGCAGGCGCCCACGCCCAGGTTTACGCTCTCCTGGAGCCGGCAGTGGAGCGGTTCCGGGCACTTCCAGAGCTGGATCGCCTGGACTTCAAAGACGCGCTCGACAAGTTCGTGCGGCTCTACGCCTTCCTCTCTCAGGTAGTGCCCTTCGGGGATACCCACCTGGAACGCGACTATCGATACTGCCGGGCCTTGGCGCCCCTCATCCGGAGCGCCTCGACCAGCGAGCGCCTGGATCTGGGCGAGGCAGTGGCCCTGACCCACCTGCGCACCGAGATGACCTCCGAGGGGTCGCTCAGCCTCGACGCTTCCACCGGCCTGGTCAAGACGGTGTACGGGGAGGGTGCTGGCCCCGAGAATGCGCCGGAGGAGGAGCGTCTCTCAGAGATCGTCGACGAGCTCAACGAGAAGTTCGGCCTGACCCTCACCGAACGGGACCAGCTGCTCTTTGACCAGTTCGAGAGCACCTGGTTGGCGGACTCGGAGGTGGTGGCGCAGGCGAGGGCGAATACCCTCGAGAACTTCCGGCTCGTCTTCGATCAGCGCTTCCTCCCCACGATCATGGCCCGCGTGGACGAGAACGAGGCCATCTTCCGGCGCATCCTGGACGATGAGGAGTTCAAGAAGGCCCTCCTCGACCTGTACGCCACCAGGATCTACCGGCAGCTCCACAACAGCGGGCCCGATGCGGTCCGATCGGGGTCGGAGGTGGCGTAGTCGTGGGTATGTCGAGCCGAAGCACTCAGATTGACGAAGTGGTCGATCGACTCTTTGCTCCCCTCACGATCTCGCAGCAGCGCGTCGTCGACGTTACTGCCGAGGTCTTCTTCACCAAGGACCAGTGGCCGATGTTCCAGTATGTGGAGGCGACGCTCGACACGGCGAGGCTCGACGCCAAAGCGGTCCTTGGAACCTTGCCGATCTCACCCGGGGTGATCCGGTACGGCGCCTTCCGCCGGCTCGACACTCTCAGCACACTTGGCGAGCAGGAGCGCATTCAGCTAACCCTGCTCGGCCTTCACCACTACCAAGGCCCATTCGCAGCCAAGAGAGACGCACTGGTCAGGGACGTGCTCAGGCTTCTCCAAGTCTTCATCGATGCCAGGCGAGCTTTCCGTCCTTCGGCCACTGAGTTCACACCGTTTGAACTGACCAGCCAGGTGGCTCTGGACGCCCTTGCTCAGCTTCGCTCACCCCATAGTTTGCCAGCGCCCTCGGTGTTGGCATCGCTTGTCGAGGGTGAGCCTCCGTTCAGCACATCTCTTGCCGGGTGGTCTGGCGACCCGACCCGCAGCAGCTTCACGTGGAGTATTGGCCGCCAGGTTCTCGTCCACGACCCGGTGGGTCTGGACCTGCGCCGGTACGTGGAGGCCATCGTTGACCGCTACCACGTGCCACCCTCGGTGACACGCCGAGCCGTGCCGTCGCCGCTCAGCCTGGCAGCTTCGCTCGGCTACCTCGATACCGCCTGGCGTGTCCTCCACGGACGGGGCACCCACCTGGTGGAGCTCCCCGGCCCGGAGCGCACCATCTCGCTGGCTCTCGATTGCGCCACCCGCGAGGAGTTCGTGGACCGGATCGGCGCTCTGGGCGATCTTCTCAAGAACCTCAGGGTTCCGAGCGGCGGCCAGCAGAAGGGCGGGCACGCCCTTGAGCGACTTCGCGCCTACCTGACCTGGAAGCTACCTCCTGAATCCCAGGAGACGCTCGCTGGCGCCCTGGATCAACTCGACCACATCCGGGTCATCCGGAATGCCACGGGGCACGAAGCCGCGGAGAGCGATGGTGCCCGCGCCTACCGGGCGCTGGGCATCTCGTTCCCGGTCACCGACTGGCCAGGCGCCTGGCGGAGCATTCAGGCCGAGGCCACCGTCGCTTTCGACTCGGTCCGCGGCGAGGTCATGAGCTTCGTCGAATCCCCGCCCGAGTAGACGACGCGCTTGGCAAGTTTGGTCAGGAGACTGGCGACCTAGCTATGAGCCACCGGACTTTGGTGATACTTAACGCCGCCTGGAGTTGGGCCAGGCGAGCGCTGGGGTGAGCCCTTTCGGCCCGCGGTGAGGTCGTGCTTGCGCTAGGGGGCTCGAGGTTGGCGTTATTCAGCGGGAAGTAGCGCTATCCTTCCCTTATGGCCGAGAATCTTGCGCCCAACCCCCGATCGGGCGGGCTTACCGCGGGAAAGTTTGCCTGGCCCCCGATAGTCATAGGCACGTCCGAGTTGAGTCTGCGGATCTCCAGGGCGGTGGGCCGCGGCGAGCTGCGACGCATCGGATCGAGGCTCTACACGCCCAACCGCACGGAGGCGCCGGAGGTGCTAGTGCGGCGGCATCTGATCGAGGTCGCCGGCGGATTCTTCCCCGGTGCGGTGGTCGCCGATCGCTCGGCGCTGACGCGCGGGTACGTAGCGGGGTCGACCCTCTTCCTGGCCCATCCGGGTGCGGCGCGGGACCTGACGCTGCCGGGCTTGACGATCCGAGCGCGGACGGGGCTAGGACCGCTGGGCCCCGATCATCGCTTCGGGGGGGCCGAGCTCTACCTGTCGTGCGCGGAAAGGGCGTTGGTTGAGAATCAACTGCCCTCGCGGCTGCGGGGAGACGTCCGCCGTCGCATGAGCCAGGCGGAGGTCGAGGAGTATCTGGACCGCGTTCTCAGGGTTCAGGGCCAGAAACGGCTGGTCGAGATCCTCGATCTGATCCCCGGGGTTGCGGCTGAGCTCGGCCTTAGAGATGAGGGAGAGCGCGCTCGGGCGATCGTCCGAGGGTTTCTGGGGAGCCACTCGATCGATCCGCGGTCTGGGGTGCTGCGCGCGCGGCAACGGGGTCGGCCTTACGATGCCGACCGCCTCCAGCTCTGCGAGGTGCTTGTCGACACTCTGCTGCAGCACCCTCATGAGCCAAGGCCCGCTGATCCAGCTGGCCAGCCAGAGTTGCCGTTCTTCGATGCGTACTTCTCGAACTACATCGAGGGCACCGAGTTCGAGGGGGACGAGGCGCGGCGCATCGCAACGGGTGGGGAGATCCCCGCAGGACGACCGGAGGATGCCCACGACATCCTCTCGACCTACCTGATCGTTTCGGACCTGGACGGCATGCGCCGGACGCCCCACTCCGGCGAGGAGCTGCTCGAGTTGCTCCGCGAGCGCCATGGCAAGCTCATGGCATTCCGCCCGGAGAAGCACCCAGGAGGGTTCAAAGAGGTCGACAACCGGGCCGGAGCCACGCGTTTCGTGTCCCACGAGCTGGTCGTGGGGACCCTGACCGAGGGGTTCTCCGTCGGCGCCCCCCTGATCTCGCCCTTTGACAGGGCGGCGTTCATCTCGTTCCTGGTATCGGAGGTTCACCCGTTCGACGATGGGAACGGGCGGATGGCCCGCATCCTGCTGAACTCGGAGCTGACGGCGGGCGCCGAGCAGCGCATCCTTATCCCGACCGGCTATCGGGAGAACTACCTGCAGGCTCTGCGAGCGCTGTCCCACAACGGGCGCGCCGAGCCGCTCTGTAGCGTGTTGGAGTGGGCCCAGCGCTACGCCGCTCAGATCGACTGGGCGGACTTCGGGAGAGCGCGTGAGATGCTCGAGCGGACCAACGCGATGCTGACCTCGACAGAGATAGATCGGCGCGGGCTGCGACTGAGATTGCCTTCGGATGTTCGCGGCATGGAGCCGATCTGGGAGGCTGAGGTCGGGGTGCCGAGCGACGGCGGCCTCTCGGTGGTGTGACATCCTCGATCGTGCCCGGTAAGGGGGGCGGCGCGAGAACCCCGGAGGGCACCGTCCGCGCGATGTCCGCGTGAGGCCTGCGGCACCTTCCCGACCGTAGCAAACTTCGCCACGGAAGTGACGATGAAACTGTCCCGGTAGGGGCCCCATGGTCGGATTCTCGGTGAGGGAATACGACCGCTTGCCTCTGTTCCAAAATCGTCATATAGTGGCCGCCAACATGGCAACTAGTCCGGCAGTCGCTTCGACAGCAGGCAGCGAGCTTGCCAACCCCGCGACACCGAGCGCTGTTCGCAGCGTCGACGCGAGTGCCTTGTCGCAGGCGAAGCGCCGACGCAAGGGCAAGCGCGCCAACGCTCGCAAGCACCACTAGCGCTGCGTCCGCGTCATGAGCAGGGAGCGCGACTTCGGCCAGGCGTGGATTTCGCTATGGGGACGCATCCTCGGTTCGGATACTCCCGACACATTTCTACGCCACGGCGTAGCGGTAAAGGGAGCGGCCTACAACGCGTGGCTTGAACGGTTCATCGCTCAGGACCGAGGGATAGCTGATTTCCTCACCTTCCACCTCGACGACATAACCGCCGACGCGAAGGCCGTAAAGCGGTGTCCCGAGTGTGGCACGGAGAAAGGTATTCACGCCCCGTACTGTCGAACCGGCGCGGCCATGACCGACACGCCGACCGGTAACGACACGCTGCCGGACGAGAGCATCGTCGAGCCAATCACGCACGGCCCGAGTAGTTACGCAACACTCATAGTCCGCACCGAGCCGGGCCACGCGATGCTACCTTATGTCGTGTCTGTGATGGGACCGGACCTCACCGAGCCGTACATGCTTCAAGTCCCTGACGAAGCCAACGCACGCCAGGGCGCGAGCGCAATTCGAGAGATAGGTCTGCGTCCGTTCCAGCGCCGCATCAACCAAGAGCCGCCGCTACCCGCACCGCTGACTGACGAGATTCTTTACGCGTTGAAGGTTGCAGCGCGCGCAAAGACGCCGAGCGTCGTCGCGACACAGGAAGAAGTCGGCATGCAGGATATGGAGCCCGACCTCTTCGTCGAAGCGTTCGTCGATGCTGTACGAGACAATCCCGAAGGCTGCCGCAAGCTCTTGAACTTCGCGCTTATGTCGACCCTCGATTACACGTACAAGGACGACCCCGAGCGCGGCCTTCGAGCCATGCTGGAAATACCAACGCTAAGCCGCGCAGAACGAGCAGCGGGTCAAGGCAAGCTTAACGAGTATTTGCACTACAAGAATCTCCCTGCCAAGCTCGAAAAGGAACTTGCACAGTCGCATCGTCGCGGCTTTCTACGCCGCGGGAAGAGCTAAGCGTCGGCATGCCGTTATTCCGTCGCAGTGAACCGAAACCGAATTGGGGAATGGACCCAACCCGCATGACGTATCAGGCAGGCTACGTCACCGGCTATCGCGACTACAAGCGGACCACCAACGTCGACGCAATACGCGCGCTCTGTCTCGATGCAACCGGCAATGAAATCAGCGCCGAGCTTGCCGAGCTCTTCTACACGAGTGGTTACAATGACGGCAGGGCCGAGCGCGAAAAGGAAGCGGGCGCTTCTTACTAACTTAGCCCGGATCCACCGATGCAAGAATTCGGGCTGGCAGAAGAACAGGCGACCGTCCAACTGGGACAATGGAGTTGATTCTCACCAAAAGTCCCGCCCGGTTGACCTGCCACGTGAAGGTTTCGGACACGTCCCCGGCTCGCCGCGGCCCTGACGATGCCAATCTGGTCAGCCATGCCGGGCTTCGGCCCACCACCGATGGTGGCGCCTCGGTTGGCTGCCGCGGCTGCTCGACGAGCGGCTTCACCGCGGAGGTTCACAATACCCATCGTGGACGAGGCCGGCACGGACTTGGCTGAAGCTCTCTTGCCCCACCCCCCGATGCCGCCCACCTCCCCCTGGCCGGTTCACCTCGACCGGGAGCAAACCCGTGTCCATCAACTCCTCGTCGCCAACTGCGGGAACGACGCCGGTCAGCAGTACATCGCCGCAATGGGCGTGCTCAGCCTCACATCCCTACCCGACCGCTTCTGCATGGTCGCCCATCAGCTTCGCGAGATGATCAATCACATCGCCAAGTTCGCCGACCCGGCGCTGGGCGAGGCCGAAGATCTCGCCCTGGCGGCGAGAGACCCACGCAGCGCTCTCACCCGCGAGACTGACTTGTGGAAGAGGGCCTGGGGCGTCGGCGGTGATGACTGGGCGGCTCCTGTAGCGTGGACTGATCGCGTCGACTCCCAGGACGCCCAAACAGTGCTCGGCCACATTCACGGCATCCTCGCTGCAGTCAGTGGACGCCATCCCGACCGTGAGGCTCTTCGGCGCGCCGCCCGGGGCTTTGACCCCAATCCCGTTCAAGCACCCGCAGCCACGTATGAAGAGGCCGCCGAGGAGCTGTGGAGGATCCGTGGATACTTCATCCGCATCGCGCATCGTCACGAGGAGGCAGACGAGGTGACCTTCCTCGCCACGGTCGGGAGGCTCTACGTCGCCCTGGACGTGTACTTCCCCAGCGTCACCATTGAGCAGATCACTGATCTGGACCGTGCCATCGAGGAGACTGAGCGTGGCGGCTGATGATCCTCGCTTCGACCAAGTCGTCGCCAGCTTGAAGAGTGGCGCGATGGTGCGGCGTTTCTTCGAAAAGGCGTCGGATCCCCGATGGCTCCAACCAGTGAGGGATCACAGGTACTTTAAGGAGCCGCCCCGCGCCAAACGGTTCGGCACCTCTCTGCAATTCGTCCCGTGGCCAGCCGGTGACTTCCTCCAGCGGATCGCATCGCGCGCTGACCCCTCCTTGGTGTTGGCCGCGATTCAGGACGTGCCAGACACGGACAACGCCGTGATGTACCGCAGTCTCATGAAGGCACTTCTCGATCTCCCGCCCGACGTCGCGGCTCGCGCGTCGCCCAACGTGACCCACTGGGTCGCTATTCCGCACGCGGCTCCATTCATATTCCAGGATGTCGCCACCCTCGTCAACTCCCTTGGCGATGCGGGCCAACTCACCGAGGCTCTACAGATCGCACGAGGGATGCTCGCATTCCCTCGTTCCCGACCGTCTCATCCGGTCGAGGTCGGCGGTCACCCGGTCCTGATCCGAGGCGCGCCGCTCGGCAACCTCGACACCTGGGCATATGATCGCTTCCTCCAGGCTATCGCGCCAACTCTAGCCCAGCTTACCGCGACCGATTTTATGCAACTTCTCGCCGACACCCTCGACAGCGCTCTGTTGTCAGAATTCGAAGCAGAGGGGCTGGAACAGCACCGGGACATGTCCTTCGTCTGGTATAGAGAGATTGAGTCCCAGGGCGAGGAGCCCATCCACGAGTACAAGCTCTCGCTGGTACCCGTGCTTCGCGACGCTGCTTTGGCTGCTGCTGCCACTCCTGCGGTCGGCATCCGAAAGGTGGTCACCCTTCTCAGAGAGCATCCGTGGCCGGTCCACACCCGAGTAGCCCTTCACGTTGCCCGGCACCATGCCGATCACAACCCATCGCTTGTTAGAGAGCTTCTCCTCGACCGCGACCTCTTTCTCGCGCCGGAGTACCGTCACGAGTACTCCGCCCTCCTCCAAGCCGCCTTTTCAATGCTGGATGTGGGGGATAGGGACAGGGTTTTCGCTTGGATATCCGACGGACCGCGAGACGGCGCTGACCAGAGAGAGAGCGAGGTTTGGCAGCGCAACCGGCTGGCCCCGATCAGCGACGCTCTCCCTGAGGAATGGCGTCGCCGCTATGACGAACTCGTGGGACGATACGGTGAGCCAGGGTGGCAATCGGACAACGTAATCGGCCCCACACAGTTCTGGACGGGCCCCACAAGTCCCGTCGACCCCGACCAGCTCCATCAGATGCCCGTGCCCGAGGTCATCGACCTTCTACGGTCGTGGGAACCGAGCGGCGAATGGCAGTCGCCGTCCCGGGAGGGCTTGGGACGCTCCCTTGCTGCTGATGTGGCGACCCGTCCCGGCGACTACATCCAAGCCGCGGAGGAATTCGCTGCGCTCGACCCGGTCTATGCCACGAACCTGATGTTCGCCCTGCGCTCGTCACTTGCCACCGCTCGTGGCATCGATCTTGCCCCTCTACTTGTCCTGGCGGCGCGGATCATCGACGGTGGGGTGGCTCCCCCTGCCCGCGCCACCACGGTGACGCTCAATGGCGACGAGCTGTACGACTGGCACGCGACGCGGCGGGATCTGGCTCATCTGCTCGAGGTAGTGTGCAGGTCGGATCAGCTCACCGCAGCGCAAGACGAGGTCGTCTGGCACTGCGTCAGCGAGCTCATAGTGGATCCGGAGCCGACACCTGCGGACGAGGAGCGCTTCGGTGCTGGAATGGGCGCTGTAGATTACTCGCTGAACTGCGTTCGCGGGCAGGCCGCCCACACGCTGGCGGCTTTTCTCGGCCATCTCGTACGGTCAGGTCGTCTCGACAGCACGATCGCCAGCGAAGGGAAGAGAGCCGTTCAGGACCGACTCGACACGCAGATCGAGCCGTCCACCGCGGTCAGGGCAGCCATCGCTATGAACCTGCGTGGGCTCCCGGCGGTTGACGAAGGTTGGGCGGTCGCTCTGGTACCCCTGATGTTTTCTGACAACCGCCAGGGGCGGGTGGCCTGGGCTTCGGCACTGAAATTCGGTGGCCTTCCGGGGTCGATTATGAACGCCATCCTGCCAATCTTCGAGCGTGCGCTCTCGGCTGAGGCATGGCTGGGCGACCCCGACTCACTCGGGCCAACTCTCCATCTCGCAATCGAGCTCTTCGTCACTGGATACACGATTCCGGTGGACCTGCGCGAATCAGTCCGTGCCGCCTGGCCTCTGGCAACGCCGGAAATCCGCGCGCACGAGGTGATCATCCTCGGCAACTGGGTCTCACGGGCCCCTGTGACCACTGGTAGGCCAGCGCGGGTGGCCGAGCTGATCGACTTGATCATTGAGGTCGAGGCCGCAATACCGGCTGATCAGGAAGGGCGCCGTCGTCCACTTGAGGCCATTGGGTGGGTGATTGGCTCCCGACGCTTCCCCATCGAATGGACGCTGGCCACCCTTGACCGCATCGCGCGGTTAGGCGTCGTACCGACGGACCCCGAGAAGATCGCAGAACTCCTCGCTGACGGCATGCAGCGCCACGACCTGCAGCTGTCAATCCTCGCATCGATACGGCGCATCGCCGAACTCGACAAGGACAACTGGGCCGTGTACATCGCGCGTTCCCACATCGCCGCCATCATCGCGTCGGGCAAGGGGAGCGACGTCCCCGGCGTGCCGGATAGAGCTAGAGACTTGGAGGCTTTCCTACTAACAGCGGGACGGGTCAATCCAGACTGGTTAACTAACGCAGCCGGCTGAATTGGGTGGTTCCTGAGCCGTCATCTACAAGAGAGGCAGGCCCTTGCTCACATCAACGCGACATGATGAGGAGACCGTTGAACACGTCCTGACGCGGTCGTAGATCATGGGTCAACATGGACCGGGAGCCATAAAACCCCGACCACAGCAACTTGATGGCTAACCTCCGTTGGAGCTCCATCAGTGCGTCCATGACCTCTCGCCACCTGAGCCGGTCGAGGAGCGGGTTGCCACCGCCATCGCCGAGGACCGCTTCACAGGCCTTGGTGGTGTGCTCACACGGCAGTGGGCGATGCTCCTGCTCGCGGTAACACATACACGTCCGAGTTTAATTCCACAGAATTCCAGGTGTGCAGGGGACACCCGGGCGAGCGATGATGCCGCGCAGCCGAGGCCCCGTCGATAGTCAGCAGCTCCTCGGGCTCCTGACCCGTTGGGGGTCACGGCCGTTCGCCGTGGCTGCGCTCGTATCTCCACTCTTCTCGCATGCCCCGCCCGCTGGTGCTCTCGCGGGGAGGCGTGGGTGCCCGTCGGCCGGGTCTCCTCCGGCGGGGGAGGCGCGGGCAGGGTGGAGAAGGCGCGTGTGGCGATCACGGCGCCCGGCCCCGGGCGCCGTGGCGGGCGACGCGGCCCTCGACATAGACCGTGGGGCCCGGGCAGGAACTCAGCGAGGTCGGGGGTGTGGAGGGGAGTGGCGGTCGACCCGCTCGCCGAGGGGATTCCGCTGGGGCAGGAGCAGAACCCCAGCTCGCCCTCGGCACGGACCGGGAATGGGCGGCAGGCCACCGGGCCGGATAGGTTTGGAGAAGAGGCGGGCGGCTTATGGCCTGCGCTATCGACCTCGGGCTTCTCGCCCCGACGGCGCGAGCCTTCGAGTTTCCTGATCAGTTGGGGCGCTGCGGCGGGCTGTTCCGGGCCTCTAACGCCTCCCTCGGCCGTGTGCGACGAGAGGACGTCCTGCCATCGCAGCCAGCGCGTAGAACAGGGCGAAGCCGAGGAGGTCGGAGATCGCCGCGGCAGCTTGGGGATCGATGCTGCTCTGGCTGGCGATCGAGGGGAGAAAGTCTCCGACGAAGATGATGTGTACGGCGAGGGCCCCTATCAGGCCGGCGATGATGCTCAAGGCTCCCACGACGGCCCGGAGCTGCCCGACTATGAG
>Ga0181520_10007317_pt1 | contig 16346 bp, 14 predicted proteins | sample PEATcosm2014_Bin_29_FD_132451 | JGI IMG/M metagenome (GOLD analysis project Ga0181520, IMG submission 132451) | Peatland microbial communities from MTU Mesocosm Facility, Houghton, MI, USA - PEATcosm2014_Bin02_30_metaG | ecosystem: Environmental > Terrestrial > Soil > Wetlands > Peat | place...
ACCCTTCATGAAGGGGATGACTGGGGATATATAAACATGAAAACAAAAAAAATGTTTATTGCGTATCAATATACCAATGCGTATTTCTTTCATGGAGGACTGGCTGCTGTTGAGGTTGATGAAATTGGCAAATGGGGTTTCATTGATAAAACAAATAAATTCATTATTGATTATCAATACAATCTTATACACCCGGATGGGTTTAAGGATGGCATCAAATCAAAGGTCAAGAACGATTACTACGAAGACTGGTGGTGGATTGACAGGACAGGGAAGAAACTGGATCTGCCCCGTGAAAAGAATTAAATAAATATTAATCAATTTGGACTAAAGTCCATATTTGATTATATTATTAGCCACGACCTTAAGGTCGTGGCTAATAAAAGAAACACAAGATAAGTTATAGCTGAAAGTAGCCCCGCCTTTAAAGGCGGGGCTATTAAAACACATATAAATATAAGGCTTTAGCCCAAAACAGATAGAATGAGAAAATATATTATTGCTGCCTTATCAATTGTATTGTTTATCGCGAATGCACACGCACAAGAACAAAACAAGGCGAATATATCTTCCATAAGATACAATAATAAGGTCATTAAAGCATTTAAACTCAATGACTGGAGAGACTTTTCAGAAAACTTATGTGCTGTAAAGTATAAAAAGAAATGGGGATTTATTGATAAAACAAAAAAAGTAGTTATTGATTTCCGATATAAAGATGTCGGTCATTTTTCAGAAGGTTTATGCGATGTTGTTACCGATAGCGGTTGTGCATATATAAATAAGCAGGGAGAAGAAGTAATCCGCTGTTATAAATTTGCTGACAATACTCCTTTCATACATCATATTGCAGTCCTTACAGACAAGAGTGACCGAAACTATTTTATTAATAAAAAAGGTGTGATAATCAGCGGCCCGATGGATGGATATAAGGATTTTGACAGATCTGGCTTCGGGGCAATAGGGTTTTATTATAATAAACAGAAAGACACTTTACACTACATTTTAATTGATACTACAGGCAAACCAATTAATAATTCCTCCTTCATTGATATTGGTAAATGGGACTCTTACGGACATTTAATAGTCCTGGATTCTTCTTATCATGTTCGTTGGCTTACCAGGCAGGGGGATTTCTTCGGTGACGCATTTAACAAGACCGCCTTTGCGCTTTACACACTTTATAATTCGAAAGACTGGACCTATAAATTTGAAAAGGACGATATATGGTTCGCCAATGTTACTTTAGAAAATGATTTGCTTCCTGTAACATTCGACAACAGGCAATATGGATTCATCAATATGAAAACTAAAACGCTGGCAATTGATTATAGCTATTTTGGAGCCAGATTGTTTCATGGCGGACTGGCTGCTGTTAGAAACAGTTCAAACAAATGGGGATTTATTGATAAATCAGGTAATGTTGTTATCAATTGTGTGTATAACCTTGTGCACCTTGATGGCTTTAAGGATGGCATTAAAGCAAAAGTTAAGAACGATTATTACGAGGACTGGTGGTGGATTGATAAAACAGGCGCCAAATTAGATCTGCCAAGGGAAAAGGATTAAGAAATTCCCTTTATCTCTTGACATGCCCTTTCCTGCATTACTAAACATTTTATCAAAAGCCATAATTCTCTTTGCTTTTTCACCAATTAAGGTATAATTCATAGCTGTTTTTTCTATTTTATAGCGTTTCACGTTAAGTATTGAGTCAAAATTTTAATATTTCAAGTGATATTTTCAATGTTTGCTTCGAAACATTGAGTGTTTAGTTTCAAACATTGAGTGTTTGCATTGAAACATTAAGTGTTTGCATTGAAACATTAAGTGTTTGCTTTCAAACATTGAGTGTTTGCTTTGAAACATTAAGTGTTTGCTTTCAAACATTGAGTGTTTGCTTTCAAACATTAAGTGTTTGCATTGAAACATTGAGTGTTTGCTTTCAAACATTAAGTGTTTGCATTGAAACATTAAGTGTTTGCATTGAAACATTGAGTGTTTGCATTGAAACATTAAGTGTTTGCATTGAAACATTGAGTGTTTGCATTGAAACATCAAGTGTTTGATAAATTATATGTCAAAACTGCCTGGAAAAACAGAAAACCCGCCTTAATGTCAGGCGGGTTTATAGGGTTAGAGTGACTTATCTTAAACTAATTCAATATACCTATAGCGGGTGTAATTGATTTTGGCTTCAAAAAGACGCTAATGGACGTGTACTATTTTACACGATAATGTTTCTGTTTTGCTGATAATATGCGCTATATATGTGCCCGCATCCAAATCAGCAATACTGATCTCTTTAAATTCAGAACCGCTTGCAACAGGTATCGTTTTCATCAGCTCACCAAGACTGGTGTATATCTCTATCCTTGCATCATCATTCAGCTTTGGATATGAAATGGTGACCATATCTTTAGCCGGCATTGGTGCTACATGAAGCATCTGATTTTCCTGGTATTTATTCGGAACATCCGTTAATGTGCCGTGATAATATATTATTGCCGGAGTGCCGCCCGAAGGTTTCCAGATAGATATTCCTGAAGGCAGTGTGCATTCAGGATCGGTGATAGCAACCTGCCCCACACTGCTAACGTTAACCTCCTCCACAATGCGTATATCAATTTCCTGGTTATTCATACAAACATATTCCATTCCAAACATACTGGTATCGCAACGGGTCCAGTTATAAGCATGGGTTGAGTTATAATATGTATATACAGAGTATAGAGGCGCTCCTGTGCCTCCTTCTCCCATATATACTGTTCCATTAACAGTATCCTTTATAAAGCCGTGATCGCTTCCCGTTGCCGTGGACTGAACTATTGGATAAGAAATTGCCAAACAATGCGCATGTGCTTCACAACAAAGATTCATTTTGTATGTAAGAAATAATGGCGCCCAGCAGGCGCTCAGGGTTGTAAAAGCCGAATAATTGGCATGAGGCACAAAAGGCTCATGATAATGAGCAAACTTCCAGTAAGGTTCACTGGCTGTTCCTGTATACAATGCAAGGTCATTGCTAAGCCACGATTTTTCTGTGGCATCGCAAACAGCTTCTCCCGACAGTTCTGAATTTAATGAATATAATCTCAGTAAATTTCCTCCAATTTGTAAAGCATCATACGCATTTGATATTGGTACATCAAAAAAATCATACATATCTGTTGACCCTTCGTGATTTCCCATTACAGGTATTAGAGGGACTATATGGCCTATTGATCCGAGAGTATTTTGCCAGTCAGTTAACCATGCTTCCCAGTTTGTTGTGGTTTCACCGGAAGTCCCTTCATAAATAAAATCTCCATTGAATGTTGCAAAATCGGGACGGATCTTCCCTATCAGTGTAAAGTTATTAGCCCTGTCCGTATTGGTAGAGCTTGTTGGTAATGAGGTTCGGCTGTCACCACAGGAGACAAATGATATTTCTGAACTGGAGTTATCCGGCAAGGTTTTAAAATTCATCATGGCGCTGGTACCTGAAGCATCATGAATAACAAAGTAATATATAGTGTTTGGTGTTAATCCGGTAAGCCTTGAAAATTCATTGGTAATGCTGTACTGGCTTTGCGACCTGTCCACTCCATGATTGTATGCGTAACTCGCGTAAGTTGTTCCATGACCTACAATATCATAGTATACTGTTGGACTTGTGGAAGTACCGCTTGGGCTCCATTCAATATCAATAGTTGTCGAAGGGTCGTCACGAAAAACAGCACGGTAATATTGTGTCCCTGCCATAACACCGGTAGCAAAAGCTAACAGAATCAATGATAAAAATATTTTTTTCATAATTACACGATTTTTATGATTTAATAGAAATATTAATACATCATTCAAAATTACAAAAATTATACATTAATAATGTTAATAACAGAATTATTTTAAAGGTTATTTAGCAATTAATCAGCTTACTGAACAATAACTTTATTACACTTGCTGGATTGCGCATTGATTAGTTTTAATAAATAAGTCCCTTTTTCAAGCTTATTCAGACTGATAGGAATCGTATTTATTCCTGAATAAATATCCAATTGTTTATCATAAATCAATCTGCCTGTTAGGTCATATAATTTAATCTGTGTGTTTACAGCATCAGCCAATGATGATTCAACAGTTAGTGTAAATTCTCCATTATTTGGATTCGGATAAGCGATTACATTAGCAAAATCATTTTGATAACCCCGAATGCCTGTATTATTAAGAGAATCTATGTCATATATGCCACGCGGTTCCATCCAGTTAGCATATTCAAACTGTATGCAACCTGTAATGGTATATCTTTTCCATATTGTAAATGTATAGTGGAAAGCATCATTATCAACGGTATCTTCGCTGGGTTTGGAATTGGTGATGGTAGAATCGGAAAATACATACCATACCTGTGTTGCATTATATCTTACACATTGAGCATCCTTTACTGTTACTAATAATCCCTGGTATTTTCTCTTTTGAATGGAATCGAAAGCTACTATGGTAGGAGGAGTAAGCGCCTGGTTACCGCTGCTTACTGTGGTGAAACTAGTAATTGTTTTTAATTCTGTTCCATTATAATATTCCGATACCAGACCTGTTAAAATAACACTGTCCCCTACTGCCGGGTGATACGTCTGATCATATACAAATAATGCTGCCCATTCAGTGGCATGGCTGGTTTGCAGCCAGTAACCTTTAAAGTCAGCGCCTGTAATAATTCCCCCTGTACATACATTTTTATTATTATAAGCAGAGTTGGGAACAGCGCCGCAAGTATCAACTGTACTGTATTGTATATCCCATAAAGAAACATTTGGCGGATAAACATTCATGGAATCAATATCATTAATATCACGCGGCTCTATCCAGTTAGCGTATTCATGATGAACGTAACCGGTAATGTTATATCTTTTCCCTTTTGAAAACCTGTAGGTATAAGAATTATTATCAACGGTATCTTCGCTGTGTACAGACTTTGTCATGGTAGAATCAGAAAACACATACCATGCCGCAGATGAATTATATCTTACATCTATAGCATCCTTCACTTTTATCAACATCCCCTGGTATTTCCTCTTTTGAATGGAATCAAGAGCAACAATAGTCGGAGGAGTAAGCGCCTGGTTACCGTGGCTTACTATCGTGAAATTAGTGACCGAATCAATCTCAGTTTCATTATACCATTCTATTACCTTACCTGTAAGAGTAACACTGTCGCCAACACTTGGCGTATTTGTTTGATCATATATATTTATTGCCGCCCATTCAGTGGCGTGGCTGGTTTGTATCCAGTAACCATAACCATTAGATAAAGCTGTTACAATTCCTCCGGTATTTACCATCTGGTACAGGTAAGAGGAGTTAGGAATTGCACCACAAGTATCCACCGGACTATATTGTATATCCCATAATGAAACATTTGTCTGTGATCTTGCTCCTATTGTTAAAACAATTGCAAGTGCTGCAAAAAATATTCTTGTTCTCATAATGTTGTTTTTTTATAATAATTATTCCGGTTCTATATCTAAAATTAAAAACGTGTTTGGCTTAATTTGGGGACGAGGCTTGGGTTTGTCCTTTGTAGGTGCCGGCGTTTCGCCGAAATCAGCCGTAGGCAAAAAGACATGATGTGTTTTTCTGTCAACTGTAATTGTTCTCGCTCCTTTTTGTGTTTTTACAGTTTCAATTACGCTGAATTTATTGTTGTTTTCTTCCTGAACGACAGTAAGTGTTCCTTCTCCATTTGAACTGTAAACGCGTTTCAGGACAGGGTCAAAAGCGGCGCCATCAACGCCTTCGCCAATAGGAACCGAAGTGATAACCTTTCCTTCAACCGCATCCGAGATCACCATCAGTTTATTGCCGCAAACACTGAATAAAAGATGATTCGCTGCATCAATTGCAAGCCCGCTTGGTTCTTCGCCCGGTTTAACTGACCATGTTTTTTCCACTTTCATTGTTTTTGCATTGATCACGCTTACTTCACTCTTATCTTCAACATTGAAGTAAACATTTCCTTTCCCGTCAGTAGCCGAGAATTCGGGTTTGCCGTCAACTGCTATAGTTCCTTCAACAGCATAGGTCTTTGCATCAATTACAGTAACATTCGAACTTCTTCCGTTGAAAGTAAAAACTTTTTGAGTGAAAGGCTCATATAGTATTGCATCCGGATTTTTCCCTGTTACATTTATTTTTGTTATGGCAGCTAATGTTTTTAAATTAAAAACTGTTACAGACGAATCCCTGCCGCTGCTGATAAACCCTTTATTAAGGTCATTGGCAAGGGCAATGCCGTGAACGCCATTTAAACCTGTAATAGTGCCAATAAGTTTTCCTGTTTTGTCATCAACTACCTGCACTATATTACCATGTGAAATAAATAATCGTCCTGTTGAATCATCGGCTGTAAGGTAATCCCAGCCTCCATCGCCTTCAACCCTGAATTTATTTGCTATTTTATATTTTGAATTATCTGTTTGCGCAAATGATGAAATACAACAGGCAAAAAAGATACAACACAAAAAGGTTACTACTTTTTTCATGATAAGAATTTTTAATTTGAGAACAGTTAAAAATCTAAAAAGGTTTTGAAGATAGCATCTCAAAACCAATAAAGATATTATTGTTTAATGTGTAATTACCACCTTTTGAGTTTGAACCAGATGGTCTGATGCAAGCCGGCAGAAATAAATACCTTCCGGCAAATCAGTACAGTCGAAATGAGCTATCTGCAGCCCTTGTGCAGCCTGGCCACTATAAATATTCTTGACCAGCTTCCCAGTAATATCATACATGTCCAGGGACACATATCCTGTTTCATCTAAAATATACTTTATGCGTCCCGTGCCATTCATGGGATTCGGATAAACTTCAAACTTAACCGGAATAACAGAAAGATCATTTACAACAGTTGTAACGTCACTTATTGCCAGCCAGATAGTGGCATTTACAATGGTAATTTCTTCTTCACCACCCGGGTCGCCTGTCCAACCATTTGAAAGGCTGGCGTGAGAATTTCCTGTACCATCATCTGTAGGCGAGCTGTCACCAATAAAAGCAAATTTACCCTTGCCATACCTGCCATGCCCGCACATCACTCCCGTATCACCTATACTACCGGAAAATACATCGCCGGTAATGGATGCGTTTTTTGTCGGGAATAAGGTTGCTGTAGTGCCGTCGTGCCATTCCATACCGGGAGATGTTCCCATAGGCCCGTGAATAATAGAGTCAGTAGATGATGAATTAACATGAGCCGAAGAAGGTGAAATGTCTTCATGCTTATAAAGAAAACCAAAAGCCGTATCTTTAACAGGATTATTTTCAAAAAAATCGTCCCATACCATTACTGCATCCCACTCACTATAAGTCCTGGCAGCGCCGGTATGATCAGAGATAATGAACAAGCCGCCGCCATTCTTGACAAAATTCATCAGGGCAGTTTTTACTCTGGTGGAAAACTGGTACTGCGGTTCGTTAATAATAAATACTTTATAATTGCTGAGGTCCTGAACATGGCTTGCATTTCCATAGGTAATGGAATCAAAGATCGGCAATGTTTCCACTTCATATCCTTTTTTAACCATATCTATTGCCCATGCAGAATTGCCCCCTGTCCAGTAGGTTTCGGCTGTTGTACTTGTAACAGTGTTTTGTAAAGGAGTCGGGTATCGTTGAGGATCGGAATGATAGCCACCTGACGACACATAAGGCAAGCCCGTTGTACTGCTATATTCTATATCGTTAACATCTGCATCTATTACCCAGTCACAACTACTACCTGCGGACTGCCCTTCCGTTGCATCATATAATATTTTTACCTGCGCTTTACTTAAATTGTAAGTAACTAAAACCATAAAAACAACAATGTAAATCTTTCTCATTCTAAAATTCTCCTTTTATTTAATTATTAAAAAATATTTTCCAGATACTAGTGTTAAGTTTAACTTTTCTAAAAAATCTTATTCCAATTGAAATTTACGTGAATAATAAAGTACCTTTATTTTGTGTGTGCCATAAATGGTATAGAAAAGACATTCCTCCGTCAGCAAAGCAGCCACTAATAAAAGTTAATGCGTTACCATAACCTTTTGGGTCTGTACAAGATGGTCTGATGCAAGCCGACAGAAATAAATACCTTCAGGTAAATCATTAAAGTCGAAATGAGCTATTTGCAAACCTTGTTCAGCCTGACCGCCATAAATATTCTTGACCAGCTTCCCTGTAATATCATACATATCAATTGATACAAATCCGGTTTCATCCAATACATATTTAATATATCCTGTACCATTTAATGGATTCGGATAAACTTCAAACTTCATTGGAATAACAGAAATATTATTTACAACATCAGGACCGTTACTAATTGCCAGCCAAATAGTAGCATTAACAATTGTAATTTCTTCCTCATCATGGGGGTCACCCGTAAAATCAGTATAAAGGCTGCAACTTGTATTTCCCGTGCCATCGTCGGTAGGTGAACTGTCTCCTTCAAAAGCAAACTTACCCTTGCCATATCTGCCATGTCCGAACATCACTCCGGTATCGCCAACAACTCCTGAAAATACATCACCTGTTACAGTAGGGTTTTTTGTTGGAAACAATTTTTCGGTTGTGCCACTGCTCCATTCCATGCCGGGAGATGTACCCATAGGGCCATGAATAATAGAGTCGGTTGATGAAGGATTTACATTTTGTGATGAAGGTGAATAATCCTGCTGATTAAAAATAAATCCGAATGCGGTATCTTCAACAGGATTATTCTCAATAAAATCATCCCACACCCTTCGGGCATCCCAGCCATTACTTGTCCGCGAAGCATTGCTATGGTCAGAGATCATAAACAAGCCCCCACCATTGGCAACAAATTCCATAAGAGCTTTTTTTGCGCTTGAAGAAAATTGAAATTGCGGTTCATCAATAATGAATACTTTATAATTACTGAGATCCTGTGCATGGCCGGAATTACCGTAGGTAATAGAATCGAAAGCTGTTAATGTTTCCACTTCATAGCCTTTTTTAACCAGATCTATCGCCCATGCAGAGGAAGCTCCAGTCCAGTATGATTCCACGGTTGTACTAGTGACAGTGGATTGCGCAGGAGTGGGGAATTGCTGCGGATTAGACTTTTTCCCGCTTGTTGAAACTACAGGTCTTCCACCTGTTCCCGAATAGTCTAAATTATCCGCATCTGCATCTATTACCCAGTCTGCATTAGCTGCCGACTCTCCTTCAGTTGCATCAAATAATATTTTTACCTGCGCCTTACTTAAATTGTATGTAAGCAATACAATAAAAAAAACAAAGTAGATCCTTCTCATTTTTAAATTCTCCGGCAGTTTAGTAATTAACTTTTAAATTATTTATTGTATCAAAAGCTTACCTGTTTTAATGACGCTACCATCATTGACCAACTGATAGAAATACATTCCTTTAGCCTGTGCACTGCAATTAATGATATTATGCTGATTGCTTACAGGACTTTCATACCGTTTATCACCCATAACATTATACATGGTAAGGGTTGCATTATTTAGTTTTACTAAAGGGTTAATATTCAAATAAACGGTTGTACCTTCGGCAGCAGGGTTTGGATATATGCTTATTCCGCCATCAGCAATAGAAAGCTCTTTTACACCCAATGTACCACATGGGTCAGCAACCGTTGCCAATGTTGCCGGTTTAAGAGTTTTAAAATCGCCTGCAAAACTCTGCAGGTAAAAACGGGCTATAGTATCATTATGAACAACAACAGTATTCTCATCGTTATCGCTGTTAGCCGAAGAAGTCCAGTTATGCGAGCCGGTAAGTACTTTAGGGTCATCGCAGGGTGCTGAAGGGTTCACAATAAGGTACTTGTTATGATAAATGTATGAGCTTGATGATGGGTTATCCGCAAAATGAGCACCCAGGTCAGTTTGAAGTGTTGAATAAGCTGCTTCACCTCCGCTGCTGTATTGGTCAAGTATAGCATAAACAGTTGCTCCGGCAGTTTTCTGGTTTACTAAATCCGTAGCGGCTGTTGATTCACTGAAAGTAAACATTCCACAATAACAATCAATATTTGCAGATGCAATAGTTGGTTGAATAACATTCGTTTCAACGCCGTCAGTAGGGCTAAAATAAAGGTCAACAATTGAGCCGCCTATGTTAAATGCGTGCTGTGAGCCCCAGCTCGGCTTAGCAGAGCCGAATTTAGCTAAGGATGTATTGGCGGCAGCGCCGTGGGTAGTATCTCCCCACATGATGTTAAACTCACTGGTATAAGCTTTGGCAAGCTGTTTCGACTGGAAAATAATGATATTATTATAATCACCCGTGTTCATATCCTTGTCCCAGTCGGGCGAACCGGTCACTACAAACGCTTTAGTTGAATCGTAGTATGTTTCATCTACTATCACAAATTTATTATGGGTAATTCCGCTTGCACTTGAAGGGCTTGTTTCTTTATAAATACTTGAACTAAGAGCCGTAACGCCCGTATTATTACCGGCACTAGTTTGACTATAATCATCAATATAACGTATCTTAACCCCTCTTGCGGCGGCAGCATTAAGGGCAGGACCTATCTGGTCGCCGGAAAATGTTTCATATTCGTATTGGCAAATGTCAACGGTTTTTTTTGCACGGCTTATATAACCGGCAACTGAATCCAGGATGGCATTGGGAGTTTGAATTGCAACATTACCATCAACGGCAAATGAAGCATCAATTGGCTGGGCAAAATAACATCTTACCAATCCTTTCATAGGCCATACTGTTCCGCTCTTCTGTGCAAATGTTAATTGTGATGAAATCATCACAATCAATAAGAAAATAAATGTTCTTTTCATAGGTGTCGTTTTTAGTTAAAAATATCACATTAACTTATTTCATATTATAAGACTTCATTTAATTTTACAGATTCGATGTAAGACATCAATCCGGACAGGTATAAATTGTTTTCAATTAATTTCCTGCTAAGCACAAAATGATACTGTGTTTTTGTAAATTTCTTTGCTAAACTCTCAACAGACTTCCATACTTCCTGGTGAAATAAATCAAGAGTGTAATTTATTGTTTTTTCAACAAAATCAGGAATATCAATATTTTTTTCTGAGGCAAGAAAAAGCTGTATATCATTAATTCTTTCAAAATCTGCAGCATTAATTTCAACTGCTATCTTTTTGTTTTTTACTAATTCAAAATTATGCTTAAACATAGCAGAAGCTACCGAACCAGCAATTATTACAGATGCTATCCTGTGTGCGACATAATGGGCTTTTATTTTTATGTTCGCCGGGAGAGATTTATATTTATCAGGATTATCTGCCCATTCAAGAATACTATTAACCAGGTAAGTATCTTTTTTATAATTTAAAAAGGAAGTCTTCGTTTCAATCTCTTTGTTCAAATCAACTGTTTCGCATTCATATCCCGAAAAGTAAGCTATAACAATTTGCCCGCTTCTGTGATATGCAGCATGTTTGTATTCATTCAACAATGTCGAATCAATTTTATGTATTTCCGTCTTCTTCCTGCTGTAAACAGCGCTAATATCCACTTCTTCTAACAAATAATCATTTAGCATATTTAATAAGATGTAGCATGTTTAAAAAAACAGAACCGCAATAATAGAACCTAATTCTGTAGAAATTCTGTAGAAGTGATTTAAAACATCAATGGACCTTAATACAAGAATTACCACAAGATATTATTTGTATTTTTGCTCAAATTCCAAAGCGTGAAGATACTTATCATAGAAGACGAAAAGGATTTGTCCCGGAGCATTACAACCTATCTTACAGATGAAGGCTATGTATGCGAATCTTCACACGATTATTTCAATGCCGAAGAAAAGATAAGCCTTTATCAATATGATTGCGTACTAGTAGACATTATGCTTCCTGACGGCAACGGGTTGAAACTTGTGCAAATGCTGAAGAACAGGGAAACACATACCGGCATTATTATCATTTCAGCCAAAGGCTCTCTTGATGATAAGATAACGGGGCTGGACCTTGGCGCTGATGATTATCTTGCAAAGCCCTTTCACCTGTCGGAATTAAATGCGCGTATCAAGTCAGTGCTGAGGCGCAGGAATTTCGGTGGAGAAAAAGAAATCGTAGTGAACGAAATTAAGGTCGTACCCGAACAGGGAATTGCATTTGTGAATAACCAGGAAATGATTCTTACCAAAAAAGAATTCGACCTGCTTATCTTTTTTCTGTCAAATATAAACAGGGTGATCACAAAAGAATCCATTGCAGAACATCTTTGGGGAGATGAGATGGATATGGCGAATTCATATGATTTTGTTTATTCCCACATTAAAAATTTAAGAAAGAAAATTGTTGAAAAGGGAGGAAGTGATTATATACATACCATATACGGAATGGGTTATAAATTTACCAGCTAAAATGAATTTTTTTTTACACAAAGATATCATCGTTACTTGAAGTAGCGGTTAGATGAAAAGATTGAGAAAACGGTAAAGTGATTTATAGATAAATTACCCATAGTGATTTTAAAAAATAAAAAGAGATTTCTTGTTATAGCCTTATTTGCTGTTTATCAGCTTTTAAATGCTCAGGGTGGCGGTCCTCCTATGATAATAGATGATCCGGGCACACCCCCAAAAGGCAAGTTTGAATTCAATATTTCTCTCCTCTCAAATATTACAGAAACCGAGAATGAATACCAAACTCCATTATTTGATTTAAACTATGGCTTAAACCAACACACACAGCTTAAAATAGAAATGCCTTATTTAATTAATTCAGGAAAAGAAGATAACTCTAACAGACTAGGCAGCCCATTGCTTGGCATTAAATACAGGTTTCTGGATGAAGATAAAAATAATATATCTGTATCTACCTACCCTCAAATAAATGTACCGATTAATTCTAAAGACTCATTAGCATATTTGTTGCCGCTTGAATTTGAAAAGAATTTAGATTCTGTTGTTGTTGCAGGATGCGAAATAGGTTTTGGCTGGGATGATAAGGGTTGCAAATACATTAAATCAGGATTACTAGCAAGCAAAGGATTTGGTGTTAGGTTTGAAGCAATACTTGAGCTTGTTGGGTTTTATAATGTTTCTGCAGGAAAATGGGGTGATATCATAATTAATGCAGGAGCAAGATATTCGGTTAACGAAAACATAATTATTATGATGGCGGCAGGATACAATTTAAATGAAAGCATAAACATACAAAATGTTCTTGGTGTACAGTTCTTATTTTGACTTTTGGTTATTATAATCGTGTAGCAAATAGATTGAATAAATGGTGAAAGATTACGTGTTTTTTACAATTAATAAATTTCAATCAAAGAACTATTTATTATTTAATTGTAATTTCATTGCCTTCACATATTATGACTGATTCATAAATAAATGGATAACCATGAAACTACTTGTAAAAACAAATATATATTATATTATTTTTTCCTTCCTTGCATTTATTGTATGCGGGATACTATTCTATTTTGTGATCTCGGCAAATATTTCTCAGGAAGTTGACGAAACCCTTCAGGATAAAAAAGAACATTTGGAGAAAATATTAAAGAAAACCGATACCGTACCCGACCTTTATTATGCTTTCGACACCAATACCACTGTTAAAATAGTCCCTGCCGAAATACCTTTGCGTTATATTGATACTACTCTTTATGATAGCGAGGAAAAAGAATATGACAGTTACCGCATACTTGAATTCACCGAGAAAATAAAAAGCAGAATTTATGAATTTCACATCTCGGAATCGCTCATAGAAACAGAAGATATTGTACGCGACATTATATTTTCAATGCTCGCGGTATTTGTAGTATTAATCGTAATACTTATAATATTTAATTATTTTAGCTCTAAAAGAATATTCAGACCTTTTCACAAAACACTTCAGAACCTTGAGAACTTTGATATTTCACGAAATATAAAACTGGAAACAGCAAATAGTAATATTGCCGAATTTAATAAGCTGAATGAATCATTAAAGCATCTGTCTGAGAAAATGCTAAGGGATTTTTCTCTTCAAAAGGAGTTCTCGGAAAATGCTTCGCATGAAATGCAGACACCGCTGGCAATCATCAAATCAAAGCTGGAACTTTTAATTCAAGCCGAGAATCTCACTGAAACCCAGATGATGCTGATACAGGATATTTATGATACTCTGAACAGGCTTTCAAGGATAAATCAGGCTTTGCTTCTGATTGCCAAAATTGAGAACAAGCAATACCCGGTAAAGGAAGATATGGATATTGCAGCTATCATACAAAAACACCTGCATAATTTTGAAGAATTGATCGCTGAGAAAAGGATCGAGACTAAAATTAACCTGCAACCTTCGCATAGAATTAATATCAATCCATTGCTTGCAGACATTTTATTCACTAACCTTTTAAGCAATGCCATCAAACATAATGTTGAAAACGGCAAATTGGCCATTACCCAGACTGATCATTATATTACGATTGAAAGCACGGGTTCTACTTTGGATTTCAATCCTGAATTCATGTTTGACCGCTTCAAAAAAGACAGGCAGAATTCTGATTCGATAGGGCTGGGTTTATCTATTGTAAAGAAAATTGTTGACTCCAGCGGAATGAGAATTGAATATACATTCGAAAAAAATGTACATTCTTTCAAACTGGTTTTCTGAAACTGATCTATTCAATGAATCAATTCACATCTTCAGAATCAGTAGAAGTCTAATAACGAAGTTAGTATTGGTGAGACTTTTTGATCGTGTCAGAATTTAAAAGGAAGCCACAAAAAAATTACTGCTCTTTTACATCTAACAATAATTTATCTATTCTTTTATAAATTTCTTTATTGCAATTCCTTTCTCCGTTTTCGCCTTCAGAATATAAACTCCTTCTGCAAAGTCTGAAATGTTGAAGTTTGTTTTATTTTCAGTAATAAGGAAAGTGCTTATCAGTCTGCCTTGTACATCAGAAATTTCTATGACTGCCTGTTGAGGGACTTCAATTGATAACTCAGTGGAAGCAGGATTTGGAAAAAGGATTACCTGCTGTAATTGGCTGAAGTCAGCAATACCTGCATTAGCAATTGTCTGGGTATGAGTCCAAGTATGTGTACCCTCTGAATTCGTGCCGCTTGTAACCCAATGATAATTATTGATTTCATATCCTTCACCAACCAACGGGTCCATGTAATACATATTATTACCGGAAATGCCATAACCCACCAGAAAATGTCCTCCTCCCGTTGACCAGCCCCATCTGAATATAAATGGCCTGCCTGCTGTTATTTCTGTTTGAATGGCAGGAAGGCTGAGTGAATCTGATATTGAATTTGTTTCAATAAAGCCGAAGTGAGTGAGTATATCCTGTATGCTGCCGGGGCATCCCCAGTTATAATTCCATTGGTTGCATCCCAGCGTAGCATTAGAACAGCAATTGGTCGTTCCATAATTATTAGAGTTGCAAGATGTTGAAACTTCCCTTGTATATTCGGCTATCGTACACTGAGCAGTAATATCGCCATAGAAATCCAGCACACATGCAGATGAAGCAGCCCAACACCATTGAGTTTGCTCCTGTATAACAGATGGTACATTTATTACCTGCGAATAAATGTTCGCTTGCAAGAATGCACAAAACACGAATATGGCTATAATCAATTTATAAAACTTTGTCATTGGTATTAGAATTATTTGTTGTTAATATTATTTTTAATAAGCAATAGGGTTTGAAATAAAGAATAGAAAGGTGCCGTCATTTTATTGTCTGCTTTGTAAAACGCCATCTTAGCTGATGTCATTGGGTAGGCATTAATATCTGATGAAGATTTGTCTGAAGGCAAAAGTAAAAAATCACACTCTAGCTGGTATACTCTTAGCAATTTTCCTTCCTGATTTGCAGTTGGATAATTTTTTTCCAATTCTTCCAATTCTTTTGAAAGTCCGGTACCTCCAATGCCAACAACCGCATACTTACCATTCATAATAGCTACAGTAACCAGTGTGCGATTTTCACCATTGACCATTACTGGTATTCGCCATTCTTTAGTCGGTACTAAATAATTTTTACTGTCTGCAAGGCTGGCATCAGAAAAGAAATCCTGAGAAAGCGTAAATATTTGATAAGGCTTGCCAATTTTAGTCATTGCAAATTCATCCCGGCTTTTGAAACCATAGAATGATTCCTGACCGGTAGGGATCAGTTCAAGATAACTCATATACCCTGAATTCGCCGTATCAATAATTTCTTGTACATTTTCTTCCTGCGCTCTAATTACGATTGCTGCAAAAAGCATTATTAAAATCGCAAATAATTTTTTCATGATTTATTTATTTTTTAAACAATATTTCTATATTAATTATTATTCCTTAATTCTATGACTTTAATGTTTGTTTTAAATA
>Ga0181520_10007318_pt1 | contig 16344 bp, 13 predicted proteins | sample PEATcosm2014_Bin_29_FD_132451 | JGI IMG/M metagenome (GOLD analysis project Ga0181520, IMG submission 132451) | Peatland microbial communities from MTU Mesocosm Facility, Houghton, MI, USA - PEATcosm2014_Bin02_30_metaG | ecosystem: Environmental > Terrestrial > Soil > Wetlands > Peat | place...
CGAGCTGACAGTGGTGGGCAACGAGACCGCGAGAGTCGATGCCCTCGTGTCTGGGAGCCTCGACCTCATCGAGCAGGTCGACCCTCACGACCTTGGCCTGTTGGTCTCTGACTCGAAGGTGCGGCTCAGCTCCTCCACGAACTGGGAGGAGATCTGCCTGCTCAACATCTGCACCGAGTCACCGACAAGCGACGTCCGAGTCCGTCAGGCGATCGCTTACGGTATCGACAGGAACGCTCTTGTGCGAGACGTCCTGCTTGGGCAGGCCTCCTCCGCGACCTCACCGATCCCGCCTGGCTGCTACGGCTACCAGACTCCCTCGGTGCATTACGACTACAACCCGAGCAAGGCCCGCCAACTCTTGAAGGAGGCGGGTTACCCGAAGGGCATCTCGTTGGATATGGCCGGGTCGACCGACCTTGCGACCGAGGAGCTGATCGGTGAGGCGATGGTCGCGCAGCTGGCGGAGGCGGGTATCACGGTCAACTTCATCGTGGAGGACATCGGTGTGCTCGTGTCCGACGTGCTGTCGGCCCACCCCAAGCGCCAGACCTACATCATCCACTATGGCTGGGTAGGCGGCGGCCCCTGGCACTTCGACGTTGAAGACATATTCGCGCACGCCAAGTACACAACGCCTGCACTGATGAACCTCATCCACAAGTGCAACACGACTCCTGACGGGCCGAAGCGGCTTGCGTACCTGTTGCAAGCGCAGGACCTCTTCATGCAGCAGTTGCCGCACTTCCCCTTGTACAACCCCATCAACACCGATGCTTTCAACAGCAATGTGCACGGTTACATAGTTGACAAGGACGGATGGCAGCCCGAGTTCACATATGTGTCCCTGGCGTAGGCAAGTGCACGAGAAGGCTTGAAGAAGGGCGACATGTGATGTCCACGTCCTACAGTGGCCGACGAGCCACATTTTCTCGGCCGCTGTAGGACGGTCGCGCATGTCTGAAACGGCGCTGGCAAGCCCACGGGAGGAGATCCCGAAGCTAGGGAGCTCGCGGCGCGCGGGAGTACTTCGGTATCTGGCGGGACGAGTCGGCCAGGGGCTGCTCGTGCTCTTCGGCGCTGTGACGGTGAGCTTTCTCATCATTCACATGACGGGCAACCCCGCTACCGTGCTGGAGGGAACTTCGCTGCCTCCAGCGGCGGTACATATCCTTTCTATCAAACTTGGTTATAACCGTTCTCTCTTATACCAATACGGTTTGTACATGTGGCATGTTGTTCAGGGGAACTTCGGTTACTCCGTGACGAGTGATATTTCCGCAACGCACCTCGTGCTCGGAGCGCTGCCCTACACATTGCTTCTTGTTGCCATCAGCCTGAGTTGCGCGATGGTCATCTCCACTGTCATCGCTATATCGAGCGTGCTGGCGACCGGCGCCCTCGGCGACCGGCTGTGGCGGCCGATCCTGGCCGGCTTGCAGGGGATCCCCGACTTCTGGATCTCTTTGATCCTGATCTTCATTCTCTCGGTCAAGTTCCACCTGCTGGGCAGTATGGGGTTCAACGGGCCATCGTCGCTGATCATGCCGTGTACCGCGCTCACGCTTCCGATTCTCGCTTCGTTCACGCGGCTGCTCAGGGGCAGTCTTTTGGACTTCATGAATTCGGACGTCGTCTTGTCCCTGCGGGCCCGTGGCATGACGCGGCGCGAGATCGTGCTTCATCACGGGGTGCGCAACGCCATGACGACGTTCGTGCAGTATGTGGCCCTGCAGACAGGATGGCTCATTGGCGGGACGCTGATCGTCGAGAACATCTTCGCTTGGCCCGGCATCGGCTCGTTGCTGTACACCTCGGTCGAGACGCGTGACCTGCCGGTGGTCCAGGGCGTCGTGGTCATCATCTCTGTGGCGTTCGTCGCCTTGAACCTCCTCGCGGACTTCGTGGTGCTCTGGCTGGATCCACGTATTGGTCGGAGTGTTCTCGGAGGCAATCTGTGAGCACCGTCGACGTATTCGGGATTCGGGGAGCTTCCCTGGACCCAAATGAGCGCGTGGAAAGCCGCTGGCGAAACCGCAGCGGTTCGCTCTCGGTGGGGCTCGGGCTCTTGGGTGCCTTGGTGGTGTTCAGTTTCGTCGCCACGATCGTGGGTGGCAGCCCTGCGCACCAGGACCTGAACGCGGCACTGGTGGGCCCGGGCACGGGAGGTCACCTGCTCGGGACAGATCCCCTCGGGAGGGACGTGCTGGCCTGGATAGGGGGCGGGATCCGGACCTCGCTCGAGGTTGCCCTGGGCGTGGTCGCCCTGTCTGTCGCGACCGGCTGGACAGTCGGTGTCGCGAGCGGGCTTCTCGGAGGCTGGGTCGACATCGTTCTCATGCGCATCGCCGACATCCAGCTCTCGATCCCGCCACTGCCGGTCTTCATTGCTGTGTCGGTCGTCATCTCGAACAACATGACCAGCCTCATCATCCTGATCGCGGTTTTCGGCTGGGTGCCGTACGCGCGCCTGTGCCGGTCCCGGGTCCTTACCGAGCGGGAACGTGGCTATGTGTCGGCGGCCAGGCTCGCCGGTCGAACGAGGACCGCCATCGCCTTTGTCCACGTGCTCCCGGGACTGACCACCGAGATAAGCGTGCTGGCGTCGCTTCAAGCCGGCATCTGCCTGCTGTGGGAAGCGGCACTGAGCTTCCTCGGGCTCGGGCTCCAGCCCCCTTACGTCAGTCTCGGCTTTCTCATGTCCGAGGGCAGAGAGGTGCTTTATCAGGCGTGGTGGGTGGCCGTATTCCCTGGAGCCGCCTTGGCCCTTCTCGTCATCGGGTTCAACCTGACCGGCGATGGGATCCGTGACCTGTTCAAGCACGACACCTCGGTGGGCAACCTGTGAGCCGGGGGTTGAAGGTCTCGGACCTGACCATCCGGCGCAAGGGTCGCAGCGGCGAAGCGGCCATCGGCCCGCTCTCGTTCCAGGCCGAAGGGGGCACGGCTGTAGGCATCGTCGGTGAGTCGGGATCGGGCAAGACCATGAGCCTGAGGGCGATCATGGGCCTGCTGCCGCCAGGGTTTGTCATGGGAGGGGACGTACAGCTCGCCGATGATGCACAACCACTGAGCGGTGACGAGGCACTCCGCGCCGAACTGGGTCGTCGGTTCGGTGTCATCCTGCAGGATCCCTTCAGTGCTTTCGACCCTTTGAAGTCGGTGGGTTCTCAAATCGCCGAAGGCGTTGTGCGCCGCGGCATCCTCCCAAGGGGCAAGGCACTGGAGCGCGCCGGCACGCTTCTGGCCCAGATGGGCTTTCCCTACGTCGAGGGCACCCTTGGGCTGTTCCGACATCAATTGAGCGGCGGCATGGCACAACGCATCGCGATCGCGATGGCGGTGATGCCGAACCCCACAGTTCTGCTGGCCGATGAGCCCACTTCGGCGCTCGACGCCAGCTTGAGAATCGAAGTACTGGAGCTGCTCCGAAACTACATCCAGACAAACGCCGCAGTACTCGTCATGGTCAGCCACGATCTCGGCCTGATCGCTGACTTCTGCGAACAGCTGATCGTCATGTACGGGGGACAGGTCGTCGAGCGTGGGCCGGCCCGGATGTTGCTCGGCAATCCTCAGCACCCCTACACCCAGGCGTTGGTCGGCTGCGCGCCGCACATCGGAACCGAGGGCAGGCGTCGCTTGCTCAGCATCCAGGGAAGTGCTGCCTCGCCGTTCGATCACAGCGTGGGCTGTCGATTCGCGCCCCGCTGTCCGCTCGCGCTTGACCTGTGCAGGAGCGTGGAACCCGAACTGGCCGAAGTGGACCACGTGAGCGTGGCATGCCATGTCGTGCAGATGCGGACTGAGGCATTGGAGCCCCATGTCTGAGTCCCGGCCGGAAATGGTCGTCGTGGCGGAGAATCTGACACGCCACTATCGCGTCGGCAATCAACTCGTCCGTGCCCTCGAGGACGTCAGCTTCGAAGTGCGTCGCGGCACGACCTTGGCCGTGATCGGCGAAAGTGGTTCCGGCAAGTCAACCTTGACCCGCCTCATCACGGGGCTGGAAAGACCGACGAGTGGTCGCATCCTGGTCAACGGTGTGCCACCGATGCTCAAGCCCGGGCGGCCCGCCAGCGCGCAGCTCGTGTTCCAGGATCCGGCGGGTTCGGTCAATCCCTACCGCAAGATATGGAAGAGCGTCTCGGAACCCCTTCATCACTTGAATCGTGCCAGTCGCAAGCAGGCCGCGAAGGAGATCCTCGCCCGTGTCGGGATCGGAGAAGACCGCCTGTCGGTCCGGCCGGGAAGGTTGAGCGGCGGGCAGCTTCAGCGTGTGGCCATCGCCCGCGCACTAGTGACCAAGTCCAGCGTCATCGTGTGTGACGAACCGACGTCCGCGCTTGACGTCTCGGTCCAGGCACAGATCCTGAATCTGCTGCAGGAACTGCAAGAGGAGCTCGGTTTCAGCTGCGTCTTCGTGACCCATGACCTGGCGGTGGCACAGGTCGTGGCGGATCAGGTGATGGTTCTCCGCGATGGACGGGTGTGCGAGCTGGGCGATGCACCGAGCTTTTTCGCGGGACCCCGCAACTCCTACAGCATGGCCCTGCTCGACGCCACCTCGGGCAAGCACGGCCTGGCCGGCCTCGAGAGCTTCGCCACGCGACGGGGAGACAAACCTGCATGACCACGTCTTGGTCTCCGCGACCAGCCGCGAACCGGGTTACCGCGGCAAGTCCGGGATTTGAGGACTCTCAGTGAACGGACGCGAGAGGATCCTCAATCTCATAAAGGGGCAGCCGGCGGACTGCTTGGCCTGCATGCCGATCACGATGATGTTCGCAAGCGACCTCTATGGCGCCCACTACGTCGAGTACGCGACCGACCACCGCGTTCAGTCCGCCGCCCAGGTGAAGATCGCTGAACGCTTCGACCTCGACCACGTCAGCGTGATCTCGGACCCGGCGATAGAGGCATCCGACTGTGGCGCCGAGGTCGTGTTCTTCGAGGATGCCCCGGCAGCATTCAAAGAGGACGCATCGCTGCTCCGCGACAAGTCTGTGCTGAGCGGGCTCAGTGTGCCCGATCCACGCCGAGGTCCGCGGATGAGCAACCATGTTCTGGCAGTGAGGGATCTCGCCCAAGCCGTCGGTCACGAACGCCTGGTCGAGGGATGGATCGAAGGACCGTGCGCTCAAGCAGCTGATCTCCGCGGCATCAACCGCCTGATGCTCGACTTCTTCGACGACCCGACGTTCGTACGCGAGCTCGTCAACTTCGTGGTCGAGCTCGAGATCAGCTTCGGGCTGGCTCAAGTAGCAGCAGGGGCCGAACTGGTCGGCATTGGAGATGCCGCCTCGTCTTTGATCGGGCCGGGTCTGTACGAAGCCTTCATCCGGGCAGGGCAACAGCGCATTGTCGCGGCATTGCACGCCGCCGGTGCCATCTGTCGGCTTCACATCTGCGGCAACAATCTGCCACTTCTCCCGAGCGCGGCCGAGCTCGGCTGCGAGATCATCGACGTGGACGGACCCACGGTGCCTATGAGCGAGGCCCGCCGGGCCACCGGCGAAGAGCAGGTGCTCTGCGGGAACCTCGACCCCGTGCGCTCGGTCCGTGATGGAACGCCCGAGAGCATCCGAGGCGAGCTAGTCGAGTGCCATGTTGCCGCCGGGCCTCGTTACATCGTCGCCGCAGGCTGTGAGATCCCACGCGGAACAGCCTTGGAGAACCTGGAGGCGATGGTGAGCTTCGCCCACGAGACCACCGCCGACTTGGCAGAAGGAACGCCGCGCTAGTCGCCGATTGGGCGAAGGCCGACCTCTGGTTCTCGAAGAACCCGGCTACACCGGTTCCATGCGTCCGCTCGCGATCGAGCGGTTCACCGCCAGTGAGACGAGCAGGGCCGTGCGCGCCTGCTCGGCCGTGCCTTGCTCGGGAGCTTGGCCACGCTCAACAGAGTCGAGGAAGTGGGTGATCTCGGCCGCCCAGGCATCGCCGTTGTCGACCGGCACTATGGACTCGCCCTCGGATCGGAAGACGTGAAGACCACGCGCTGACGTCGGGCTGCCGACGTTGCCACCGTCGACTGCCGGGGCAGCGCTGAAGGCGTGCTCGGCGGCCCCCCTCTCGCAGAGCACGCGGATGCCGCTCGAGAAGGGAAATGAAGTGGGCATCGCGCTCCCTGCCTCGGCGAAGCCACATGCACCGCTTTCGTACTCAACCACCGCGAGGACGTGGTCTTTCTTGGGACTGCGGGCGAGCACGCGCGCCGGCCTGCCGAGCAACCAGTTCATCTGGTCGAGATCGTGGAGCAAAAGGTCCACCGCCACGCCTCCCGATCGTGAGATGTCGGCCATCCAGTCGTTCCAGTCCGCCGGCGGTGACAGTCGGTAGGTCGACACCGAGCGCGGCGGGCCGAGCTCTTTTGAGGTGATGAGTCGGTGCAGCTCGACGTATTCGGGCCAGAAGCGCAACACGAGGGCAACCATGAGGAATCGGCCGCTTGACGCGGCTGCCGCGACGATCGCGTCGGCGTCCTCGACGCTGAGCGCGATGGGCTTTTCCACGAGCACGTGACGCCCCGCCGCGAAGGCCTTCTCGGCGGCCGGACGGTGCAGATGCGTCGGCAGGCAGATGTCGACGACGTCGACATCGGGGTCGGACACTGCTTGATCGATCGAGTCCAAATGGCGCGCCCCGAGCGAGGCGGCCAGGCGCAGAGAGCGTTCCTCGCCGAGAGAGCACACGCTCACCACGCGGACGCGTCCGCCGAGCTTTTGATAGCTCGCAGCATGGGTGGTGGCCATGAAGCCGCCACCGAGAATCGAGACGGTGATCAAAGTGAATCCTCCCGTTCGTCGGCCCTGAGCGCGCCAAGCTGGCAGGTCCCGGTCCGAGCAGTCGTCATAGCGTGCCCATGAGGCGCTTGCGATCACCTCGGCGTCGACTCGCCGGCGAACATAGCTCGCTCGCCGTGGCACCTTGTTTCATCGTGGGATCAGCTGAGTCCGAGCGCGCTCAGATGCTGATAGGACGCTCGCATGCTCCGGTTGACCTCCTCCAGAGACGGCCATGGCCTGTCGCCGCGAAACTCGATTTCGACCGACATTGGACCGCGGTAGCCACCGGTGTCGAGGATCTCAATCACCCGGGGAAAATCCACCGTTCCCTCACCACAGGCAGGGAAGTTCCAGTTGCCCTTGCCTCCCGCAGTGTCTTTCAGGTGCACATGGGCGAGATAGGGGACAATACCGGGGAGGTCGTCCACGGCTTTCTTGCCGGAGTAGAACTCGACGTTTCCTGTGTCGTAATTGACCCGGACCCATTCGCTCCCGATCCTTTCGAGCAACTTGAGCGTTATGTCGCTCGAGGCCATGATGTCACCGTGGATCTCTAGAGCCACGACCACTTTCATGAGTGCGGCCGCCTCCGCGAGCGCACCGACATGGGCAAGGAATGCGGACTCGTTCTCGTTGGCGCTCTGGTGTCCGCCGACGGCGGTGTTCAGCACCTGGAGTCCGAAGTCCGCAGCCCAGGCGAGCGCCTTGATGGCGTAGTCGACGCCCTCGTCTGTTGTGAGGTCCGAGTGGGCGCTCAGGCTCGTCGCCGAAAGCTCTCTCTCGTCGAGCTTCGTGCGCACTTTGGCTGGCGCATCGTCCAATGAGACGTGCTCGGTCCAGCCGGGCACGGCGCTCATCTCGACGCCCTTGAAACCCGCGCGGGCGATCCCGTCGAGTGCCTCTTCGAAGCTGTAGGTGTGGTAGCAATTCGTGTGTCCAGCAAGAGGGAACGACACCGTTTCTCCCTAAGCTCGTTGGTTCTGATGGCGCCTGAGCGCCCGAAGTACATGGCCACGAGGTGTGTGGCAGTCTAGACAAATCAAGCACGCCAGAAAGGTTGGTGTGCCGATCGGAAGGATCACCCTGGAAGAGCTGAGGACACTTCTTGATGATGCCTACCCGTCCTAACATATGCACGGTGCCTGTGTCAAAGCGTGGGCGCCCCTAAGAGATCGACCAGCCGGTGCCTCTGTAAGGTTAAATAGATCCCGCCAATGGGCTCTCCAACCCAGGGTCTCGTCGCTCTCGCCGTGCTAGCAGGACGCCGGGGGGATGGGAAGGACCTGGATCGCGGGTTGATCGGTCACCGTCGTAGGACCCACGCGAGCCACGAGGTCCGTCGGTGTGACGGCGCAGGCTCCGCGACGCACAGACGCCTACGTGAAGTTCCTAGGGGACGTGTCGTTCCGGATCAGCGCGCCGGGACTCGAACTGCAGGGCGTAGTAGTCCTCGGTTCCCATGACATCGAACCCGCAGCTCAGGTAGAGGTGAAGCGCGGCGTCGTTGGCGACCGACACCTCGAGCCCGATCTCCGTCGCGCCTTCGGCCTTGAGGTCCCTGGCGAGAGTCGACAGCACCTGCCGGCCGATCCCGCGTCCCCGGTGCTCAGGCACGACGGCAAAGCCGTAGATACCCGCCGAGCTACCGTCCCGGTCGACCCGGACCGTTCCGACCGGGACGTTCGCATAGTCGATTACGAGTGTTCCGGAAAACTGCCTGGCGAGCATCTCGACCTCCTTGTCCTCAAGATGCTCGGCGGGAAGGCCAAAAGCCTCGCTCAGGCAGGACAGGACAAAGCGCGCGTCGCCGAGCACTGCCCGGCGGATGGTGACGGCGGGATCGGCGACGATGCGGTCGGGCTCGCGTCGAAGCGTCATGCGGTGCTCCGAGTGCTCGATCGCGGCCCCTCGGTTTCGGGCAAAGCAGGACCCCGACTCGTAGAGGCGGTCCACCACGATGAGCGCCTGAGGCACGTTGCGCCGGGCCAGCTCAGCGGTGGCGGCCTCGAACAGCCGGGAGAAGATCCCTTGTCGGCGAGCGGAGGGACGGACCATTCCGCACAACTCGACCTGGTCCGAGCGGAATCCGTAGACACCGAGGAACCCGACCAGGCCCTCGGGCCCGATCCACAGGAAGTCGTTGACCTGACCGGAGGGTCTCGACTGAAGGATCCCGAACTCAAGTTTCAGGCGTCCCCCGTCAACGGCGACGCAGTCTCTGGCGAGATCTTCGATTGCCCGGAGATCCTCCGGCCCGAGCCCCGGCTCGCAGCGGAGTCGACCGGGAGGTTGTTTCCCACGGCTCGGCGAGTCCACCACGCGCCCGGTGCTGGCACGTTGTTCCACACCGGGAGGTTATCTGGCGCCTGAGCGAGCCGGACAAGGCAAAAAGCCACGAAGGGCTCGTCACGCCGAAGGCCACCAACGACTGGAGTGCACTAGTCAACGGCTGGGACATCTCGGCACTGACCAGCTCAAGGTGTCGATGATGTGGCCAGCTTCGTCCGGGGCCGAGGTCGTGTTCGGAGCCGCACCTGGAGCTACGTGCACCTAACTGTCGAATCAGGGGTCCCGACGCTGCGAGCTCGGTCACCGAGAGACATTTGAGGTCACCAGCTTGTCGAGGCGGCCTCGGAGCACCGCTTTTGGAGCGTCAGTGGCCGAGCCCGAGCTGCACTGCCTTCACGACGAGGAGGACGACCGCGAGGACCAGGTAGACGCTGAGTACCCGCATTGACAAAGTCCGCGAGCGCGACCACACGGGTCGCTCGAGGAGGGCGAGCTGAGGCATTCTCCAGGTCTCACGCCGAACTCTGGTCTCGCGTTCTGTGGCCGCGGCGAGTTCGGCGGCGAGGCGGCGCTTGGCACGCTGGCGAGGAAGCAGCGCCCACGAGCCCAGGCCGATGAACGCGGCCACGATGATCGCTCCCATGTAAAGGGCGAGCGAGGTGACTTCCAAGTTCGGGAACACCGTGGTCGTCATCAAGATGAGCGACAGCGCCAGAAGCACCGACACGACCAGGCCCGCCAAGGCGTTCAGCCACGGGCGGTTCACCCACGGCCCGAGAACCCCCTTGTCGTTGCAGAGCAAGAGAAGGAACACCGTCGCGCTCGGCAGGAGGATTCCCGCCAGTGCCTGAACCGCGGTCGTGATCAGCCCCAACGGAGCGCTCGGGATAAGGACGATGCCCGCCGCGCAGATCACGAGCGCAGTGAAGAGGATGTAGAACTGCCTCGCGTCGGCGAAGCTGCGGTGGAGGGAATGCCGCATACCGAAAATGTCGCCGAAGGCGTATGACGTCGAAAGCGTGACAGCGGCCGCTCCGATGATCGATGCGTTGAGCAGCACAAGGGCGAAGAGCGCTCCCGTTCCGTGCCCGACGGTGTGCTCGAGTCCACGGGCCACGCCAGCGGCGTTCGTGAAATGGCCAGCGAGGCCGGTGCCCCGGAACGCAAAGGCGGCCGTCACCACAACAGCGCTGGCGGCGACCACCACGACGATCGAACCGATGAACGTGTCCGCCCGTTCATAGTTGATCCAGCGTGGCGTGATCCGCTTGTCGACGATGTTGGACTGTTGGAAGAACAGCTGCCACGGCGCGACCGTCGTTCCCACGATGGCGATGATCAACAGCACCGCGGTCGAGGTCATCCCACCACTGGCTCCCGGGATAAAGAACCCGCGCAGTATCGGGCCGGCGTGGGGATGGACCAGGATCACGAGCGGGATGGCGAGGAAATTCACCGCCACGAAGATGAACATGAAACGCTCCCAGCTGCGGAAGCTGCCGGTCGCGGTTATGGCGATCAGCCCGAGCGCGGCGACGGGGACCGAGATGTAAGGAGATATGCCGAAGTAGTCGAGCGCAAGGCTCACGCCGATGAACTCGGTGACGATCGTGAGGAAGTTCAGGATGAACAAGTCGCCGACCGAGAAGGCCGCCCAGAACTTCCCGAAGCGCTCCTTGATCAGTCGGGCGTGGCCGACGCCCGTCACCGCCCCCAGCCGCACGACCATCTCCTGGTTGACGATCAGGACCGGGACGAGCAGCGGCAAGGTCCATAGGAGGGTGAGACCGTAGTTCTGACCTGCCTGGGCATAGGTCGCGACACCCCCGGCGTCGTTATCGCCCACCATCACGATGAGGCCGGGGCCGACGATGGCGAGCAGGGTGAGGAGCTTCTTGCCCCAGGATCGCCGAGCTGCGAGATCGTGCTCGCTGATCGTGCCGAAAGCTCCCTGGATGTCACCGAGGTGTGCGCTGTCGAGAACCGCCGAGGAACGCTCCTCGGGCTCCTCGTCCTCTGCAGCCTGCAGGTTCTCGACCATGGTGACCTCTCGCGCCGCCTTAGGCGTCGTCGGTGTGTAGGCGTGACTGATCGCGCACGCACACCAGAGGTCAAGTGCCCTCAGCGGGGCGGCCGCTCCGACACAGCGTGCGCGCGAAGTTGGTCAGGTAACCAACCGTCGGTACTCAGGGGTGCTCCATTTCTTGGCCCATCGTCAGCCTGCCCTTGACCGAGTGGCGCCGGCGGGTACCGGCTTCAACCCGGCGCGCGCCGAGAGCACTCAGATCACCGTTGCCGGATAAGGCGTGGCTGCTTGCGGGCAGATCTTACCCGCTCAGCCCGTTGTTGCGATATCCGAGGGAGGCGCCCCAGAAAGGCCCGTTATGTCGTCACTCGTCGGTGGCTGTCATCCCGAAGTCGCGGCGCCAGCCCGTTGGCAGGAGGAGCTCCAGCACGTCATCGACCGTGACAACGCCGATCATCCGGTGATTATCGTCGATGACGGGAGCCGCGGAGAGGTTGAAATCCGACATCTTCCGGACGATGGCGTGGAGGTCGGCATCGGGTCTGACCGCCACGGGGTCGAGATCGGCCACTTCGCCGATGCGTGCTGCCGGCGGGCTCTTGATCAGCCGGACGACCGAGGCGGTGCCGGTGAGGCGGCCGTCCTCGTCGGTGGTGTAGATGACTCCGAGCGCTTCGGGCGCCACGGGGCTCCGGCGGATCTCCTCGAGAGCGTCGGACACGACCGTGGTTCCGAGCAGTGCGAGGAACTCGGGGCTCATGAGGCCGCCAGCGGTTTCGGGGTTGTAGCTGAGCAGCGCCCGGACCTTTGCCTGGGTGGGCTGGGGGAGGGCTTCGAGCACCGAAAGGCGGCGATCCTGGTCGAGATCGGCGATCAGGTCGGCAGCGTCGTCGGGTTCCATCGTGGCCAGCAGACGGCCCGCCTCCTTGTCGGTCCGTGTGCTCAGGAATTCGAGCTGGTGTTCGGTGTCCAGCTCCTGGAACACATCAGCCTCGAGCTCGAGGTCCTGGCCGACGGCATTGATGATCTCCTCGCCCTCCTCGTGTGAGGCGGCTTCGACGAGATCGGCGATCTGGGCGGGGTGCAGTCGGGCCAGCTTGCGGTACGGGATGCGGAGCATGGCCGTCGGAACGTGGGAGACGAACGGTTGGATGCTCTCCCAGTCCACGATGGCTTTCGCAGGTATGCGTTGTGCGAGGGCACGGGGGAGCATCCTGCGCAGCACCGGTCGGCTGGTCGGGTCGACTCCTATCACCTCGAAGGTGCCCTCGACGAGCGCGATCTCGATCTCGTTGGCACGGATGAGCCGGGCGCCCACGATGTTGATCAGGTGCCTGCCCGACAGGTCCTTGGTGAGCAGAAGCTCTCCCGGTCTACGCTCGAATCGGGCGAGGTTGAGCGTCTCCCCCTCAAGCTGGACGCATCCCGGGCGCACGCCCGCGATCATCGAGATGGGCACGAAGAGCTCCCGCCGGCCGATTCTCGCGACGATCCCGGTCACAGGGGGATGTGCCTGGTCGCCCTGGCGCGCGATGACATCCTCGACTCGGCCCATCCGTTCCCCGTCACTGCCCAGAAGCGGGCTGTGGACGATGCCGGAAAGATGGATGATGTCGGCGGCCATCAGGCTGAGGCCCAGCGCGATCGGCACATGGCGATCCGCACGGCTTCATAGTAGTGAAGACCGCGAGGGACTGGGAAGGGTCTGTCGCGGCCGGCCGGCGGGTCGGCCGCTTTGCGTATCGGAGTCGTGCGGGGGAGGCTAGACGGTCATGCCAGAGCCAGTCCGGCCCCGCCGCCTGCGCATCGCGTACCTCGTTTACAGGGGAAACCCGCGTTGTGGCGGCCAGGGTGTCTACACGCGTCATCTGACCCGTGAGCTCGCCGCGCTCGGCCACTCGGTCACGGTCTTCTCGGGCCCACCGTATCCGGAGCTCGCCGAAGAGGTGGAGCTCGTGAAAGTGGCGAGCCTGGACCTGTACCGCGAAGCGGATCCGTTCCGTGTCCCCAGACTGCGCGAGTTCACCTCCCCCGTCGACGTCCTCGAGTTCGCCCTCATGTGCGCGGCCGGATTTCCGGAGCCGTTGACGTTCAGCCTGAGGGCTCGGCGCCTGCTCGAAGGTCGCCACGGGGACTTCGATCTCGTTCACGACAACCAGTGTCTCGGCCGGGGCATTGCCGGCATGATGGACGACGGCTGGCCGGTGCTGGCCACGATCCACCATCCCATCACCGTCGACCGTGAGCTGGACCTGGCGCACGCGGACCGGTGGCAGCGCCGTTTGACGCTCAGGCGCTGGTACGGCTTTGTCGGGATGCAGGCCCGGGTCGCACGCCAGCTCCCCAGGATCGTGACCGTCTCCGAGTCGTCACGGCGCGACATAGCCGACCAGCTCGGTGTGGCGCCCGAACGCATGGCGGTCGTCCCCGTCGGCGTGGACGGCGCTGTGTTCCGGCCGATGCCACAGGTCCGGCGTGTGCCGGGCAGGGTCATGACCACGGCCAGCGCCGACGTGCCGATGAAAGGGCTCGTCCCCCTCCTTGAGGCGCTCGCGAAGGTCCGTACGGAGCGCCAGGATGCCCATCTCGTGGTCGTAGGCCGCCTGAGGGACGGGAGCACGGTCCCTGCAGCGCTCGATCGCCTCGGTCTCAAAGGGGCGGTTCGCTTTGTATCCGGACTGAGCGATCAGGCGATCGTCGATCTCTACGCCGAAGCCGAGATCGCAGTGGTGCCCTCGCTCTACGAGGGCTTCTCGCTCCCGGCGATCGAGGCCATGGCGTGTGGCGTCCCGCTTGTCGCGACTACCGGCGGGGCCTTGCCGGAAGTCACCGGGCCGAGCGGAGCCGCGGCGCTGCTCGTGGCGCCGAACGATCCGGGCTCGCTGGCCGGTGCTCTTGTCACCGCGCTCGGCGATCCAGCCCTGCGTCGAAGGCTCGGCGAAGCGGGCCGCAGGCGCGCTCGCGAGTGCTTCAGCTGGCCGGTCACGGCTCGAGCCACCGTCGAGCAGTACCTCGAGCTACTGGCGTGCTGACCGTCGACTTCGACCGTCTCGGGCTCCGCCGGTCAGAACGCGTCCTCGACCTGGGGTGCGGCGGCGGCCGGCACGCCTTCGCGTGCCTTCGCCACGGGGCCGTGGTCGTCGCCCTCGACGCCGACCAGGCCGAGGTCAAGGCCGTGGCCGCGATGATGGCGGCGATGGCCGAAGCCGGCGAGGTCGCCGACGGCGGCACCGGGGCTGTCGTGAGGGGGGACGCGCTGCGGCTCCCCTTTCCCGATGCCGTCTTCGACAAGGTCATCTGTGCGGAAGTGCTCGAGCACCTGCCCGATGACTCCTCGGCCATGGTCGAGCTCGCGAGGGTGCTGCGGCCGGGGGGCACGCTCGCCATCAGCGTGCCGCGGTTCGGCCCCGAACTCGTCAACTGGGCGCTCTCGGAGCGTTACCACAACGTCCCGGGCGGCCACGTGCGCGTCTACCGGCGAAGTCAGCTCATGGACCGCCTCAGGCACGCCGGCCTCGAGCCGGTCGCCTCCCATCATGCGCACGCCCTGCACAGCCCGTACTGGTGGCTCCGGTGCCTGGTAGGCATCGAGAACGAGAGCTGTCCCGCGGTCCGCGGCTATCACCGTCTCCTCGTGTGGGACATCACGGCCCGCACGCCTGTCACGCGCATTCCCGAGAGGATCCTCAACCCGCTGCTGGGCAAGAGCCTGGTGGTCTACCTGAGGCACGCGGGACGATGACCGCTCCTCTCCGCCAGCAAGTCGCCAACATCCCGCTTGCCGAGACGGTCGAGTCGATCCGGGCCGTCCAGCTGCGCGACGGCATGATCCCGTGGTTCACAGGCGGTCATGGCGACCCCTGGAACCATGTGGAAGCCTCCATGGCGCTGACAGCCGGGGGCGCCCTCCACGAGGCGGCCCGCGCCTTCGAATGGCTCCGCGCGACCCAGCGCGACGACGGGTCCTGGCACACCTACTACCTGTCGGGCGGGAAGGTCGAGGAGCCCCGCATCGACACCAACGTCTGTGCCTACGTGGCGACCGGAGTCTGGCATCACTTCCTCGCCACGCGGGACTCAGGTTTCCTGGAGGATCTCTGGCCCTGTGTCGAGCGCGCCATCGACTTCGTCCTCAACTGGCAACGGCCGGGAGGCGAGCTGGTGTGGTCGATCGACCCCGACGGGACACCAGGGGGCTATGGGCTGCTGACCGGCTCCTCCTCGGCGTACTTGAGCCTGCGGTGTGCCATCGCATGCGCCTGCCAGCTCGGGCGCGAGCGCCCCGACTGGGAGCTGGCGGCCGGCCGCCTGCGACACGCCGTGGCCCACAACGTGCGCGGCTTTGCTCCGAAGGACGAGTTCGCCATGGACTGGTACTACCCGGTGCTGGTCGGCGCGCTCGACACCGACACCGCATGCCGACGCATCGACGGGCGGTGGTCCGAGTTCGTGATCGAGCAACGGGGCGTGCGCTGCGTGTCGGACCAGCCGTGGGTGACAGCTGCCGAGACGGCCGAGTGCGCCATGGCCCTTGTCGCCCTGGGGCGCCGTGACGACGCCGAGACCCTGCTCGGATGGGCCCGCCAGCACCGCTGGCCTGACGGTTCGTACACCACGGGCATCGTGTACCCGCAGCGTTCGAGTTACCCGCCGGGCGAGCGTTCTACCTACACGGCGGCGGCGATCGTGCTCGCCGAGGACAGCCTCCGCGCGCTCAGTCCCACCGCTCAGGTGTTCGTCGAAGGACTGCTTCCCTGCGGGCTCGACCTCGACGCGGAACCGGAGCCGGGCAGTCGCCTGAGCACGCGCAAGCTTCCCCTTTGCGCGCTGTGCACCTCGGCGAACTCGCCAGAGCTCAGTGCCCGCATGTAGATCTCGAACGGGGGCCGCCCGCCGTCGGCGGGATCGGGGAAGACGTCGTGGATGGCAAGCCAGCCTTCGTCGGCCACCCGCGGCGCCCAGCCTTGGTAGTCCGCCCGGGCGGGCGCCTCGCCGTGGCCCCCGTCGATGAACACGAGGCCTGCGCACACCTTCCAGCGGGCGGCGATCGTGGGTGAGTCGCCGACGACGGCGATCGCGAGGTCCTCTGCGCCGGCCGCCTCAATGTTGCTTCGCCAGAACGGCAGTGTGTCCATCCGGCCGGACTCACGGTTGACCAGGGTGTCGTCGTGGTGCTCGAAACCCGCCTGGTTCTCCTCCGAGCCATGGTGGTGGTCGACGCTGAACACCACCGCGGGCGGC
>Ga0181520_10007319_pt1 | contig 16343 bp, 11 predicted proteins | sample PEATcosm2014_Bin_29_FD_132451 | JGI IMG/M metagenome (GOLD analysis project Ga0181520, IMG submission 132451) | Peatland microbial communities from MTU Mesocosm Facility, Houghton, MI, USA - PEATcosm2014_Bin02_30_metaG | ecosystem: Environmental > Terrestrial > Soil > Wetlands > Peat | place...
AATTCAGGAAACTACACACATGCTGTAGGTGGCTTAGCCCCGAACGCACTTGGTATCTATGATATGTCAGGAAATGTTTGGGAATGGTGCTGGGATTGGAATGGAACTTATCCGACTACAGCGGAAACAAATTATAGGGGGCCTGCAAGCAGTTCTATCGAACCATTCCGTGCGGTGCGGGGCGGATGTTATAACTACACCGCTACATCTTTACCTGTAGGCTACAGGAGTGTAGATGCCCCGTATGAAAATGGCGGCAGCGAAGGCGGAATTGTAGGTTTCCGAGTTGCAAGGAATAATTAGCATTTAATACAGCAAATAATATTTTATCAAAAGCCCGGGGCATTCCCCCGGGCTTTTTCATTTATAGTCCTGTTCTAAGGCCCTCTCCCTCCTCCCAATTTCACATTAAAAAATTCGCAAAAGCCAATGTTGCGCTGTGCTGTTTTACCCCCTTTTCCCATTACAATTTGACATACGCCTTATAAGGGATGTATAATATCATCGTGAGGAAATTTAATAAGGCGGCTCAAATGAAAAAACTATTTGCGGTACTGTCTGTTGTATTTGTGTTCCTTAGTCTTTTCAGCTGCAAAAAGAGTTCCCCGGGGTCTCCCTCCGCGTCAAATACACCAAATTATACCCAGACAGAGTTCGCCCAATATACACATACAATAACCCCGACGCGCACCGTATCGCCTACAATAACAGTATCACCGACAATTACCCGGACATCAACAATTACGCCGACATTTACGCTGTCTTCGACTGCCACAAACAGTCCCACTCCTATTGCTTCTTATTCTGACCTTGCGTCAGTACCCGGCGGGGAATTTACCCAGACCGACGGGACAAACAGCTTCAGCCATACAATTTCCGCGTTTAAAATGGGAAGGTATCAGGTGACTTATGATTTGTGGTACAAGGTTTATCAATGGGCCGTTGCCAATGGTTATACTTTTCAAAACGCCGGCGCTGAAGGCAGTTCAGGTACACCCGGGGCGGCTCCGACAACCGCAAAATATCAGCCCGTAACATATGTTAGCTGGCGGGATGCCATAGTGTGGTGTAATGCATACAGCCAGAAAACAGGGCTGGCCCCTTTCTATTGTTCAGACTCGGGGTTTACCACGGCAATTAAGAGTTCCGCAGACGGGTCTTATGGAAGTAACGTAAATACAACGGCAGGCAGTTTTGATAACCCATACGTGAACTGGGGCGCTAACGGATACAGGCTTCCAACAGAAGGGGAATATCAGTACGCGGCATGCTATATAAACGGAGAAGCCTGGACGCCATATAATTATGCCAGCGGGGCCACGGCGGATACTACCAACGAAGCGGCAACAGATCTTGTGGGATGGGATAATGTAAATTCAGGTGGAACCACAACAGAAGTTGTAGGCGGTTTGGCGGCAAATGCGCTAGATATCTTTGATATGTCAGGCAATGTATGGGAATGGTGCTGGGATTGGGACGAAAATTATCCTGCTACAGCATCTACAAATTACAGAGGGCCTTCGAGTGGATACTTTAGGGTGTTGCGGGGCGGGAGTTTTAGCGCCGGAGCATATTACCTGGAGCTTGGCTACAGAGACAGCAGCACCCCTTATCTTTCAACGGGCTTCAGCTTCGGCTTCCGTTTTGCGAGGAGTAATTAATTTAATGATTTTATATAAAGTTATATTCTAACGAAAGCCCGGAGCCTCACCCCGGGCTTTTTTATTATATAGTCATTTTTTACCGCACCCTCCATCTTTCAACATCAAAAAATCTCCAGATTTTATATCCTGTATATACACTTATATGTCCTATTGTAAATTTAAAATTGACAACCCGATTGACTGGGGTATAATGAAATATACTTGGAAATAAGGAAAAATCGGGTTTGGAGGGGAAAAATGAAAATAAAAATTTTTATATTTGTTTCTGTTTTGTTTTTGCTGGCAGTAATTGATTGCTCAAAAAAAACAGCGGTTTCTCCGTCTGATGTCCAGACGGCGGCATCAACGCTGACGGTCGCAGTTGAAATAATGACAGGCGGCGGGATGACAAACGCGGTTGCAACACTGGTAAATTCAAGCACGCCTGTTACAGGCGCAACTATTAATATAAACGGCACAACGCTATCCGATGCGGGATCGGGGGATTATGAGGGGACGGTGACAACCATTAATGCCGGAACAACGGTCACTTTAAGCATAACTTCATCCGCCGGAAACGCATCGGCTTCAGCTGCAATGCCAACAGCCGGCAACGGAACAACAACCGGCATAACCACGGTTTCCATAACAGGAGCGGCGGCGGGTTCTATTATGATGCTCGAAAATGTGATGTAAATCAATTAATACCCAATAATTATGAATTTTTTGGGTCAGAAACTGAGTTGATACTTGATGATTTGACAGGCCCATCTTCAGCAGCCTGACCAAGCTGTTATTTTTCCTCGATTATAACCCCTGATAGTGGTAAAATTCATTGTTGCACAAATATGCTTATATTAAATTAAGGAGACTACTTTGCCGCGAGCTCTGCTTGTCAATCCGTGGGTCAATGATTTCAAGTTCCATGATTTCTGGGTAAAACCGTATGGCCTCCTGAAAATATCAACCCTTTTGAAATCCATGGGGTTTGAGATTGATTTTATAGACTGCATGGACAGGTTTTCGCCCGAGGCTCCGGAGGAATTCAAAAAATCCGATGAATACGGCAAAGGAGCCTATTATTCCGAGGAAGTGGAAAAGTCCGAGCAGTACAGAAGGGTGCCGCGCAAATATAAACGTTACGGCATACCTGTGGAAAATTTCCGCAAAAAACTTGAAGAATTAAAAAAGCCCGACATCATTCTTGTAACATCCGGGATTACATATACTTACGAAGGAACGCGCCTTGCCATCGGCATATTAAAGGAAAAATTCACATCACCTCTGATTCTCGGAGGCATTTACGCCACACTATGCGCCGAGCACGCGCGCAAAAATTCCGGGGCCGATATTGTCTGGCAGGGGGCGGTGAACAATACATTCATAATGACACTGGGAAAAATTTTACACTCGCGCTTTGAACCCAAAAAGGAGGCTGATTTTAACGAACTGATTCCTGATTATTCTTTATACGGCGATTTACGCTCTGTCGCGGTAAAATTCACAAACGGCTGCCCTTTTTCCTGCACATACTGCGCGGCAAAATCACTATATGACGGCTTTTACCAGAGGGATCGGGAAAAAGTACTCAATGAACTTGATTCATACCACAGGCGCGGGATAAAAAACATCGCATTTTACGACGACGCCCTGCTCTATAAGAACCATTATATCAAGGGTATATTAAAAGAGGTCATAAAAAGAAATTATAATTTTGTCTTCCAGGCTTCCAACGGCCTGCATGCCGCTTATATTGACGAAGAGGCCGCACTGCTAATGAAACAGGCCGGGTTCACGGACATCCGGGTATCCCTTGAAACCACCGATTATTCCATGCAAAGGGCGACGGGCGGCAAGGTGGACAATGATATTTTTAAAAGGGCCGTGGCCAACCTTAAAAAATCCGGCTTTAACGGGAGTGAGATAGGCGTCTATATACTTGCCGGCCTGCCTGGCCAGACAGCTGAATCTGTTTTAAATGATGTAGCTTACGTTGAAAAGCTGGGGATAAAAATAAAGCCCGCCATATATTCACCAATACCCGGGACAGCGGATTTTATGAGGATAAAACCTGAATTCAAGGCGGCTCTTAACAGGGAACCGCTGCTGCAGAACGAATACTATTTTATGGCCATTAATCCGGATTACAGCTGGGAGGCCAATCTGAAAGTAAAGGCTGAAATAGACAGGATAAACTCCCTTATAATAACCTAATTTCCGTTGTATTTGGCGTCAAAATCATATATAATTTTCCTTGGTTTTGTCATTATATAATGTTAAAAATCAGCCGTAAGAGGTGCAAAAGTGTCCAATTATAACCAGTATTTTATCAGGATGCAGGACGGTACCATCAAGCAGATAAACCCTTTTACCGGGACAGAAGTCTGGACCGTGCCTGGAAGGGCGAGCAAGCCTCTTACCAATTCCGTGCCGGATACGGCAAAAAAAATAGAAAAAAAGAAAAAGGAAGACTATTGCAATTTTTGCGAGGGCAAATATCCTAACACGCCTCCTGAAAAGGAAAGGCTGGTAAAGGTCGCGGGAAAATATGTATCAATGAAGGACTTAAAACCGGGAATATTGAGCCAGACGACCGCGGAGTTCCGCAGGGTGCCGAACCTTTTTGAAATAGTCACAATGGACTACTGGAAGAAAAACTTCGGTTACCAGTTTACCGAGGATATAAGGAAACGCAAGGAAGATTACCTCGCCGACAAGGCGGGATACGAGCATGTCATGCATATTATAGATATGAAATTAAAGCTCCTGGGCAGGGATCCAGCAGCGGTCCCGGAACAGGAAAAAATAGAAATGTCGGACGCTTTTTTCGCAGGCGGCCACGAGCTTATAGTCGGCAGGAACCATTACACAAAAGACGCGGAGTTCGAGACGCAGCTGTGCAATTCAGGCGAGCTTACCCCGGAAGAGCATTATCAGTACATAAGGTTTACGATTAAAGGGATGAAGGACATATACGACAACAACAAGCACGTGCGCTATGTTTCGGTTTTCCAGAACTGGCTCAAAGCTGCCGGCGCCTCGTTTGATCATCTTCACAAACAGCTCGTCGCAATTGACGAGTGGGGGGTTTCCATTGAAAGGGAAATAAACCTTATCAGGAAGAATCCGAACATATACAACGAGATGGGCGCCAACCTCGCCGTATATTTCAACCTTGTCGTGGCGGAGAATGATTACGCAATAGCCTTCTCGGATATCGGGCACAGGTATCCGACGATATGCATATTCTCAAAGAGCGCGGCGGTATACCCGTATGAAATGTCGGACAAGGAAGTGCGGGGCTTCTCCGACATGGTGCAGGCCATTCATCACGCGCTTACAAACCAGATAGCGACAAATGAAGAGTGGTATTACGCGCCAAAGGATTCCATAGATGTGATACCGCTGCACCTGCTCATCAAATTAAGGGTCAACACTCCGGCCGGTTTTGAGGGAGGCACAAAAATATACATCAATCCCATGAACCCCTACGACCTGCGCGACAAGGTAATAACCAGGCTGCAGGAGGCACGGAAGGAAGACAGGATAGCCAAGCTTGATATCGGCGCGGAATGCAATACGAAACCGAATCCGCTGATGTATTACACCAAATATTACAAGGCTTAATTTAAGGAAAAACTTTCAACAAAATTAAAGGAGCGTTAAATGAAAAAAATTCTGGTTCTAATTTGCGCCGCGGCCGCCGCGTTTTTATATACCGCGTGCGATACGACCGGGCAGGAAGTAAAACACGATGACACCATACTGACACCTCCGGCAGCTTCGCAGCAGGCGGCACAGGACAAGGACAGCGGCTCGGTTGACAAATCGGAACTAAAGGAAAGCGCTTCCACGGCCGATGATCAGCCCGCGCTCCAGCAGGGCGGCGGTGATAAACTTGAAACAAAAAAACTTGACAGGGGAATAATAGCCATAATAGGCGAGTATGTGCTGACAAAGGAAAAATACAGGACCATAACCGAATATATGAATCAGAAATACGACTACAAGCTCACACCTGAACAGGAAAAGGAATTCATTCAGTTTATAGTCAACAAAAAACTCATGGCCATGGAAGCCAGGAGCCAGGGTTACGCGGACAGGCCTGATATTAAGTCAAAATATGAATGGGATTTTGACGACATCCTGTCGCATGTATATTTTTCGGAAAACGTGGAAAAAAAATCCCTGGTCTCGGACAGGGACGCGAAAGCTTACTTTGACGCCCACACCGGTGATTTTGTGGAGATAAAGGCCATGCATATACTTGTAAAAAGCAAACAGCTGGCCGAATCGCTTTATAAAAGGATAAACGACGGCGAGGATTTTTCGGATATAGCTAAAAAATATTCCGAAGACAGCACGACGAAGGAAAAAGGAGGCGACCTGGGCAGCTTCGGCAGGGGAACCATGGTCCAGGAATTTGAGGATGCGGCCTTCGGCCTCTCCGACAACGAGGTATCGCCGCCTGTAAAAAGCGTTTACGGCTGGCACATTATAAAGGTATTAAGCAGGAAAAAATTCACTTTTGACGAATCAAAGGACAAAATTATAGCCATGATAAAGGACAAAAAACAGCAGCAGGTTTTTGACAGTACGCTTTCGGCGCTGAAAAAGAAATATAAGGTGACGGTCAACGAGGATGTAATAGGAAAATAGCCTTCCGGCCGGTTATGATTTTGATAAAGAGAGGGAAAAGGGTAAAATGAAAAGAGCAAGGGTAATTTTTTTGTTATTCGCCGCGGTTTTTGCGGCGTATATGGCCTCCGGTTGCGTGACGCCAAAGATCATCAAGACGGCGGACTCGGCTTTAAGGGATAAAAACATAATAGTAAGCGACGATGAATTCTCCTACTGGAAAAAATTCGCCAAGGAAGGAAAAGACGCCGCGGAAAGAAGCAGCGGAGCGTTCTGGTGCGGCCAGTACCACTATTCCAGGAAGAATTACGCGGACGCCCTCCAGTATTTTGAATTCAATGAAAAATATTATTCCGACACCGACTGGGGATATCTTTCCATAGAAAAAATATTCGATATTTACGCCGAAAAGGGCGACATGGACAAAGCATGCGTGGAATTAAAGGCCATACTTGAAAAGCGCCACCAGTTCGCGCAATTCGAAAAATCAGCCATTGAAAGGCTGGATTCTTTTGCCTCAAAAATGAAGCGTGAACAGCTGAAGGCACTTTACGCGAAGCACGTCCACAAACTTTCCGATGAATACGCCCTTTATTATCTCTGCAAAGCCGATCTTACTGACTTAAATTACGGCGAATTTTACGCGCACGCGAACGCCTTTCTTATTGATTTCAGGGATTCAATTTTCTACGCTGACATAACCGCGAAATACAAGGAATCTGTCAAATACAAGCCGGTTACATCCGGGAAAATCGGCGTCATAATACCGCTCACAGGCAAGGCAATGGACATCGGCGCTGATGTAAAGAGCGGCATTGAACTCGCGCTGGCGGCATATAATACGGGAAAGACGCCGGAGCTTAAGGCCGCTGTGCAGTATTTTGACGAAGAGGACCCGAAGCTTGAGGATGCCGTGGTTAAGGCAATTGAACAGGACGGCATCCTGGCTTTCCTGGGGCCGCTTTATTCAAAAACAGTGAAAAACCTCCAGCCAACCATGGACAAATATAACGCCGTGTTATTTTCTTCCACGGCGGCGCAGCCGGATCTTACCGGCAACTCACCTTACTTTTTCAGGAACTGCGCGACGGCAAGGGGACAGGCGTATGCCGCCGCAAAATATATGTTCAGTGATACATCGTACAGGAACATAGCCACAATTTTTTCCGACAACACCTACGGAAGGATTTTAAATGACAATTTCTCGGATAAATTCAAATCTCTTGGCGGTAACATTGTAAGGCAGGTTTCATATGATCCGGCAATAAACGACTTTCAGGAACAGATGGTTCTGCTCGGCGGTATCAACACGATACTCCTTAAGGAAAAGCGCTCAAACGAAAAGACAAAACTTGACGACGTGACCGAGGAAGCCGGTAAAAAGATTTTATCAAAGATATTTGATTTCCTGGTAATAACCCCTCCGGACGAGACCACGGTTCCCAAGCCGACGCCGGACCCGAATATGAAAAAAGCATCCATATGTATTGTGCACCTTTCACCCAGGGGCGATGACGTTACAAAACTTTCCATAGACGATGACATGACAAAAAAACTCAGCTACACCCTGGCTAAATCTCCGGCGGCCAGCGTCATTAAGCAAAAGTCGGTGGATGATATAATGAGCGGGCTCGGCGTCGAACCCGGGGACATAGACAGGGAAACCGCCCTTAATATCGGAGCGAAGCTCAACGCGGATGTGGTCGTATGGGGGAAAATAACAGAGGAAAAAACAGACACCCCTACGGCGAATTTTATGCCGGAACAGGTGGTCGATTCAAAGGGCGTCACGACGGTCGAATATAATTTTACCGAGGATGATTATTTCAGGTTCAAGATAACCATTTACGCGGTTTCCGTGGCTGATGAAACGCCTATTGATGAGACTGATATTGATTATAAAAAAGTAAAGGATCCGCGCAAAAATCCCATAACAATTGACGCGCTTTATATACCGGCGACCGACAGAAAAATGGTGCTTATAAAGGACCAGCTGAAATTTTATGATTTTGACCTGCCTGTGGTTGGAAGCTCGGCCCTCGCGTCAGGCTACCTGGCATCATACGGTGAAAATGTGGACGGGGTTATTTATCCGGCGGAATTTTATCCGGAGGATCCCGACCCGGCCGTGCAGGAATTTGTAAGGGCCTATAAGGACAAATATGCCGGGACGCCGGATGTCATTGCGGCGGCCTCGTATGATGCCATGAATATAGCCTGCACTGTTCTTGACAGGGGGATAACTTCCAGGGAAAATTTCAGGTCCATTCTGGCGCTGGTGCGCAATTATGACGGCGCAACAGGGATGTTTTCCTTTGACAGCACAGGGGATTCCGTGAAAGATTATTATATGATGCAGATAGGAAAAGACAGCGTGAAATTTATCAAGAAAGTAACGGGTGAATGATGAAATACCAGAGGCTCCGCGGGGTCAAGGATGTTTTTTCCCCGGAAAGCGGCGTGTGGGAGCGTGTTATCGGCGCGGCATTTTCGGTATTTAAATTGTACAATTATTCGCTCATTATAACCCCGACCATTGAGGAAATATCCCTTTTTTCGAGGGGTATCGGTGAAGCTTCGGATATAGTAATGAAAGAGATGTATGATTTTAATGATAAAAAAGGTCGGCACATAGTACTGCGGCCGGAAGGCACGGCCTCTGTCGTGCGTGCGTATATTGAAAACTCGCTGCCGGAAAAGAGCGACCTTTTTTACCTGGGACAGATGTTCAGGTATGAGAGGCCGCAGACGGGCCGCTACAGGGAATTTTATCAGATAGGCGTCGAAGCTTTCGGAGACGCTACCCCTTACAAGGACGCAGATGTCATAAAGCTCGCCTCTGATATTTTAAATTCTGTGGGAATCAAAGACGCTGTACTTAATATCAACTGCCTGGCGGCTGATGCCGGCTATTATGAAAAATTGAAAAGTTTTATTGAAGAAAAAAGGGCCATGCTCTGCGAGGACTGCCGTAACAAACTTTCACGGGCTCCGATACGCGTGCTTGACTGTAAAAAAGAAGGGTGCGCCGCGGCAACGGCAGGAGCCCCTCTCATAACCGACCACCTTACCCCTGAAGCAGGGGCGAATTTTTTAAAAATAAAGGAACTGCTTAAAGGATCCGGCACCGCATTTAAGGTAAATCCGCTTATGGTGCGCGGCCTTGATTATTATACGGCCACAGTTTTTGAATTTACGACCGACAAACTCGGGCCGCAGCAGAACACAATACTCGCCGGCGGAAGATACGACAACCTGGTGGAGGAGCTCGGCGGCAAAAAAACTCCGGCTACCGGGTTTGCCATGGGAATAGAAAGAATTTTTGAGGTTTTAAAGGCTTCTGAAGGGGCCCCGGCCCTGTCCACTCTGGACGCGTTTATAGTTGTTGATAAGGCTTTTATAGACAGGGGATTTGAATTAACCTCTTCTTTAAGGAAAGCTGGAATTAAATGCGCCATGGGGCATGAGGAGCGCAGTTTTAAATCGCAGTTCAGGGAAGCGGAATCAAGAAAGGCAAAGTTCTGCGTGATAATAGGCGAGAACGAGGCAAAATCGGGAAAATATTCTCTCAAAGACATGCAGGGCGGCGCCCAGCAGGAGATTACGGCCGCGGAGATAGCGGCTTTTTTAAAAGGCCGGCCGTGAAGCGTTATAAAATAGCCATAACAATGGGAGACGCGGCCGGAGTGGGGCCGGAAATAATCGCGAAACTATTTTTAAGAAAAGACATCAATTCACTTGCGGACATATTCGTCATAGGCGATCTTTTTCCCATGCTATCGGCGCAGCGTAAGATTTCAGGCAGCCTTTCCATAAAACCTATCGAAGATATTAAAAAAATAAAAAATGAAAGAATGTCCATACCTCTGCTTGATATGAAGGCGCTTCATCTTGGTGATTACGCTGCCGGCGAAGCAGGCGCAAAAGCCGGAAAAGCTTCCTTTATTTACCTGAAAAAAGCCATTGAACTTGCCATGGATAAAAAGATAGATGCCATTGTTACGGCGCCAATTAACAAACACGCGCTTCACATGGCGGGCATTAATTATCCCGGTCACACAGAGATACTCGCAAAATTCACCGGGACAAAAAATTACGCCATGATGCTTATGGGCGAAAAACTGAAGGTTGTGCTTGCCACCATTCACACTTCAGTTGAAAGCGTGCCAAAAAAACTCAACGCCGCAAAAATAAAAACGCTGCTGCAGCTTACGGATTCATCCTTAAGGCGCGATTTCGGAATAAAAAATCCGTCGATTGCAGTTTGCGGGTTAAACCCTCATGCGGGAGAGAACGGCGCGTTTGGAGTGGAAGAATCTAGAATAATAGCGCCGGCAATTAAAAAAGCAAGGCTATCCGGCATAAAGGCCGACGGCCCGTACCCATCGGATACTATATTTCACAGGGTTGTAAATAACATGAGCCACGACGCGGTTCTTGCCATGTACCATGACCAGGGGCTCATACCTCTGAAGCTTCTTTCATTTGACACCGGAGTAAACATTACGCTCGGCCTTCCTATTATAAGGACCTCACCGGACCACGGAACGGCGTATGACATAGCCGGAACCGGCGTTGCGAAGGATGATTCCATCTATGAGGCCGTTAAAGCGGCGCTGCTCATGGCAAAAAACAGGGATAAATGACGGATAAAAAATTTTACTATAAAAAAGGGCTTGGCCAGAACTTCCTTCACAATACATCAAAGCTGGGGCAGATGGCCTCCCTCATCGACCCGCAGAAGGGCGAGGCAATAATAGAGATAGGCCCGGGAGCCGGGGCACTTACACAGAGGCTGCTGCCCTCCGCCGGAAAAGTTATAGCGGTTGAAATAGACAATGAAGCCATATCAAAATTAAGGGGCAAGATAGGCTCGCCTGAAAACCTGCAGATTATAAATGCTGACTTTATGGAGCTTGACCTCGCGGCAATTGTGCCGGACCCGGCAGCCAGGATAAAAGTCGTAGGCAACATACCTTATTATATAACCACCCCGATAATAGAAAAGCTTATCCTTAACAAAAAAATGGTCAGCAAAGTGTTTTTGACCGTGCAGCGGGAAGTAGGGGAGCGCATGGCAGCGCCCGAGGGTTCCAAAATATACGGTTCGCTTTCAATATTTTGCCAGTACCACGCGCAGGTAAAAATGCTGCTGAAAATCGACAGGAGTTCCTTTTTTCCGGTGCCTGATGTGGATTCTGCTTTTGTAATGATGGATTTTGAAAAGGCCCCGGAGCTCGGGGTTTTGGATGAGGAACTTTTTTTTAAAATAACCAGGGCCGGCTTCAACCAGAGGAGAAAAATGCTGGCAAACAACGTTAAAAGAGTGACCGGACTTGACGCTGCCGCGGTAAAAGAAGGCTTTGCGGCCGCCGGCATAGATGAAAAAGCAAGGGCGGAGGAAGCGCCCTTATTAGCTTTTGCAAAACTCTCCAACGTATTGTATAATTACATCCATAAATAATATTTACCGGAGGATTAAAAATGTGCGGCATTATAGGCTACATCGGGGAAGAGAACGCCACAGAGCGGATAATATACGGGCTGCATAAGCTCGAATACAGGGGCTATGATTCGGCGGGTATAGCCGTCATAGACGGCGGCAGGCTAGTGCGTTTCCGCTCAAAGGGCAGGCTCGGCAACCTTGAAGAAAAGATAAAAGGGAAGAAAATAAACGGCACCACCGGCATCGGCCACACAAGATGGGCGACCCACGGGAAACCGTCCGAGGAAAACGCCCACCCGCATATCGACTGCAGCGGTAAAATAACAATAATCCACAACGGAATAATAGAGAATTATTTTGAACTCAAAGAAGAGCTTAAGAAGAAAAAACACAAATTCGCCTCTGAAACAGATACGGAGATATTCGCGCATCTGATAGAGGAAAACATTTCAAAAGGTTTTGAAAAGGCCGTATTTTCCGCGCTCAAACGGATACGCGGCATGTACGCCATGGTAATTCTATATTCCGGCGAGCCGGACAAAATAATCGCCGCAAGACAGGGTTCACCTTTGGTAATAGGCCTTGGAAAAGGTGAAAATTATATAGCCTCTGATGTGCCCTCTTTTCTTAAATACACAAAAAATGCGGTTTTTCTTGAGGACGGCGACGCGGCAATCATAAAAAAAGAGGGCGTTAATATTTATAACGGCGGGAAGAAAGTGATACGCCGGGTAAAAGAAATTAAATGGAACGCGGAGCAGGCGGAAAAATCGGGGTTTCCCCATTTTATGCTCAAGGAAATATGCGAGCAGCCGCAGGCTTTTGAGGATACCATAATCGACAGGATTTCCGATGATACAATAAAATTTGAGAACATTGACCCGGAAAAATTAAAGGGGATAGATGATATAAGGATAATCGCCTGCGGAACATCCTATCACGCGGCATACACGGCAAAATATATCATAGAGAAATATGCAGGTGTGAATACAGGCGTTGAAGTGGCCTCTGAAATGCGTTATGGCGGCGCCGTAGTTGGAAAATCCACGCTTCTTATAGCCGTGTCGCAGTCAGGCGAGACAATAGACACCATTGAAGCATTTAAAAACATACAGAAAAAAGCCGGCTATTCCATAGCCGTGGTAAATGTAGTGGGCTCGACTTTAAGCAGGATGCTTGACGGCGTGATATATACACACGCCGGCCCGGAGATAGGCGTGGCCTCCACAAAAACTTTCACATGCCAGCTCGCTGTGCTTTACATGTTTGCACTTTACATGGCGCGGATAAAGGGTAAAGGCGGGGAAAAAGCGCTTAAATGCGGCATAAAAAATCTGCGTATGGTTCCGGGGTTTATGAGGGATATATTAAAGGACAAGGCAAAACTTGAGAAGATAGCCGGGAAATTCAGCGGTTTCAGGGATTTTCTTTATTACGGCAGGAACGTGAATTACCCGATGGCCCTTGAAGGGGCGCTTAAACTCAAGGAAATTTCCTACATCCACGCCGAAGGCTACGCGGCCGGCGAAATGAAACACGGGCCCATAGCCCTTGTGGACGACAAAACCCCAAATGTTTTTATAGCTCCCGAGAACGCGCTTTATGAAAAAATAATCAGCAACATTCAGGAAATAAAGGCGCGCTCGGGGACCATAATAGCCATTACAAACAAATCCAACGCCACAATGAAAAGATTTGCCGATGATATATTTTACATACCGGACATTGATGAAGATTATTATCCGCTGCTTGCGGCCATCCCCATGCAGCTGCTGGCCTATTATATCGGCGTAAAAAAAGGGATAGACGTGGACAAACCGAGGAACCTGGCAAAAAGCGTAACGGTAGAATGACCCGCTTGAAGCGGAGTGTGAGGTAAAATGAAAAGCCTTCCTGAAATCGTTTTAAAACCCGGCGAGGAGCAGCGCCTCTTTTCCGGACATCCATGGATTTACGACAATGAGATAGCCTCTTTTCCCGAAGCTTTTACCGACGGCTCGCTGGCTTTTGTAAAAACTTCCGGCGGTTATTATGCTGGTATGTGTTACGCCAACACAAATTCAAAGATAACAGCCAGGATGCTGGACTCGTTAAAGGCCCCGGAAGAAATTTACAGCGGGCCGGAATCCGTTGAAAGCATGCTTGAGGCAAAAATAACAGCCGCGGTAAAAAAGCGGGAAAAGATAACAGGTACAAACGCAAAAAGGCTCATTTATTCCGAGTCTGATTTTCTTCCCGGGCTTATAGTTGACATTTACGCTTCCACAATGGTGGTCCAGATAAACACCCTTGGAATGGAAAAATTAAAGCCGATAATCATCCCCATACTTGAAAAAATTATCGCGCCCGCTGTCATATATGAAAAATCACTTTCAGCGGCAAGGGAAAAAGAGGGGCTTAAGCGTTTTGAGGGGAACATAAAGGGAAAAGCGGGCCCTGTTATAATAGAAGAGAACGGCCTTAAATTTGAGGTTAACCCCGTATCTGGGTCAAAGACCGGATTTTACCTTGACCAGCGTGATAACAGGGAAAAGATAAAAGATTACTGCGTCGGCGAGGATTTGTTCGATCTTTTTTGCTATACGGGAAGTTTTTCGGCATTTGCACTTAAATTCGGGGCCAAATCGGCAAGGGGAGTGGATACTTCAGACGCGGCAATAATGGCCGCTGAAAAAAACATGGAGCTTAATTCCCTTGAAAATTACTGTCTTGTAAAATCAGATGTCTTTGACGAGCTAAAGCGGGCGGCCGCAGCCGGCGAAAAGTACGGCCTTATAATACTCGACCCGCCGCCGTTTTCAAAATCCGGCGCGGAAAAAGCCGGCGGCATTAAGGGCTACAAGGACCTCCACCGCAAGGCCTTTAAGGTGTTAAAGGATAACGGCGTTATTTTTACTTTTTCCTGCTCAAATAACATTTCAATGGCTGAACTTATAAAATCGGCCAAAGACGCGGCCAGGTCCATGAACATAAGGGTGGAGATAGCGGGACAGCTTTTCCAGGCAAAGGACCACCCGTATAATACGGCGATACCCGAGACCTTTTATTTAAAAGGGGCAATAATAAGGAAAAAATAATTTTTAGCTATTTGTTGCCCGTTATGAAGCGTTTCTAATTGACTGCCTCATGGGATTGATATAATATATAGAAATAAAACAGATTATTAATAAGGGTTTGGATTCTTAATTTAATAACAGGGGTTAAAAAATGGGGAAAAAATTATTTTTCTTGTTTTTCTTATTATTTGCCTGCCAGGCTGTTTATGGAGTGACGCAGCTATTAATAGTAGCGCCCGGGGAATCATTTTCCGGAGGAGCCGCAAAGACAGGAAACGCGTCCATGCAGACGGCGGGCGTGCCTTTTAATATAACTGTTTATACATGTAACGCGGACTGGACCATTGATACCGCGGCATCAGGCACGGCAACATTAACATCGACAGACAACACAGCCGTTCTGGCGCCCGTTTCACAATCATTTAATTCTGGAACAGCTGTTTTTACAGTCACACTAAAAATTACCGGGACAGGAACTCAGTCGCTGACGGTCTCATACAGCGGAGGGGCTTCTGCTGGAAACGACACAATACCCTTGACTTTTGGAACGCTTGACCATTTCAATTCTGTCCAGAATATTTCAAATGAAACGGCGGGCCAATTGTTCAATATTAAGGCCGCTGCTGTTGACGCTTTCAATAATACTGTGACAACATTTACAGGTACTCCTAATGTTTCAGCTTTTTCAGGAGTTACGCCGCTGGCCTCAAATTATAGTAGTTTTACAGGACTTTCAATTTCGTCTGGAATTATAACATTTCATGGCAGGGTTTATCCGGCCATATCAAACGCTTCAATAGAACTGGCATATAATACCGCATCAGGCTTTACAAACACCTTTAATGTATCCGCTTCAGCATACGCGAATCTTGTTTTTATTGCTCCTGGTGACGTTTATACACCGGGAAATCGTTTTCCTTTAATAGGGGTTTCAGGTTCTCCAACAACTATTCCGGCCGGTTCGCCTGTCTCAATTACAGTTTACGCTACTGATAACTACGGAAACCTTATAAACAACATTGCTGATTCAGTAACTATCAGCACGGGGGATCCGCTGGCCGTAATTAATGGAACTACCCAGACCGCGGTTATTTCTCTTTCAGGCGGAATAGGTTCGTTTACTGCGACATTTTTTACGGAAGGAAATATTTTGACCCAGGGGAGCGATCAAACAGGCGAAACCACGGGCTCTATTAATATGAACATTGGCCCGGGTTCAATTTCTTCATTTAACATTATAAACATTCCTTCAACCATAACGGCAGGGCAGTCGTTTAATCCTGTAATAAAAGCAATGGATCAGTTTGGAAATGTTAAGACTGATTATACAGGAACAACATATATTTCATCGATAACTGATTATATTTCACCATATGAATCAACAATGTCAATTGCAGGCGCCAATACCGGAGAATTGAACAATAAATGGGCCGTAACATTTGCAACCGCAGACAGCGGCATTAAGACTGTAACCGCATATTTTTACAGGGCCGCGACATTCAGCGCACAGGTTTTTGGCAGCGACAATTTCAGCGATACACAGGGCAGCCAGTCCGGCCA
>Ga0181520_10007320_pt1 | contig 16343 bp, 14 predicted proteins | sample PEATcosm2014_Bin_29_FD_132451 | JGI IMG/M metagenome (GOLD analysis project Ga0181520, IMG submission 132451) | Peatland microbial communities from MTU Mesocosm Facility, Houghton, MI, USA - PEATcosm2014_Bin02_30_metaG | ecosystem: Environmental > Terrestrial > Soil > Wetlands > Peat | place...
AACCCGTGTTATCGCCGTGAAAGGGCGGTGTCCTAGGCCGGGCTAGACGACGGGGACGCTCAGGAGAGCAGGAACAGCCGGGGATGGCCGTATGCGCCCTTATGAAGGCTATCAACTCACTCCGGGCATGTCAAAAGACAGATCTCCCGACGATCTCCCTCCGATCTCGCAATCGGAAGCGCGCCCGCAGTGCGGATCTAGTTTCAAACTCGCCGCAAGCCGGCTTCGCATAGTCCTCACTCTTCGCAAGCCAGTCAGGCCTGCGATATCCTCAAAACTAATGCGCCGCTTCCGCTATCTCGACTTGTTGACCATCGGCTTCGTGGTGGTGCTGCTTATCTCAAATCTGATCGGCCCCAAAATCTGCCAACTCGGCCCCCTGCGTCCGAGCGCAGCCGAGTTCCTCTTCCCGCTCACGTACATCTGCGGCGACGTCTTTACCGAGGTCTACGGCTACGGCTCATCCCGGCGCGCGATCTGGTTAGGCTTCTTCGCCATGGCTCTCCTTGCCGCGATGGGCCAGCTTGCCGTCGCGTTGCCGCCGGCTCCCGAGTGGCATGGGCAGGCAGCTTTTGCCACCGTCTTCGGTGTTGTGCCGCGGTTTGCTTTCGCCAGCCTCGTGGCCTACTGGGCAGGGGAGTTCACCAACAGCTACACCCTCGCCAAACTCAAGCTTTTTACCCGTGGCCGATGGCTTTGGACGCGCACGGTAGGTTCCACGGTTACCGGCCAGGCTGTCGATACAACGGTAATTATCGTGGTCGCTTTCGCCGGATCGCAGTCTCTGCCGATGCTGCTGCGGATGGTTCTTTCGTCCTATCTCATCAAGGTTGCAGTAGAGGTCGTGGCGACGCCGGTGACCTACCTTGTGGTGGGATGGCTGAAGCGCGCAGAGAGGGTTGACGCCTTCGACCGGCGCACCAATTTCAACCCATTCGCATGGCAGGGAGAAAATGCCTGACGCTCGTTGGACCGGCCTGCAACAACGGAGCGGGCGACCGGCGAATATTTTGCGACAATAACCTATCGCCGGGCGTCAGTTAAAGCAGCCTCAAACGATTTTCTAATGGTGAGAATGCACTTGGCCGTAGTGCACAGTCAAAGCCACCGCCTCGGTTGTAGGATGGGTGCTGCATTCCAACGAAGATCGCAATCGCATTCTGCCGGTCTCGGCATGGACAAGTCATACGAGGATTCCAGCATTGAAACGGAATTTTAGTGCAATTTACGCAGTTGCTTTGGGCCTGACGATCACCGGATGCCAACAGAAACCGCCAGCCCCGGCCGCCGGCGCGGGGATGCAGGCCATGCCGGTAAAAACGGTGTCCGTTACCCTGGCTCCCGTGGCGCAGAGCAGCGAATATGTGGCGACCATCATGTCCCGCCGCTCCGCCACCATGCAGCCACAGGTCAGCGGGCGACTGACTCAGATACATGTCAAGTCAGGAGACAACGTGCGGGCGGGCCAGTTGATGATGGAGATCGACGCACAGCCGCAGCTGGCCACCGTCGAAGCCCAGCGCGCGACGGAGCGGCAGAAAAAAGCCCTCTATGATTACAACACCCTCCAGATCGAACGACAGCGCAAGCTCTTCGCGGACGGCATTATCAGTCGCGATGTCATGGATCAAGCGGAGCAGTCGTACGCCAACACCAAGGCGGATTATGAGTCCGCCGTTTCCTTGCGCAAGACCCAGGAAGAGCAGCTGGCTTACTATTCGGTCCGCGCGCCGTTTGACGGCGTCATTGGCGATGTTCCTGTGCATGTGGGCGATTACGTCTCGACCACCACGGTTCTCACTACCCTCGATCAAAACAGGGATCTGGAAGCCTACATTTACATTCCGACGGAGCGCTCCAGCGAGGCTCGTCGAGGTCTCGGAGTGGAACTCTACGACACCGGCGGCAAGCTGCTGGAAAAAACGAATGTAGATTTCGTTTCGCCGCAGGTCGACAGCGCGCTGCAGGGAATCCTTGTGAAGGCTCCGGTGCATAGTTCGACCGAAACGGTTCGCAACGCGCAAATGATCAAAGCTCGGGTTATTTGGAGCACGAAACCGATGGCGGTTATTCCGGTCCTGGCCGTCACGCGCCAGGGCGGCCAGAGCTTTGTATTCGTGGTCCGGCAGCAGAATGGCCACTGGTCGGCACAGCAAACGGCGGTCACACTGGGCGATGCGGTGGGCAACAACTACTCCATCTCTTCGGGCTTGAGCCCTGGCGACAAAGTGGTGGTTTCTAGCACCCAGTTCCTGGTGAACGGCATGCCGGTGATGCCGCTGCCGGGCGCCTGAGCTGGATTGCGAGCAAAATGTGGCCGTGAGCCGCAAGCCGATGCCCGGCGCGAAGTTTTCCGCCCGCTGAAAAACGAAAAGGAAGGCTTATCTTGTTTGTCGATTTCTTCATTCACCGGCCTGTCTTCGCCACGGTATGCGCGCTGCTCATTATTCTGTCCGGAGCGGTTTGCGTTCCCACGCTTCCGGTCGCGTTGTATCCCACGCTCACGCCACCCACCGTGCTGGTGGCCACCAACTACGTAGGCGCCAACGCCGACACCGTGGAAAAGGCCGTAACCATTCCTCTGGAAGAGGCCATCAACGGAGTGGAGGGAATGCGCTACATAAGTTCCTCCAGCACCAACAGCGGAACCAGTTCCGTAACGACGACCTTCCAGACCGGCTACGATTTGGACATTGCGGCTGTGGATGTGCAGAATCGCGTAGCCAGCGTCACCGGGCGGTTGCCCGCGGCGGTGAATGCCACGGGCGTCAGCATCACCAAGGCCAACTTCAACTTCGTCTTCGCTGCCGGCTTCTTTACGCGCGATGGCCGATACTCGTCCGAATTCCTTTCAAACTATCTCGACGTTTACGTGAAAGACGCGGTTAAGCGCGTGCCTGGCGTGGGCGATGTGATGATCTTCGGCGAGCGCAAGTACGCGATGCGCGTGTGGCTTGATCCACTGAAGCTGGCCGCGCGCAATCTGACGGCCACCGACGTTGTGAATGCGCTGCTGGAGCAGAATGTAGAGATTCCTGCGGGCCAGTTAGGCCAACCTCCTTCCGACGCGACGCAGGCCTTTCAAATTCCAGTGCGCGTGGTGGGACGCCTCAGCAGTCCGGCCGAATTCGACAACATTATCGTCAAGAACTCCGCCAACGGCCTGGTGCTGCTCAAGGATGTGGGGCACTCAGTGGTCGGCGCGGAAGACTATAGCACTTCGCTCAAGTATTCCGGCCACGATGCGATGGGCATTGGCGTTCAACTGCTCTCCAACGCCAACGCCTTGGATGTCGACAGTAAAGCCAAGGCGGTGTTGCAAGAGCTATCAAAGAGCTTTCCCCCGGGCCTGGAGTACGCCATCGCATTTGACTCGACCACGGTGGTCGGCGACTCCATCCGCGAAGTGATGTTCACGCTGGCTGAAGCCATCGCCATCGTGATCGTCGTCATCTTTCTCTTCCTGCTGGATTGGCGCGCCACCATCATTCCCGCCGTCACCATTCCGGTGTCGCTCATCGGCACCTTCGCCTTCATCAAGATCTTCGGCTTCTCCATCAACTCGCTCACGCTGTTCGGCATCACGCTGGCGACGGGGCTGGTGGTTGACGACGCCATTGTGGTGATCGAGAACGTGCAGCGCCATATTGCTATGGAGCATTCCGATCCGCACGTGGCTACCTCAAACGCCATGGGCGAGGTCACCAGCGCGGTGATCGCAACATCGCTGGTGCTCATCGCCGTGTTCGTGCCGGTTTCATTCTTCCCAGGAACTACAGGGATCCTTTACCGGCAATTCTCGCTGACCATTGCGTTCTCCATCGCCATCTCGGCCTTCAATGCGCTTACGCTTTCGCCGGCCTTGTCGGCGATATTGCTGCGCGGCGAAGAAGCGCGGCCGCGTCAGCTCGACTTCCTCCACATTCGCCCGGTTTCGCGCGCCTTCGCCGCATTCATCCACGGCGCCGACGCGACAGTGAGCTGGATGGGACGTACTTACGGCAAGGTAATCCATGTCGCCTTGCAACTGCGCTACCTGTTGCTGCTGGTTTTCTTATGTGGACTCGGCGCTACGGCCTGGGTTTACCGATCCGTTCCCACCGGCTTCATTCCACAGGAGGATCAGGGCTATCTGTTTGTGATTGTGCAGGCCCCTCCCGGATCGTCGCTGGCATACACCACCGCCCTGGCCGATCGCGCACAGGTTATCCTGGCTTCGAATGCGGATGTGAACGGATCCTTTTCCGTCATGGGATTCGGCTTTTCCGGCGGCTCTTCGAACGCAGGCCTGATCTTTGTAAGCACCAAGCCATCTGACCAGCGGCGTGGCAAAGGCCACTCTGCGGCAGATATCGTTGCCGATCTCTCTCCCAAGTTGGGAAGCCTGCTGTTTGCGCCCAACGGCGGCCTGGTGGCCTGCTTCCAGCCGCCGGCGGTGCAGGGCGTGGGCACCTTCGGCGGTTTTCAGTTCATGCTGCAGGACCAGGGGGGCAACACGCTCAGCGACCTGGACCGCGTCGCGCACCAGATTGTGAACGCCAGCCATGCACGCAAGGACCTGACCGGCGTGATCACCACATTCTCTGCCAATGACCCGCAGGAACTGGTCACCATCGACCGCGAAAAGGCCAAGGCTCTGAATATTCCGCTCTCTCAGATCACCACGACGCTGGGTGTCTTCATGGGTTCGGAGTACATCAACGACTTCGATTACAACAACCGTACTTATCGGGTGTATGTGCAGGCCGACAAGCCCTTCCGCATGACCGCCAAGGATCTGCACAATTACTACGTGCGGTCAGACGGTGGTCAGATGGTGCCGCTGGATAACCTGACCAGCGTTGCGCAAAGCTCGGGGCCGCCGGTCATCAGTCACTACAACCTGTTTCGCTCGGTCGAGATTGACGGCTCCGCGGCGCCGGGTTTCAGCTCCGGCGAGGGCATCACGGCCATGCAGGAACTGGCCGCGCAGAACATGATGCCCGGCATGACCTACAGTTGGACGGGTCTGACACTCGACGAACTCGAATCGGGGGGCAAAGCCCTTATCATTTTCGGCCTGGGGCTTCTAGTCGTTTATCTCACGCTCTCAGCGCAATATGAGAGCTTCGCGTTGCCATTCATTATTTTGCTTGCCGTGCCTATGGCTGTCCTGGGCGCTTTGGGGCTGGTGTCGCTGCGCGGGCTCTCGAACGATGTCTATTGTCAGATCGGCCTCGTGATGCTCATTGGATTATCGGCAAAAAATTCAATTCTGATCGTCGAATTCGCCGAGCAGTTGCGGCGCAAGGGCAGATCCATTGCAGAAGCCGCCATTGAAGCGGCTGAGCTTCGTCTGCGCCCGATTCTGATGACGTCCTTCGCCTTCATCCTTGGCGTCATGCCGCTCGTCTTCGCTACCGGCGCAGGCGCGCTCGGTCGCCGTTCCGTCGGCACCACCATTGTGGGCGGCATGCTGCTCTCGACTGTGCTCAACCTGATCTTTATTCCCGTGCTCTATGTCATCCTGAGCCGATTGCTCAAGCGCGGGGATCTTGAGTCTTCAGCGCCGGTCCACGTGTAGGTTCGCGATCGCTCACTGCGCATCGCGGTGGGCGATCACGTAATCTTTGATGCGGTCGTATACCGCGCTGGTGACGACTCCACGATCTTCAAGGTCGATCTTGGTCCGATACGGCCGGAAGCGCACAATGCGTTCCGCCCAGGTTCGCGTCATTCCCGGCACTTTCAGTAATTCCTCGACTGTGGCGTGATTGATGTCTGCGCGAGCCTCAGGCGGCGGTCGCGTGTGCGTCGGGGTTGGTCTCTGTGGAAACACATCTCGAGACCAGCACAGGGCTGTCACGAAAACGAGCAGGAATCCCAGTTTGTTGCGCACCGCCTCATTGTCTGCCTGTCTCCGCATCCGGGCAAATTTGAGATAAAGGCGCAACCCGTGCTTTTCCGTCTCATTTCTCAAGACACGCTGATTTTGTAAGAATGAAGGTATGGCAATTCCCCCAATTGCTCCGACACCGGATCCGACACCCGGTGAAATCGGCAGCGTGCATACTGTTGGCAAGACCCGGACAACCCTCCTTTTCGCCCTGACGGCTCTCCTGGTTGTTTGTCTTGTCTTTCTCTGGACCACGCGTGGCGCGATGGAGAATCTCTCCTTCCTGCGGCAGCAAAGCGGTTCGGCAACTTCTCCCTCCGGCAAAAAGACACTAGTCGATGTGAGCACCTGGCAGACCGCGCAGGCGCTTGCAGCCCTGGCCGTCACTTCGGAAGAAACCGAATTCGCCCGCGATGCGGAGCGGTTGGCCGACCATGAAGTGGACCAGGCTTTTGCATCGGCGCTACGCCAAGCCCGATTGAGCGCAGAGCATCTCACGCTCTCTGGAGATGCAGCGGCGCTCGCGCAACGTGTCGCCCAGCTGGAACAACTCCTGGCTCAAGATCAAGCTCTCGTGCAAAGTCTCGCGACTCCCTCGAACCCGCCGGCTGCTCACTCCCCTAAACTTGGAACCCCGGCCGCAGGCAACTCCAGCGACGACCTCGAAGTGGCCAAAGCTCAGCTCGGACTCGACTCCGACGAGCTCGCCGACGCTCAGCAGGACCTTCAGCGGGCTTCCGGCGACCTCAGCACTCAAATTCAGCAGGAGCTGGCTGCGCATGAAGCTTCGATGCACGAGAGCGAAACCGCATCGCACGCCGCTGCCCAGATCGCGTCGATCTCGGTCAAGCAGCATGCCACGCTCGCGGGGCGAGTGCGAGCTTGGTTCAACCAGCTCGATCGGTACAAGTCGATCCAGCAGGCGCAGCAGCAGGCGAAGCAAGACGCGGCCGCGTTGACGGCGGAACACAACACGCTCGAAAGTAAAACCAACGCAGTTGGAACTGCTGCGGCCAACAATGCCGCTGACCGCGCTACGCGGCTTGCCGCCATTAAGGACCGAAGCGCCGAACGCCAGATTCTGAGCATCTACGACGATCGGATTCAGACTGATAAGCAACTCGCAACCGTCTATGGCAAGTGGGCCGCCCAGGTGCTGGTGCAGCACTCCATCGTTCTCCACCTCATTCTTCAATCGCTGGCGTTGATCGTTTTCATCCTCCTTTGCTCACTCATCTGCGATGCGATTGTGCGCAAGTTGATGACCCGTCCATCGCTCGATCGCCGGCAGACGCAAACGCTGCGCAGCATCCTCGAACTCGCAATCCAGGTTGTCGGTGGAATCCTCATCCTGCTCGTGATCTTCGGATCGCCGAAGGAAACGCCAACCATTCTCGGTCTCACCACCGCCGCCCTTACGATTGCGCTGCAGGACTTTATTCTCGCGTTCCTCGGCTGGTTTGTCCTGATGAGCAAAAACGGCATTCGTGTGGGCGATTGGGTAGAAATCAACGGAGTCGGCGGTGAGGTGACCGATGTGGGGCTCTTCACCACTTCGCTGCTCGAAACCGGAACTCTCGAAGACAAAGGTCATCCTACGGGACGTCGCATCACTTTCATGAATGGCTTTGCCATTCGAGGGCAGTATTTCAACTTCTCAACCAGTGGGCAGTGGATGTGGGATGAAATTTCCTTGACCATCCCGGCGTCTGAAGACATGACCAAAATTGTTGAGCGCATTCACCAGGTCGTAGTGGAAGAGACAGAAAAAAATGCGCGTCTCGCTGAGCAGGAGTGGAAGCGCAGTGCGCATGGCAACGGCCTGAGCCGCTTCAGCGCGGCTCCCGTGGTCAATCTGCGTCCGTCCTCCTCCGGCATCGGGATCCAGGTGCGCTATGTGACGCGTGCCTCTGAGCGGTTTGAATTGCGCAATCGCTTGTACCAGCGCGTTGTTGAGTTGCTTCAGCAGCCGGCCAAACCGGACTCTGCGGAAGACAAGCAAGTCGTGGCAGCCGTCTAACGAGCCGTCGCGGTTTTCGTCCCCGCATAGGGGCCAGCAAAGGACATTGTTGACAGAGCAGGGGGTTTGCCCGTAATTTCTATCCAGATGCAGAGCCACCGCCATCACGGTCAACCCCATCATCATGGGACCTCCATGCCGGCGGACTGCCATGGCTTGAACTAGACAGCCAGAGAGATCAGGAAACACGAAAGCCCGCCGGCGACCATGCTGGCGGGCTTTTTGCGTTTCTCTAGAATTCAGACAGGATGAAAGAATGGGCGACTCAACAGCAGAAATTGATTTTAATAAAATGGATGGTCTTGTGCCGGGGATCGTGCAGGACGCGCAGACGGGCGAAGTGCTGATGCTCGGCTTTTTGAACCAGGTCAGCTACGCGAAGACGCTGGAGACCGGCTTTGTCACCTTCTGGAGCCGCACGCGCCAAAAGCTCTGGATGAAAGGCGAAACCAGCGGGAATCGTCTTCGCGTCATCTCCGCGTCCACCGACTGCGACAACGACACGCTGTTGTTTCGCGTTGCTGTCGAGGGAGACGGCCTGGTGTGCCACGAAGGCACCGTGAGTTGTTTCACGCGCCCGATTGCAACCGACAGCAAGATTGCGGAGGTTGCTCGTGGCTAACAAACTTCGACTCGGCTTGCCCAAGGGAAGCCTGCAGGATGCTACGCTCGCCCTCTTCAAGCGCGCCGGCTGGAACATCTATGCCGATGGCCGTTCCTACTTTCCCTCCATCGACGACCCCGACATCGAATGCATGCTCATCCGTGCGCAGGAGATGGCGCGCTACGTCGACCACGGCGTATTGGATGCGGGCCTCACCGGAATAGATTGGGTTGTCGAAAGCGGCCTCGACGTCACCAGCGTCACCACTCTCACCTACGCCAAACAGAGCCGGCGCAAAGTGCGGTGGGTGCTTGCCGTTCCCGAAGCGAGCGGCTTTGAGAAGGCCGAGGACCTCGAAGGCAAAATCATTGCCACCGAGCTTGTTGAAGTGACCAAGCGCTACTTCGGCGAGAAAGGTGTGAATGTCAAAGTCGAATTCAGTTGGGGCGCGACGGAAGTCAAGCCTCCGACCCTCGCCGACGCCATCGTTGAAGTCACCGAGACAGGAAGTTCGCTCAAAGCGAATCACCTGAAAATCATCGATACAGTGATGGAAAGCGAGACCCACCTGATTGCCGGCAAGGGCGCGCTTGCCGATCCCTGGAAACGTGAAAAAATCGACCAGATCGCGCTCATGCTCCGCGGTGCAATCGATGCGCAATCGCAGGTGGGACTGATGCTCAATGTAAAGCGAGCCGATCTCGATGCGGTCCTTGCCGTGCTGCCTGCGCTTAATTCACCCACGGTTTCCCAACTCAGCGATTCCGAGTGGGTCGCGGTCAACACCATTGTCGAAGAGCGAGTAGCGCGCGACGTGATTCCCCGGCTGAAGGCGGCGAGGGCGACAGGCATTGTCGAATATCCGCTCAACAAAGTTGTTCTTTAGGCACTCACCATGAAGGTACGCCGACAATGAAGCTGATCCGAACCAAAGGACGAGGCGCACGGCGGACAGAAGAAATCCTGGCCGCACTCGAACGACGTGGCGGCGCTTCGCTCGATTCGGTTCTGCCCGCCGTCAAGCGCATCGTGTCCGATGTGCGCAAGAGAGGCGACCGCGCGCTTTTACGGTATGCGTCCCGATTTGACGGCCTCAAAGACACGGCAAACCTGCGTGTCACATCAGAAGAAATGGCCGCAGCATGGGAAGCAGCGGATCCTGCATTGCGCGACGCTCTCTCGACCGCGGCGGATCAGATTCGCGAATTCGCGCGTCGCCAATTGCCATCTTCCTGGTCCTTCGACCCAATTCCCGGATTGACCACCGGCCAGTTCGTCCGCCCAATTCAATCCGTCGGCTGCTACGTTCCAAGCGGCCGCCATCCCTTGCCGTCAACACTCCTGATGACGACGATTCCAGCGCAGGTTGCAGGTGTGGAGCGCATCGTTGTCGTCTCGCCAAAACCAGCGATGAAGACGCTCGCCGCCGCGCATCACATCGGCATCACGGAGTTCTATCGCCTCGGCGGAGCGCACGCCGTTGCCGCGCTCGCTTACGGAAACGACACGATTTCACGCGTCGACAAGATTGTCGGTCCGGGTAACCTTTACGTCACCGCCGCCAAGCGCCTCGTGGCTTTCGATTGCGCAATTGATATGCTCGCCGGACCTACGGAGATCGTTGTCACCAGTGATCGCGGCCGAGCAACCGACATCGCTTCAGATCTTGTCGCTCAGGCCGAACACGATCCCGAGGCACTTGCCATCTTCATTACCACACGCGACGATCTCGCGAACGAAGTCGTTGCAGAAACCAAGCTCCGCAGCCGGAACAATCCCGTCGCACGCGAATCTCTAAATCGCAACGGATTGGTCATCATCGCGTTTAGCGTGGATGAAGCCCATGCAATCGCAAATCGAATTGCCCCGGAACATCTCACGGTCGACGCGGTCTCCGACCTCGATTGGGTCCAAAACGCCGGCTCCGTCTTCGTAGGCCGTTGGTCCGCGCAGCCCATGGGAGACTACATCTCTGGCCCCAACCATACCCTGCCCACGGGCGGCATGGCACGTGTCCGCGGCGGCCTCAGTGTCAACGATTTCGTAAAGCTTGTGACGGTGCAGGAATACTCTCAACATGGATTACGCGTACTCGGTCCTGCTGCAGCTCTACTTGCCGATGCCGAAGGCTTGGATGCTCACGCAGAAGCCATTCGGAATCGCGTGAGCATCGGGAGGTCGCGTGCCTGAGCAAACCACAATCTCCTCTCCACGTCCGCGCCGGCGCGTGCAAAAGATGAAGGAATATCATCCTCCGCTTGGCAGCCGCGATGCACTTCGACTCGACTTCAACGAGAACACGCTCGCTTGTTCGCCCAAGGTGCGCGAAGTGCTCGGCCGCATCTCTTCTGGCGACCTCACGCGCTATCCAGAACGCGAGCCCGTGGAAGCTCTCGTCGCCGGACGCCTCGGTATCAAACCCGCACAGGTTGTGCTCACGAATGGCGTCGATGAAGGCATTCATGTTCTCTTCGAAACCTTCCTTGAATCGGACGATGAAGTGCTTCTGCCTGTGCCGACCTACACGATGTATGAGGTCTACGCCTCATCGACCGATGCGAGCGTTGTCCCCATCCAGGCTGCATCGGATTTGCAATTCCCCTTCGAACGGCTGATCGCCGCGATCACTCCGCGCACCAAAATCATCGCCATCGCCAATCCCAACAGCCCGTCGGGCTCCGTCGCTTCTCGCGCTCAACTCATTGAACTCGCCCGGCGCGCGCCACAAGCCGTTCTCCTCGTCGACGAAGCTTACTTCCACTTTCACGGAGAATCTGTCCTTGACCGGATCGACGATCTCCCCAATCTCGTGTTGGCCCGGACGTTTTCGAAAGCCTACGGTCTCGCCGGGCTTCGCCTCGGTCTGCTCGCTGGTCCGGTCAGCCTCATGCAGTGGATTCGGCGGGTCCTTTCGCCTTACAGCGTGAACTCTCTGGCCTTGGCCTGTTTGCCGGCGGCTCTTGAGGACGCAGCCTATCTGGAGTGGTACGTCACAGAAGTGGTAGCAGCACGCTCGGAGTTCGAGGCAGTTCTCGATGTCGCGCAAATTCGCCGCTGGCCGAGTCACGCCAACTTTGTTCTTGTCGACATTGGACCCCGCCACGCTGAATTCGTTCAGCGCATGAGGGCAGCAAATGTGCTCGTGCGCGATCGCTCCAACGATCCCGGGTGCGGCGGTTGTGTACGCATCACCATCGGCACTCGCCAACAGATGCGCAACGCCGTCGCAGCGCTGAATGAGACCATGGCCGCATTGCGAGCCGGAAATGAAGCGCTATGAAGAAGCAGGCAAAAACTTCAATTCGCAAGAGCGGCGCAACAAAGCGCAGCGCGGCCTTCGAGCGCAACACGACCGAAACACGCATCGCAATCGCATTGACGATTGAAGGCCACGGCCAATACACGATAGCCACTGGCATTCGCTTCTTCGATCACATGCTGGAGCTGTTCACCCGCCACGGCGCCTTCGATCTCGATCTGAAGTGCGATGGCGACCTCGACGTCGACCAGCATCACACGGTAGAAGACGTCGGCATTTCTCTCGGCGAAGCCTTCGATCGCGCCCTTGGCGACAAGCGCGGCATCTTGCGTGCCGGCTACTTCCTCATGCCCATGGACGAAACCCTCGCCATCGCCGCGGTTGACCTGAGCGGCCGCGCTGCTTTCGCCGTCGATACCAAAGTCCGCGTGCGCCTCGTCGGCGATCTGCAGACTGAACTCGTCACCGACTTCTTCGAAGGCTTCGCCCGTGGCGCTCGCGCCAATGTTCATGTGAGAACCATGTATGGGCGATCAAATCACCACAAGGTCGAAGCCATCTTCAAAGCCTTCGCTCGTGCCCTACGCGTAGCCTGCTCGCGGGATAGACAACTTGGCGAAATGCTACCGTCCACCAAGGGACTGCTCTGATGCGTGTAACGGTCATCGACTATAAAGCCGGCAATCTCACGTCGGTTCTAAAGGCCCTGCGTCACCTCGGCGCGGAGGTCGAGGTCACTGATTCGGATCCTGGCATGGTCGCAGCCGCGGAGCGGATTGTTCTTCCTGGTGTCGGGCATTTCGCGGCAACGCATCGTCTCGATGCTACTGGCCTCACCCCGGCAATCCATGCCGCCATCGCGCGTGGCGTGCCTTTTCTCGGCATCTGTGTAGGCATGCAATGGCTGTACTCTGGCTCGACGGAAGAACCAAATCAACCCGGTCTGGGACATTTCCTGCAAACCTGCGCGCGCTTTCCCGATGGACGTCAAAAGGTCCCGCACGTCGGCTGGAACTCGCTGAAAGTCCGGACAGATTCGCGCCTCCTCGCTGGGGTTCAAGATGGCGAGTACGTGTACTTCACGCACTCGTATCGTGCGCCTGTCACCGCGAGTACCGCCGCCACAGCGGACTACATCGAGACTTTTGCCGCTGCGGTCGAGTGCAGCAATGTAATGGGTGTTCAGTTTCATCCGGAAAAATCTGGCGAAGCCGGCCTCAAGATCTTGCGCAATTTTCTTGCTTTTGAACCTGCGGAGGCCGCGTGCTGACGAAGCGCATCATCGCCTGCCTCGACGTCGATGCCGGCCGCGTCGTCAAAGGCATCCAGTTCGTTGACATCATCGACGCGGGCGATCCGGCAGAACTGGCCGCGCGCCATGCCAGCGAGGGCGCAGACGAAATTGTTTTGCTCGATATCACCGCCACGCACGAAGGACGCCAAACGCTTCTCGATACGGTTCGCCGTACTGCCCGCATGCTTTTTGTGCCCTTCACAGTGGGAGGAGGAATTCGTAGCGCTCGCGATGCAGAGCAGGTCTTTGATGCCGGGGCCGATAAAGTAAGTGTCAATTCAGCCGCACTCGCCGATCCAACACTCATCGATGTTATCGGTCGCAGTTTTGGCGCGCAGGCTGTGATTGTCGCCATCGATGCCCGTCGCGATCCACAAGCCGCCGATCCCGTGCGCGACGCGCAGGTTTTCGTGCAGGGAGGGCGAAAGCCAGCAGGCCGTCGCGTTGTCGAGTGGGCGCGCGAAGCCGAGGCGCGTGGTGCCGGAGAGATTCTACTAACTTCGATGGATGCCGATGGCACGCGCGCAGGATTCGATTGCAAACTCACCGCGGCTGTCAGCCAGGCCGTCAGCATTCCCGTCATCGCATCCGGCGGTGCGGGAACTGTCGCGCACTTCACCGATGTTTTCGCTGCCGGCAAAGCCGATGCGGCGCTCGCGGCAAGCATCTTTCATTTTGGCGTTTCAAGCGCACGCTCGCTCAAACAGGGACTGGCGCAGGCTGGCGTATCCGTGAGACTCCCATGTTGATCCCCTCCATCGACCTCCTTGGCGGCCGCATCGTGCAGTTGGTGCAGGGCGAGAAACTGCGTCTTGCCTTCGATGGCTTCGAATATTGGATCGAGAAATTCTCCAGCTATCCCCTCGTGCAATTAATAGACCTCGATGCGGCCATGCGCCAAGGCGACAACTCCGAACTGGTGGCGCAAATCGCACAACGATTGCCCTGCCAGGTGGGCGGGGGCATAAGCTCGGTGGAAAAGGCCACACGAGTTCTTGAGGCGGGAGCAAAGCGCGTGATTGTCGGCTCGGCGCTTTTCACTGAGGACGGCTCAGTGAACATCGAAACTGCGAAAGCGTTTGCCGAGCACATCGGTGCAGACCGGCTCGTTGCGGGCATCGACACCAAAAACGGTCGTATCGCGGTCAAGGGGTGGAAGGCAGAGGTAGCTCTTACTCCCGATGAAGCCATTCCGCATCTCGAGCCGCATGTCTCCGCATTCCTCTACACGCACGTCGATGGTGAGGGCCTGATGCAAGGGTTTCCTCATGAAGTCGCCGTGCGTCTTCGCAGGCTCACCGCGCGTCAACTGATCGTCGCCGGCGGTATTCGCAGCCAGCAGGAAATCGATACTCTCCACGCAATGGACGTCGATGCAGTCGTTGGTATGGCCATCTACACTGATCTGCTCTCGGTCTAATCCGCGTCGCATCGTCAAATTCGCTGTTCTCGCACTGACGCGCATCTCAGTCCTCATCGAGTATCCTGAAAGAGATCCTTCCCCATCTGTGCGAAAGGAGACTGTGAGCATGCCAACAAGACTAAGTGGAATCCGGCTAGCGAGACGTCTGGATGAGGTGGGGTTTTCTGACATCGTGCAGATTCGCAACAAAGTGATGGCGATGCGTGCGGAAGGCCTTCAAGTGCACGCCCTGCATGGTGGCGAGCCGTACTTTGAAACCCCGGAAGACATCAAATTTGCGGCAGTCAAGGCGCTCGTCGAGAATCAAACGCACTATGCGCCATCCTCGGGCCTGCCTGGCCTGCGCAAAGCACTTGTCGAAAAACTTGCATCCAAGAACGGCATCCAAGTTACGGCCGACGAAGTGATCGCCACGGTGGGTGGCTCGCAGGGATTGTATGCGGCTTTTCAGAGTGTGCTTGACCCCGGTGACGATGCGCTGGTGTTCTCGCCCTACTGGACGCCGATCGGCGATCTCGTAACTGGTGCCCAGGCGCGGCCATTGTTGGTGCCCACGGCAACCGCGCGCCGCAACGGGATTCGTAAAACGTTGGAACAATTCTCCACGCCGAAGACGCGCGCCATCTACTACAACACACCGCAGAATCCCAGCGGCCTGGTTTTCACACGTGCGGAAGCGGAAGAGGTCGCGGCCTTCGCGATCGAGCGCGACCTTGTCGTCATTGCCGATGAGGCCTATGAAGACCTCGTCTACGACGGAGAGCATGTGTCCATCGCGTCTCTTCCCGGCATGCTTGAGAGAACCATCACCTGTTTTACCTTTTCCAAGACTTATGCGATGACAGGATGGCGCGCTGGATACGCCGTGGCGCAGGAACCTTTCATGACGGCGCTCCGCAAAATCGTTCTCGACTCAACCAACGGCGTGACCACCCCGGTGCAGCACGCGATGATCTACGCGCTCAAAACACCGGAAGTACAGATCGCGGCATATCGCGAGGAGTATCGAAAGCGCCGCGACTTGCTTGTGTCTGCGTTGAATGAAGTCGGACTGGAATGCGATCCACCTGCGGGGGCCTTTTATGCCTTTCCCAATGTGGAGAAGATCAATAAGAACAGCCGAACCGCATCACAAATTCTTCTGGACAAGGCACACATCGCCACGATTCCAGGGTCTGTCTTCGGCGCGCAGGGCGAGGGTCACCTGCGTTTCGGCTATGCCATCAGTATTCCCGAAATCGAGAATTGCGCCGGGGCGTTGCGTCGCTTTTTCGGCTGATCTGGAGCGTCATTTCTCCGCTTCGCCGATTGCTCGACTGGTCTCAACACGTGAGGCGCGCAGCAAGCGGGCAATTTGCTTCAGATGCAGTTGCACTGCGTAGGCGCGCAGAATCTCGGCTTGAGAAAACTGGGCCACCGTGTGACGGACCGCTTCCATCCTTGCCTCAAGTTCTACGATGTCCTCTTCAAGATCGATCTCCTTCGGTGGGACGTGAAACCGCCATGCGTGGATACAACCGGCGAGATAGTGGAATCCGCTTCGAATGTCCACAGCAAGTTTGCCCAGGGTAGGTTCGAGCTGCTGCACATACTTGTCGTCGTGGCTGTCCCGCACTGCGAATTCCAGCGCCACAAGCGCATCGAAGATCGAGCGTCCAAATTGTGCCAGCATGCTCAGCCCTTCGCGCCATCCCGGACCGCCGGAAGGCTCGTTGCGGGCTGCTTCGAGTAATTCGTTGTTCCCGCGCAGGAACGACAAAGCGTCTTCACGCGTCGTCGCCAGATTTGCTGCCGGCTTGCCGCCAAACCCCTGCAAGATTGCCTCAAAAAATGAGCCCAGCACGAGGAATTCCTGCGCTAGTCCATCG
>Ga0181520_10007321_pt1 | contig 16342 bp, 12 predicted proteins | sample PEATcosm2014_Bin_29_FD_132451 | JGI IMG/M metagenome (GOLD analysis project Ga0181520, IMG submission 132451) | Peatland microbial communities from MTU Mesocosm Facility, Houghton, MI, USA - PEATcosm2014_Bin02_30_metaG | ecosystem: Environmental > Terrestrial > Soil > Wetlands > Peat | place...
CGAAGGCACGGCCGGCATCCTGCACCCGCTCGCGATCGATATACCAGAGTGCCCCAAAGAACCCGCCCACTGGAGCAAGGATCAGCAGAGTCAACACGACGAAGAGGACGACTACGCTGCGTGTACGCATTTTGCTCTCGTTGACCGAATGGTTCACCTGCCCTTCGCCGCCCTTACCACCGCAACCAGCGTCGAGCCACTTCAATTATCCGCTGCGGGGGCGGGATGCAAAAGCGGGCTGCGTGCGAGGCGGTTCAACGGGATTGCGGCCTGGCGGCGGCCCATGTTGGCAACCGCTAAAGACATGCGAAGTCGCCCGGGTTGGCTGCCAGATGCCGCTCAAACCGCTCAAATAGGGCCGAATCATCCGGGATGTAGCCCTGGTATTCTAAATCCAGTTGCGGTTCCAGTTCGCTGAGGTGGCCGTCCTCTTCGAGCAGGACTACTTCAACGGCATCGATGGCAGATCGTCCCAGTTCTGTAGGGTCCGCAGTTCCCGCAACCAAGATTTCCTTGGTCCGCAGCAAGAGAGCAGCAACTTGGTCGAAGCCGAAAAACCGATAGCCGGACATCGCGGCGGCAAGCTGCGACTCATTCATGATTTCGACGGCGTCCAGCACGCCGCCATTCATCACAAGGCCATGTGCAAGGAGCATTGCAGCAAGGGCATGGTCGCCCAAGACCGGGCTTGCTAGGCCGTAATCCTCTAGTGCCCTATTCCAGATCTGACATGCCGTGTTCATTGTTGCTTACGGATACCAACGGTCGGGCCGACCAACGCCGCCCCTACCAAGGCATCCAGCGTCCAGCCACCCCAATTATCCGCCGCGAGGGCCGGCTGCACAAGCGGGCGGTGGGCTGTCGCAGAGCAGCTTTGTGGCCATGGCGTGCCGCACGACGACGAGCCTCAATCCGCCCATCGCAGGCCAGGAAATCGCTTCTCGGCGTAATCGATAGCCTCGGCGATCGTCGGAAAACATAGGTCACCGTTGATGTACTGCCCCCTTGCATCGGCAGGCGTGTACCAGACGTAGAACCAGTCTCCTGCAACGTCGTTCATTATTTCAGGCGGGTCCTCATAATCGCCGCTGCCGTAGCGAACCATTGTCTGCTGAACGCAAACGTCGCAAGTTGCCTGGCCCGCGTACAGGAACGTGCCCTCTTTAACGACCTTGCCTTCATCGAACATAGTGACGCCCGCCGCAGCCCCGCCCTTTCACGAAGAACTCCAGCTATTCCACCTGCGGCCCCGAAGTCGAGCCAGCGGGTGGCGAGCTCGACGGGTGCGGTTTACCCTCGGCGTCAATTTTTACGCTGCTCTCCAATTTAGCCGCGTGATCATATATGGATATGATCTTGGCCGAATCTTTAGGCCAGTGCAAATTGTGATATGCATCGTTGAGTGTCGCATAGGACGACGACGATTCCTGCTGCATGACGGCCTTGCCGCCTCGATATGGCCCGGCAAACCAATGACCGACGGTATCCGCCATTGGTTCAAAAAGCGACATAGCCACTGCCATGAACGGTACGATGAGGAGCAGAAAGCTCAGCCGAAACTGGTACCATCGTAATGGGCTATGTTCGCCTGGCTCAATGTCCATGGCAGTTCTCCGGTTCAATCAACGAGCGGCTTTTCTCGCGTAAATCGAGTTTCTCCCCGCTGTCCATAGTATACGCCCACGCCCGCACTCGTGGCAATCGGCCACCACTACGGCCTTCACGTAGTACCCGTCCACATGTTCATCATGTGATCAATTTCTGTGGCAGTTCTTCCACGGCAAGCCCACCACCGGCCTCCTGCTCCTCACGCTGGCGTCGCTGGGAGGCATGTGCCCAGGCACGGCGAGGGGCGGCAGTAGGGGTGGTGGACTCGTTTGCTCGATCAACACTAATCGAGGTAGCCCCAACGCCGATCCTCGAAATTGTAGGTCACTCGGCCAAATGGCGGAACGTCGTACCAAAGCATAATCGGCCGGTTGCCGTCGAGGTTCAGGTACTCGAACTGGCCGTAAGCCAGGCAGTATTTGGCCCGCGGGATAGACCCGAGATACCGAGGCACGATTTCGTCAAACGTGTGCGGATACCTTGCGTGGGCAACGTGGAATTCTTCGCAAGCCTCGATAATCCGCTCGGCGTGTACGTGGGCAATCTTGCGTTGCACGAAGTTGTTGCTGAGTACGATTCCAAGCGTCAACGCTGGGACCGCAATCCTGAAAAGCATGATTCCCCGGCCAGGACGCTGGATGGCGTTTTTCACGACGCTCGCTAGAAACCAGATCGGGCAAACGAAAAAGGAGAACATAAAGCTCCCGTCAACGACCACATCGAACGCAACCAACACCATGGCACCCGCAAGACTTGTACCGGCGGCCGAGGCATGCGTCCTCAGTCTTTGCGAGATCGGCACGCCTGCATCTGGTGTCGTCGCAGCTGCTTTCGGCGATTCATACGGGTTCGGCTCATCCATTGTCTCGTCCTGCTTCGTCGCTCGCCCTGGAATCCAGTCTACGCCCCGCAAGGCACGCTGGCAAGCGGCAGCCACGGCCTGGCCGGGCACCGGCGGCTGGGGGCTCGTGGGGCTGGGGACGACTTACTCGCCCGGCATGTCCAGGGCTTTAGAAGATGTATGCGGCCGCACCGTTTCGGTCTGTCGGCTGATGGATGCCAGTCGATTTGTCGCTGTGAAGAACTGTCGATTCGTACGTTTCGTCCAGTGGGATGTCCAGGGCCTTGAAGATCGTTTCTACCATTGGCTTCATCCGGTCGAAAGAATGGTACTCGACTGGTATCTGAATACGGACCTGGGTCTTGATTGGACCATTGCAAGGATGGTGAACATCGAGCCAGCCGACCACGTTGAACACAAAGGGTCTGTCCGCTGACCAGACGGTCTCCTCTTCTTCGCCATCGTTAATTGGAAGCCGTAGCGAGTTCGACCATCGCCCAATGTCGAATGAGATGCTTGTCTCCGTTTTGAAGGCGAAGCGAGCCTTCAAATCGAGAATGTCGAACTCGTTGTCGCCGCTGGAAAACAGGGTGGTGTTCATGGCTTTCCCTCCGAGCACTGCTGCAAATGCCAACCACAGTACACAGTATACGCCCACACGTTTCGCCCGATAGGGTTTACTGGACTGGCTTCGTTCATTCGAATCTGCGGCGTGCTCGTCTTAATCGCGGCGATGCCCAGGATCATGCACGAAGGATGGCCGGACAGCGGCAGCCTCGCTGGCATTTTCAACGCGACCTTGCTGTTCGTGATGTCGTTCCTCTACGTGACCTTTGGCAGGACCAAGATGCTCATGGCTGCGGCTACGATCGTACTCGGGCTATGGGTTGCCAGCCCCAAGACCACAGCGAAGACGACCCCAGCACCACGAACAGCAACAGCAACGTCCGCAAGCTGAATTGGAACCGGGAGCGTTCGGGCGGCGGAATGGCAGGTTGAGGGTCTGCTACGGTCATGTCATGTTGCTCGTCGCCGCCAACGGGAAGGCTGGCCGACGCCGTACCATTCGACGCGAGCCAGGCCTGACCTATGGTTCATTTTATCAAGGTTTGGAGGACGGAACCACTGGCAAGGCGTCCTGTTGCCACTCCACACGCAGTTTTAATTTCGTCGCAGGCGTACCATTTCCAGGGTCATATTCCCAACTGCCATCCCACGAGTGGTAGTACACCGGCCCAGCACGCGAGTGGTTCGTTGTGGCTCTGCCGGGACCTTCCGTTGATGATCGTCGATGATCTCAGGTTCCGGCTTGGGTCACCGGCGGTTGCAGAGCTAGCGCGCTCCTTTGCCCGTCCTTTCTTGCTTGTCCCGCTCTCCCGCGCTCCGTTGCTCTGCCTCAATAATCGCTCGTATCTCGTCGATGTCCCGTGCTGGGTCGAGAATGCTCGGGGCTCCCGTCGCGTCCACGGCGAGAATGTGCCGGACCCGGCGGCGGAATTCAGCGCCGCTGGGGTCGTCTCGAAGCCACGAGGCCAACTCGGCTAGCGTCATATCCACAGGCTTCGCCCAGACAATATCGGATTCAACAAGCTCGACGATGAGCAGAGACCTCCCAGAAGCAGGCGGCAATCCGCCTTTCTTGGACCAGAGCGAGCCGCCGACAACGGCCACATAGTTGGTGATGTTGGACGACTCTACGTAGCCCGGGCAAGAATAATCACCATATGTTGTCCAAAACCGCTCGTTGGTAGGCGAGTCCCACGGCTCATTGAATTTATATTGACGGGTAATATGGTAGTCGTGGTCAGGCCAGAAAGGCATTAAGTGCGCCCGCCAACTATGCATCGGCCGCCCGTTCTGGTCTGTGCTATAGGGACGACCAGGAAACCGGCCGCAACTCTGGTAGTAGGCAAGCAGCGCGTTATACACGACCATCATGTGTTCTCGGCACTTGTCCTCTCGCGATTTTCGTTGCAGGTAGCAGATCAGTGAAAGGACGACCGCTACGGCCAAAGTAAAGAGGAGAAGCGAACGTAGGCTGAACTGATACCAGCGAAGCTCGGGTTTCGGCACGGCGGCTTGTGGTTCTGCTTCGTTCATGTCATGTTGCTTGACGCCGCCAACGGGCGGGCTGGCCGACGCCGTACCCTCCGACGCCGGGCAGGCCCAAATTACGGTTGATTGTACCAAGGTTTCGCGGCCGGAACCACCGGCAAGGCGACCACGCAGCGGCCCTGCGAACGGGCGATGTTGCTATTCTTGCTCAGCGCTCCAAAAGCGATGGCCGGAATCTCTTTCCCGTTCATCGGGCGCAAGAATGCGCCGGCGCTTCGGTCTCGTTGTTTCACACAGGTTAATTCGGATCTTCCCGTCCCGTAGGGACGACCGAGAATAGCCCAGCGATTTATCGCTGGGTGGAAAAGGCAAAAGGAATCGATAGTCCCGTAGGGACGACTGAAACCTAACTCTCGGAGAATAAGGCTGAACCGAGTTCCGCTCAGTCGTCCCTGCGGGACTGCATAGCTTCTTGCGTTACGGCTTCCCAGCGACGACCATGCTGCGCACGGTGCCCGCGCTGGGCTATTCTCAGATGCCCCTCCAGGGCAAAATCTCGCCGCTTATGGGTAAACTTTCGTCCGCGCATTCTTGAGACGGATGAGCCAAGACGGTTCCCACATTTTCCTTTCCCAAAATGGTTCGGTCATTCGCGGCTGTTGCCGCTGATTGAGAAGAAAGGAAAATGAGGGAAAGGAAGATGCATGCGAAGATGGAAATGCGAACGTTATAGCGGTTCCCATTCCTTTTCCGTGGGCAATCCATGTTTCTTCGGGAAAGTGCGTCATCACGCCCCCGCGCTCACAAAACTCCTTCACCGGCCAGACAAGCTGGCAGGGGTCGAACAACATTGGGGGACCTCCTCGTCTCGCTGACAAGACTCGTTCACCAACACATCTTCTGCGACCGACTGACGAAGGAATCGCGGTCACAAATTCAACTCACGGCTTGAACTCGTCGACGATCTTGGCATACTTGCCCAGCTCGTGGAAGTCGTTGGCCCAGGTGGTATACATCACGCCGCTGACGTTTTTGTACTTCACGGCCATCCTCAGCCACTCGGCCATCCGCTCCGAGGGCGCGTCGTAGTAGCCGCAAAGGATCTGCTTGTTACCGCGGGCGGCGAACCACTCCAGCGTCTTCTCCTGGTTGTTGTTCCAGTTCATGATGATCACGTCCTTGTCGAGCCCTTCCCAAGAGCCGACAAAGGGCGCCTCGCCGCGGACCAGGTAGTACTTGCCCTTGTCCGCGGCGTTGTGGTGCGGATCGAACATGTCGCTCCAGGCGTAGATCGGCTTGCCGGGGTCCTCCTGGCGAATCATCGAGATGCAGCGCTTGACGTTATCGGCCAGCATCAGCCCGCAGGTCTTGCCGGTCTTGCGGCAGGCCGGGTCCCAGCCCATGTGGCGCAGCTCGTCATGCACCATCATGTAGGCGTCGGGCCGCATCACCTCGTGGCAGGTCTTGAGGTTGCTGCCCATGATCGTCCACATCTTCGGCTCGTTCCAGCAGGCAAACACGCCGTAGCCGTAAACGATCATGGCGTGGCTGTACGAGGCCAGCACCCGCTGGCCTTCCTTCAGTCGGCTGCCCGGCGGCACGGCCACCTCGGGACCCGCATACCATGTCTGGAACGAGCCCAGGAACGGCATGTTGCCCAGCTTCGGATCGACCGCCTCGGCAAAATCGCGGCCCTCGCGGTAAACGGTCTTGCCGTCCTCGCTCGTGATCTGGAACTTGATGCCGGGCCGGCGGATGAGGTTCACGAAGCCGCCCGGCTCCAGGCGGAGGTCGTCCAGCCAGAGCTTGCCCTTCTGTCCGCCCCAGGAGCCGATGTAGATGCCCACCTTCTCGCAATCCAGCGTGTTGAAGACGATTTCGTACTTGGTCCAATCGGCGGTGGGCTTCAGCCCGAACTGCTGGTGTGCCAGGGCCTGCTCGCTGGAACCCGTGGGGAAGCCCAGGGCCAGGATATTGAATGTCGCCGGCGCGTCGAACCCGTCGGTCTTGACCTGCACACTCAGGTGGTAATAGCGATAGGATTTGACGTTCACCGTCTGGATGACGCGGCCGTTGCCCACCTGGCTGTTGAGCTTGATGTCCTGGAAGCGGATCGAGTTCTTGCCCTCGACTTTGATCTGCCTGTCGACGATGCCTGCGCGGCCCAGTTCGTCGACGTACCAGCCGGGCACGCGGCCGTTGTCGGCGGCCTCCAGGCCGGGGTTGACGAGTTTCATGTCCGTGTCGGCCGGCACGAGCCGGTGGTTCTTGACGAGAAAGGGCGCGTTTTCGACCGGCATGCCCTCGGCCAGGTTGGGATCTGCGCTGAGCAGGTCTGCGCCCTGGTCGCAGACAGAGACGATGAACTGGAGTTTCAGGTCCCGGGCGGCCTGTCGCAGCCGCTTGACGTTGTTGTCGTACTGCGCGCGTTGGTCGCCTTCGCGCTGCTGCCAGCGGCTGAATTTGCAGTCGGAGACAAGCACACCCGTGTAGCCGGTGGCGGCCGCATCCTGCATGATCTTCACGCAGCGATCGACGTCGGCGTTGACGAGGAAATTGCCGGCGAGAAAGACGAGTTTCGTGGCGGCGATGCTGCGCGGATCGCTGGCGAGCCGGGCATCCGCGGCCCATCCGCGGGCCGCCAAGAGGAGCAGGGCGGCAACCAGGGCAAGACGTTTCATGAGACAGTTCCTTGGCGATGTTGGGTGGTTCAGTGGGCCGTAGGTCGGTGTTGCCATTTTAGTCCGGGAAAACGGGCGACGCAACTCGGCGGGTCGTTCACGGCCCGAACCATGCAGAAAACACTGGCATCCGAGTCGATGGCGTGGTATCCTGAAAACCTTACCATACGTGTTGTCCGACCCCACCCGGCTTGTCCGGGTCGGTGAAGGAGGTTGAGTAGCTAACAGCGTCAACTCCCGAACCCGTTCGTTCGCCGCAGGTGGCCGCCGGAGGCGGCCACCTGCGGCGAACGAAGGAAGATCAAGTGGCGGGTTCCCATTTAGCCATTCAACCTTCTTCACCGACCCGGACAAGCCGGGTGGGGTCGTGCCCCGCCAACGAACCCCCTGGAGTCCCGCCATGAAAAGAAACACATATACCCTTCTGATTACGATCCTGCTCTTCGCCGCACAGGCTTGGGGCCAGTCGCCTGAGCCTACGTTGATCGATTTGACGGCCGTACGCCACAAACCGTCGGAGACGACCGCGAAGAACAACGCCAAAGTGCCGGCCGGCACGGTGGAACTGGTCGATGGCCAGTTTGGCAAGGCCTGCAAGTTCTCGTTCGTCGAATCCAGCGGGCCGCAGTTCTTTACGGCCTGGGTCAATCCCAAAGACGACTGGGACCAGTACGAAGGCTTCAGCTTCTGGGTCAAGGGCGACGGCTCCAAGACCTGCGGCGGGCTGGAATTCATCGACGGCGAGAATTTCGCCCTGCGCTATGGCTACTGCTTTCCCATCAATTCCACAAACTGGGTGAAGGTCACAGTGCCCTGGAGCGATCTGATCCCCGAGCTCTCCGGCCCGCCGGTCAACGCCCGGGGCGGCTTTGCGCCCAGCCACTTCCGCAACGTGTGGGTCGGCAAGTTCTATTTCTGGCGCGAGTGGCCCGCCTGCTCCTTCACGATCGAGCGGATGGTCTTGGAGAAGAAGATCCCGCGCGACACGGCCGACTACACGCCGAAGCAGCCGGGCACGCCCCGCGTGCTGGCCAAGCTCAAGGCCAAGCAGCCGATCACGATCGTCACCATGGGCGACTCGCTCACCGATACGCGGCATTGGGCGAACCAGCAAAAACTGTGGGCACGGATGTTGGCCAAGCAGCTCACGGATACTTACGGCAGCGAGGTGAAGTTGATCAATCCGGCCATCGGCGGAACGACACTCAGCCAGAACGTGATCCTCACTCCCCGCTGGTTGCAGGAGACGCCCGCCCCGGACCTGGTGACGATTTGGTTCGGCGGCAACGATTGGGACACGGGAGTCCGCGGACCGCGCTACAAGCAGTATCTGCGCATGGCGGTCGAGCAGGTGCGACGATTGACCAAGGGGCAGTCGGAAATCGTCATCATGACCACGCTGCCGGGCCTGCGCAACTGGGACACGACCGCCGAGTTGAGCAAAGCGGCCTACGCCGTGGCCAAGGAACTGAACACGGGCTTTGTCGACGCGGCCGGCGCTTTTCACAAGGCCGGCTCCGCGGAGGAGGCCATGAAACGGCAGTACTGGGGATGGGACGGCGTACACATGGGTTTTGGCGGCCATCAACTGATCGCCGACGCGGTGCTCCGCGGCGTACAGTCCGCGGGCCTTGCCGATCTGCAGACGGCCGCCGAGGCCTACTGGATGAAGACCGCGGTCCAGGAAGTGGCCGAAGGCGAGACGCCGCTGTGCAGCTTCGAGCCGGGCCAGGACATGATCGTTGCCAACTCCGGTGGCGAGGTAGTCCGCGAGCATGCCACCGACGGTCAACACGCCCTGCGGCTGACGAGCAAGGAGAAGGACTACGCCACGATTTCCCTGGAAGACGGCCGGTCGTTGCGGCTGGTGCATGAAAACGCGCGGTTCCTGGTCGACGTCTTCAATCCGCAAGCCGGCGACGTCGCGCTCGGCGTACTGGTGCGGGACGATAAGTCCAAGGACTATTTCACGCGTTACAACGGCACCGTGACTGTCAAGCCCGGCAAGAACACGATCGACTTGGACTATACGCAGTTGCCGCGCACGGGCACGGAAAAGAGCGACAAGCCCGACTACCTGAACCCCAAGCAGCTCACGTTGTTCGTGCTCGTGCTGGATCCCCACGGCAACAAGACGCCGACCAGGCTGTTTTTCGACAACGTGCGATTGGCGGGCAAGAAGGCGCCGGCGAAACAGTAACGAGTTCGTAGGCCGGAACAAGCCTGCGCAGTTCCGGCAGAGGACGGAAATCCGAAATCCGAATGTCGAAATCCGAAACAAATACAAAATGCAAATGAGGGTAAACGCAAAACGGCGCGAGGCTCTAGCAATAATATCTGATCATCGCGCCGCCACGTCTCTCAAGATGTCGGCCAGCGGCTGGCCGCCCGGCACCGCTTGACGGCGTGCTAATTCCTCGTCGCTGAACGGCGAACGCAGCGGTTGCTCTTCCGCGGTTGACGGTCGTACCACGGGGTGAAAGTAGCCGTACGTTCGACCCTCTGCGTCACGGAGTTCGACCGCCTCGTGGATCGTGCCGAGTCGGCCACGGAGCTGCTCATCAACCAAGACTTTCATCGAATGATGCCCCTCAGGAAACAGTTGACGTTCGGGAAATCCTTTTGAATTATGACTGGCGCTCGCCGCCGACGCAATGTGATGCTTCTGGACCTAAGATCGAAACCTATCGCCTTCGGCGGGGTTGAATTATACTTAAAGGGCAATAATCACGCCGCACCACCTTCAGGATATCCCCATGAAACGCCTTGCCATCGCAATTTTCCTCGCCGGTCTACTCCCTATCGGCAGCCAGTGGACGTTTGCCGCTGACTCCGATTCCGACGAGGCCAAGGTCATCGCCGAAATCGAGAAACTCGGCGGCCAGATTACCCTCGATTTGGAGAGCCCCACCAGGCCGGTGATCGAAATCGACCTGTCCGAGAGCAAGGTTGCGGACGCCGACCTGGAAGCGATCAAGGGTTTCACGCGCTTGGAGACCCTCAAGCTCGACCATACCGAAATCACGGATGCCGGCTTGGAGCACATCAAGGACCTGACCCGCTTGCAGGTCTTGGGCCTCTGGGACACCAAGGTGACAGACGCCGGGCTGGAATATCTCAAAGGATTGACCCGGCTTCGCAAGCTGGATTTGGAGCACGCCCCGATCACCGACGCCGGCCTGGAGATCCTCAAGGGATTGACCCGGTTGGAGACACTCGACCTTACGGGCAGCAAGATCAGCGATGCGGGGCTTGAGCGGCTCAAGACATTGACGGACCTTCGCAGCCTGCGGCTCGACGGCGCCCCGATCACCGACAAGGGACTGGAACACCTCAAGGCGCTGCCCCGCTTGCAGACTCTCGGCCTCTGGGAGACCGGCATCACCGACGCCGGTCTGGCCAGCCTCGAAGGGCTGACCAAGCTGCGCGAACTCGACCTGATGGCGAGCAAGATTACCGACAGCGGCCTGGAACACCTCAAGGGACTGACCAAGCTGCAGGCGTTGAATCTGGCCAAAACCGACATCACCAACGCCGGCCTGGAGCATCTCAAGCCACTAGCCCTGCTGGAAACGCTGGGCCTGTGGGACACGAAGGTCAGCGATGCCGGGCTGGAACACCTCAAGGGACTGACCAAGCTCAAGGGACTGTACCTCGACAGCCTCGATATCACCGATGCCGGGCTGGAACGTATCACCGCCTTGAAAGACATCGAGGAGCTTCGCCTGGGCGGCACGCAAGTCACCGACGACGGCTTGGAGCATCTCAAGGACTTGCCCAAGCTGGAAACGCTGATCTTGTCGGAAACCAAGGTGACCGACGCCGGGCTGGAACACCTTACGAAAGTCCGCCAGCTCAAGAAGTTGTCGTTGGCTGACACGGAGGTCACGGATATCGGCGTGTTGCGGCTGCGCGACATCCGCAAGCTGGAAGAGTTGGACGTCAGCAACACCGCGATCACCGACGACGGCGTGAAAGCGCTCAATGAGACCTTGCCGAAGTGCAAGGTGGAGCGGTGATGAGCATTCCAGATTGCTCAACGGAACGACGTAAGTGACGGCGACCGCCTTGGCTCGCAGATGAATGATGAATTGGGAAGCATGAATCGTCCGACAGGCTGCATTTGCCCCGGAGGGGCACGTGATAATAGCCCAGCGCGGGCACCATGCTTGCATGGTCGTCGCGGGGTTCCGAGTCCAACCATTCCTGATTTAGTCCCGAAGGGACGGTTGATGGCTTCCCCGTCGCGCGATTTCAGTCGTCCCTCCGGGACTATCAATTTCATCCTTACTTCTCACCCAGCGATAAATCGCTGGGCTATTCTCAGGCGTCCCTCCGGGACGAGCTAACGCGGAGCGCCACCTCGAATAGGTTGCGTTATTTTTGGCCGGGGCCAAAACAAGTTTCCCAAGATCCAACATGATGAAACACACCTCACTAATCCTCGTCGCCCTTGTTCTCCTCGTTGCCGTACAAGCCGCATTCAGCCAAAGCAACCAAACCGGCCCGGTCGGCACGCCACTCGTGGCCGAGAATCTCGATCCGGCCGCCTTTGCGCAATGGGTCGACGGGGTCGAGAAGCCGATGCCCCAGCGTGACGGGCCGCGGCACGTTATCTGGACCGCCGGCACGCAGCCCGAGTGGGACGGCGTGCTGTTTGGCGACTCGAAGACGCCCGGGCTACGGCATCTCCGCATCGGCTGGAAGACACCCATCACCGTAGGCTCGGTGCTCGTTCGCGCCGGCGGGCAGGTGAGTATGCTGCGGCCCACGGCCACGTATCCGGGCGACCTGGCCGATGAGTCGCAGTGGACGCCCGCCGAGCGGATCACGCCGCCGGCGGATAATCCCAAGGCGGCCGATGAGCAATACGTGCTCTGGACTTTTCCCCAGGCGGCGACGACGCGGGCCTTGCGTTTCACGCACACGGCCAAGCCGGTCGATAGCCGTTTTGCCGGTTGGCTGGGCGGGGCCTACGTGCTCTCGCAGCGAATGGCCAACGTAGCGCCTGCGGCCGTTGCCACCAGCGACGCCAACGGCGAGGCCGCCCCGAGGATCAACGACGAGAGCGCCAACAACACGTGGAACGCCTGGGACAACGGTCCCGACGGTGGCCGGCAAGCGGTCTCACCGCAGCACCCGGTGGACGTGCTGCTAGTCTGGCGGCAACCGGTGTCGATCCGCGCCCTGGCGGCCCTGTGGGCCGGTTTCGCCGCCGCCGAAGTGCAGAGCTTCCAAGGCCCCGCCGGCCGCCCGCCGCGCGAGGCCGCCGACAGCGACTGGCACACGGTCGCCCACTGGACGGGACTCGAAAATCAGTATCCCCGCGGGCTGGGCGTCAACTGGTTGGACATGGGAGAGACCATCACGACGCGGGCCATCCGCCTGCGGATCACGCAGGTCACCAAGGAAAGCCACCCGCACTTGGGCGGAAATACCAAGGGCGGCCGCCGCGTGTGGCTGGGCGAACTGCTGGCCATCCATCCGCTGGGCGATGCGCCGCTGGAGACGGCCCTGCCGCGGCAGACGCTGGCCTCCGCCGTACATGGGCCGGTTCCCGTGCGGTTCGCGCTCGACGCGCCGGGCTATGTGACGTTGGTGATCGAATCGGCCGACGGCCGCCGTGTGCGGAACCTCGTGAGCGAGACCCGCTTTCCCGCCGGCCCTAACACTGTGTGGTGGGACGCCACCGACGACCTGGCCCGCGACACGGACGCCGCCCGGCACGGCGTCTATCACGTTCCGCCGCAATTGGTGGCCCCGGGCACGTATCGCGTCCGCGGTCTGTATCATGCGGGCATCGACCTGCGCTACGAGTTCTCGGTCTACAACGCCGGCAGTCCCGCCTGGTCCACCGAGGATCACACGGGCGGCTGGCTGACGAACCACACGCCGCCCAGCAGCGCGATGTTCGTGCCCGGCGACAAGAGCCACAACGGTCGGCCGCTGGTTTACCTGGGCAGCTACGTGAGCGAGGGCGGCGACGGTCTGGCCTGGGTCGATCTGGAAGGGAAAAAGCAAGGAGGCGTGGGCTGGATCGGCGGGGCCTGGACCGGTGCTCCCTATTTGGCCTGCGATACCGGCCCCAAGGCGGTCGAGGACGTCCACCTCTACGCCGGCTCGGCCTGGGAGGGTGAACTGCGGCTCACCGCCATCACCCGCTCCGGCGACAAGCCAGTCATCAAGTACACGTTCCCCGGCGGCAAGGACGCCTCGGCCCTCTCGGGGCTGGCCATCCACAACGGACTGCTGGCGTGCAGCCTGCCCAAGCAGAACGAGTTGCTGCTGGTCGATGCCAAGGCCGGCAAGCTGCTCGCCACGGTTTCGCTCAAGGACCCGCGCGGCTTGGCATTCGACGCCCAAGGACGGCTGCTGGCGCTGGCCGGCAAGCAATTACACCGCTACCAACTCAAGGTATCCGGCACACTCCGTGTGCCGGAGGTCAGCGGCACACGGAGTGTGCCGGATACTTTGCCCGCTCCCGAGATCCTCGTTTCCGGCGGGCTGGAAGATCCGCAACACGTAGCCCTGGATGCCCAGGGGAATCTCTATGTCAGCGACCGCGGCAACAGCCACCAGGTAAAGGTCTTCGATGCAAGCGGCAAGCCACTGCGCGTGATCGGCGCTGCGGGGGCGCCGAAGGCCGGGCCCTATGATCCGCTGCACATGAACAACCCCAACGGATTGGCCATCGACGAGAACGGACATCTATGGGTTGCCGAGACCGACTTCCAGCCCAAGCGGGTCAGCGTCTGGACGCTCGATGGCCGCCTGGTCCGCGCCTTCTACGGCCCCGCGGAATACGGCGGTGGCGGCAAGCTCGATCCGATCGACAAGACGCGATTCTACTACCACGGCATGGAATTCCAACTCGATTGGACCCGCGGCGTCGACAAGCCCTTGCGGGTCTTTTTCCGGCCGGGCCCCGGGCAGCTTGGCCTGCCCAACGGATTCGGCGTGGATGGCCAGCCGGAAACGCCGCTCTACCGGGAAACGGCTTCAGGCCGGCGGCGTTACTTCACGAATTGCTACAACAGCAATCCGACCAACGGCGCCAGCCTGGCCATGTTGTGGCTGGATTGCGAGGGCGTGGCCGTTCCGGTGGCCGCCCTGGGCCGTGCCAGCGATTGGAGCGTGTTGAAGACCGAGGCCTTCAAGTCGCGGGTGCCCGCCGGCGTGGAACTTCGCAACGGGGCGTGGTCCGCGGATCTCGTGTTCGCCTGGTCGGACAGCAACGGCGATGGGCTGGTGCAGCCGGAAGAAGTGACGTTCCTGAAGGCCTCGTCGGGCGGCGTGACGCTAATGCCCGATCTTTCGGCCGTGGTTTCGCGCGTCGACAGCCGCACGGTGCGTTACGTGCCGCAGCGGTTCACCGCCTCAGGTGCGCCGGTTTACGACTTGGCCGCGGCGGAGACGCTGGTCGAAGGCGCGCAGCCGCCCACCTCGTCCGGTGGCGACCAGGCCCTGGTCGAGCCTAGCGGTTGGACGATCCTGACCGTAGCGCCCAAACCCTACGCCCCGCAGTCGCTGGGAGGTGTCTATCGCGGCCAGTCGCGCTGGTCCTATCCGGACCTCTGGCCGGGGCTGCACGCCTCGCACGAATCGCCCGCCCCCGATCGGACCGGCGAGGTAATCGGCACCACGCGGCTGCTGGGTGGGTTCGTCACACCGCGAGGCGGCGATGCCGGGCCGCTGTGGGCGGTCAACGGCAACCAGGGAAACGTTTACGTCTTTACGGCCGACGGCCTCTTTGTGAGCGAATTGTTCCACGACGTCCGTTGCGGCCGCTCGTGGGCCATGCCCGCCGCCCAGCGCGGCATGCGGCTCAACGACCTGACGCTGCACGACGAGAACTTCTGGCCGTCGATCACGCAGACCGCCGATGGCGAGGTCTACCTGGTCGACGGGGCGCGGACTAGCCTGGTGCGGGTCGAGGGGCTGGATCACATCCGCCGCCTGAGCGAAACTTCGTTCAGCGTAAGTCGTGAGGACCTTCGCAGCGCGCAGGAATACCTGGTACAAGGCGAGCTTGAGCGGCAGCGCGCGCAGGGCCGACTCACCTTGCGCGTGCCGCTGGGCAAGCCCGCGCCCGCGGTCGACGGCAAGCTGGACGACTGGGCCGACGCCCAATGGGCCACGATCGACAAGAGCGGAGTGGCCGCCTTCTTCGACAGCAACAGCAAGCCCTACAACGTCACCGCCGCGGTGGCCGTGGCCGGTGATCGGCTGTATGCCGCCTTCCGCACGGCCGATCCCAATCTGCTGCAAAACAGCGGCGAAACGCCGCTCGCGCCCTTCAAGAGCGGCGGCGCGTTGGACATCATGATCGGCGCTAATCCCCGCGCCGACGATGCCCGGCAGAACCCCGTGCAGGGCGATCTGCGGCTCTTGGTGACCCTGGTCCATGGCAAGCCGCGGGCATTGGTCTATCGGCCCGTTGTGCCCGGGACGAAAGAGCCGGTGCCCTTCTCGTCGCCTTGGCGAACGATCACGATCGATCGCGTGGATGACGTGAGCGGCCAGTTGCAGTTCGCGGCCGCCGAGGGCAACTATGAGCTTTCCATCCCCCTGGCCGTTTTGAATCTCAAGCCGGAGCCTGGCCAGTCGATCCGGGCCGACCTGGGCATCCTCCGCGGCAACGGTTTTCAAACGTTGCACCGCGTCTACTGGAGCAACAAGGCCACCGGTATCACCAGCGACGTGCCCAGCGAGGCGATGCTTGAGCCGAGTCTGTGGGGGAGGTGGGTTTTTCAGAAAGAGTGACTGGCCGCTCCATAGTCGACAACCGACCCCGAAAGGGTCAAAGCGATTAGCCGGTGGTAAGCGCAGCGCCACCGCCGGTCATGGAGCATCGTTTGGCAGATTGACCCCGAAGGGGTCGCAGCGCGCAGGTGCTGCGACCCCTTTGGGGTCAGGGGTATCGCGATGGTCGATTTCCCCGGGGTGCGCTGCGCGACCCCGGGCTAATTGCTTGCATCCCTCCGGGATGACGAACAACCCTCGCCGTTCGCGTTAGTTGGCGGCCCGGCCCGAGCTCACTGTCTCTCGATGGGAGGGAATGAAGCCCTCGCCTTCAGGCGAAACCTTTAGGATACGTTAGACGTTGTTGTGCGAGGGAATTCCGTCTTGTGGTTATGTGTTTTCTCGAAAAGGCTCG
>Ga0181520_10007322_pt1 | contig 16341 bp, 13 predicted proteins | sample PEATcosm2014_Bin_29_FD_132451 | JGI IMG/M metagenome (GOLD analysis project Ga0181520, IMG submission 132451) | Peatland microbial communities from MTU Mesocosm Facility, Houghton, MI, USA - PEATcosm2014_Bin02_30_metaG | ecosystem: Environmental > Terrestrial > Soil > Wetlands > Peat | place...
CGCGGCCATTCGCCCTGAAGCTGGCGTAGATAGTGCTGTCGGGCGTCGTTGTTCATGGGCCGCTTCTTTTTTGTCAGACTCATCCTTCCAGTTTGCTACAGATGAATGCTTTATGGGCTGGGTGATTTGCAGGTAGAGAGATGAAGGTTCAGATTGCCGGCCGCCGCCGTCATGGACGCCGCCGGCGAGTCTGGGTTCAGAAGGCTTGATTGGGGCCGCCAGAAGTTCGAGGGGGATGGCTGGAGTGTAAATATGGAGATGAAGAATGAAGATAAAGCTGAAGCTGATCGCCCGCCGCCCCCGACGTTTTCGTTAGGGGCAAGCTCCATCGAGGCTCTAACTTCCTAGATTCCTGGGTCCTTGTCGGCGGAAGATTCCTTAACGCTAACTAAGGTCAAGATCGGCGCCTCTGAATGTAGGAGCCCCAGACAGCCGCTGCCTCCGTCAATTATCGTGAACTGTAAGGAGATGCCGAGCTCAGGTGACTTGTCGGTGGCCGGCGGCTCGGAGACCTAACCACCTTGACAGGAGCGATGGCCGTCTTTGCCTTGTCGCTCCCAAAACGAGAGCGACAAGGTTGGGACAACGATCTTTGTGTCATGTCACTGTAGCCACGTTGACTACTTTGTCACTTTGTACGGTCGCATCATTTCGTTGTCTTCATGGTCTATGATGTGGCAGTGCCAAACATAGCCCGGTCCATAGGTGGGATCAAATGAGTAGAAGTTCAGGCCGGCAAACGATCTATGAGGCAGAAGTTGCGTGTCTGTCGGTGTCCATCTCACCAGCAGCCTTAGCACTTGGCCAGGATATGCCTTGGCCGTATCTTTCCACCCGGCCTCGTCCGCTTCGGGAGGCACGGGAGAGGCGGAAAGGTAAGGACCGACAGCGGGATTGCCGCCGATAGCTCCGTTTTTGTTGGGCGCGTTATAGGCAAGAGGCGGACCATAGCCGGGACACAAGACGCCACCCGCACACCCTGCCGGGAAGAAGGAAGACCAATCGGAGGTATAGCCGCTAACATCGAAATTCTGGCGATTGAGCACCTGGAACTGGACCAGATGGGTGTGCATGGGATGTGCATCTGGAGTCAGATTGACGATGTCCCATTCTTCTACGGACCCTTGTCGCGGCAATTCGCTGATGCCATCTGAGGGAAATACGGCGTCGATGCTGGGTGACTTCGTGCCGTCCCAGAAAGTGTTGTTGACCATCACAATGTCGGGGCCGCCGGTCACCGGATCCTCCGCCTCTTTCAAGACGAGCTCTCTTTTTACATCGATTTTAAGGCTAGGACTGATGTTACCCTCGCCATCTGTAAATGCCACAATCGGCGTTGGCCTCTTACACCCGTCAGCTGCGGGATCACAGCTCGTGTCTCGTCCCGCCAAACGTTTGTTTACTATGAACCGCATGACTTGAGCCATCCCGGGTTGGTCGACGCCTGGGACAAGCCCATCAGGATAGGGCACGCTGGCATTGTTCGTAACGGTAATCGTCCGGCCCTCCAAGCCAGTGAAGTCGACAATAATGTCGGCTCGCTCGCCCGGTGCGATGAAGACATCATCCATCTTCACCGGCGAGTCAAAGTAATTGTCGTCGGCGCCGACCTGGTAGACAGGCGCTGCTCCGAACATTAGTCTCCACATCCGTGCGTTCGATCCGTCCAGAAGACGAAAGCGGTAGCGACGTGGTTCTACGTTGAAGTAAGGCCAGGGAGCACCGTTGGCGATGGCCACGTCTCCGATGAACTCAGGGATCCAGAAAGGGTGTTGCGGGTCCGAGGGCGGACCGTTCAGGCAAGGATCTCCGACCTGCATGGAGCCGCATTTCGGATCGCTTCCATCCGGCCAGTAGAGCTGACTGTTGGTGTCGAACTGACGATCCTGGAGAGCAATTTCCACTTCATAAGGACCGCTGGGGAGGTTCGCAGGTTCATTGTCTGGCTGTCGAATGAAATAAAACGTAGCGAGACCGGCATAGACGTTCAAGCGTGTCGCACCGAGAAGATGGTCATGAAACCAGAGGGTCCCAGGTTCCTGGGCATTTTGATAAACATAGACCGCCTTACCGGGACCAGCATTATAAAGGCTGGTATATCCGGGGCCGGTTCTTCCGTCGGGCGTAAACCATGCATTCGGCCCGCCATCGACGGTAGACGAGTTCTCTGCGCCATGTAGGTGCGCTACCGCTCCCACCGGACCGATGAAGGGCTGGTTGCAGCCAGGTCCATTCGGGTCATTCATGCAGGGGTTCGTCCCAGGAGTATGGAGCGGGTCCGCCCAGTGAATTGTCTTGTCCAGGCTGATCAGCCCCTGAACCAGGCCGGGGCCTTCCGGGTTTAGCGGGTTAAAGCTCGGCAATTTATTCACATAGGTAACAACGGTCGGGATAGACCTCCTCGTTTCGATAGTTACTCCAGGCCAGTTCGCCGGCCCGAGGAGGGCACTTGTGCGCGTATCGGTGGTTTGATAACCATAGATTCTGGTCGATTTAACAGTTACGACGGGGCAGGGATGAGATTGGCGATCCCACGTGCTGATATACGTTGCCGGATAGTGAACAGTCGATGGAAGCACAGCTTGGTTGATTTCATTCATGGTTATCGTGAGAGAAGGATGGGTCAGGGCATCAACGCGCGGAATCGGACCTGCCGGTCCGAATACCGGAAGCGGAGTTGAAAACTTGGGAATGCAGTCACCAGGCAACGCTGTTTGCTGAACCAGATCACTGGCATAGACGCCACTAGAGACAAAGACAATTGTCGACAACACGAAACACAGACTCAGTAATTTGATTGCCTTCATTCTGATTCTCTCGCTTTCATAGTTATTGGGATCCGGTGTACCCGCCGCGACTCAGCGCGCGGTGGTACAAAGCGATAGGACTCCGGAGTTGGATGGCAAGCGCCGATACCCCGGGCCGGCAGGTGCCGGAAGAAACAGGCAACCCTTTCCCGTTATGGATCACCGATACGATTGAAGATTGTCAGACTCTCAAGCCCACGACGAGTGTCCGCGGCGAAAGAGCTCTCCGCCTAGGCGGACCACGTACCGGGTAGAAATAAATTACGAATGACGATCGCATGAAACATGAAACGCCCGTGCGCGCACCTGCTTCGCATTAAAGATTCAAAGCGTGAATGGATTACATCCGCCATCGCGATGTCGATTCAGGTAGTTTGTTAAGGAGATATTGAGCGACAGAATCAAAAAACGTGAGACCGTCTTCGAGCTTGCCCGAGACCGGCTTCTCGTAATTCAGCGGAATACAGTCCTGGCCCGGCAAGTGGAATCCGCACTGGGTTCCCGCATCCTTCTTGGGATCCATCGCTGGAGAGAACGGTTTATTGGTCAATATTGGCCTTGAGTTTCGTGCGCAACAAACTGGTCACCGCCGCCGGTGAGGCGGGGTGGGTATGACGAGGGTATCTGTATTCCTCTACCGCGACGCTGGCGAGGAATCAGAGGCTGGATTCTCCACTGCGCCGCCAGATTGCGACGAATCCTATGGCACGACAGCGAAAGAGGTGGACCTCACTTGTGGCTATCGCTGTCCGCATCCATCGCGGCGGCTATGGTGGAGAGCTTGCGGAGGATCGTCTGTGGACTGACGGGTTTCGGAAGTATCTCCAACTCTGGCCCACCTTGGTCCTGCCACTCTGCGAGCAAAGTTGCGGAGTAGGTATTGCCGGAAATCAGAAGTATTCGACAATTGGGCAATTGCTCTCGCAATTTTCTGGCCAGAACAATGCCGTTCATCTTCGGCATTATCACATCACTCAGAACGATGTCGGGAATCTCTTCCTGAGCGTGTTCTAAGGCAGACAGGCCGTCATAGAAGGTGCACACCCGAAAATCCAGCCGCGCGAAGGATCACGCTGAGGGTATCAGCGATGGCCGGTTCATCATCGAGTACGAAAACGACCTTCTTGCTCAAGGGAGCGGGAGTGCACATGGTGTTTCGTTAACCTTCGCTTCTCTACCGCGCGATAGAGAGTCTTTCAAGAGTTTATCGCGGTTCCCTGGGAAATGCCCGGGAACTCCGCAGCGCCTGAGGAACAGCCTTAGGCACGCTCTTCGCTGCGACGTTCAATGGGCATCCAAATGGTCACGACGGTACCTTTACCAATTCGACTGCGAACGCGAATCCTCCCGTCATGCTTTTTCACTAGTTCGCTGGTTACCCACAATCCCAGGCCCGTTCCAAAAGATTTCTTGGTGGTAAAGAAGGGTTCGAATATCCGCTTTTTGTGTTCATCTGCGATGCCTGTCCCAGTGTCGGCGATCGTCAATATGACCATGGGGCGCTGGTTGACACATACTGGACCCGCCGTGCGGAGAAACAACGTGCCAGGTTGACGCATCGCGTCGATGCTATTGACGATTAAATTAGAAATCACCTGGCGCATCTCTCCCTCAATCGCGTTGATACTCGTTGTGCACTTGTACTGACGCTCCGCTCGCGCCCCGCAGTCCTTGAGCTTGGCATCAAACAGGTGCAAAACCTCATCGAGTATCTCTGGGAGGTTTACTGCGGTTGCGGTGCCTACCTCGCGGTAAAACCCTAGTGTCTGCTTGACCATATGTGCGGCGCGCCTGAGCTCTCGATCGGCGAGCTCAATGTATTCGCGTACCGATATGGGAAGGTCCGGATTGCTGCTTACGAGGAAAAGAGCATTGGTGACGGCGGCCAGCGGATTATTGACCTCATGCGCAATCGTCGCCGCCATGCGGCCGGCCGAAGCCAACTTCTCACTGCGTATTAACGCCTGTTCTGCCCGTTTTCGTTCTGAAATGTCAACGTGCACGGCGACGGCGCCGAGGATCTCTCCTTGAGGTGTGCGAATGGGCAGAGCGCTGTTTAAGATCGTCTTTCGCGTTCCATCGAAAGTCTCAATTTCAATTTCCTCTCCCAGGGTGGTTGTGCCGTGGAGAACAGCTTTAGCGAGTCCCCAATCGGTCGATTCCAGCCTCTGATTGGTTCCTGGCCTCCGGCCCTTGTATTCGCGGAACTGTTGCAGTTCAACCAGCGGCACCCCTTCTGCCTCCCAGATCTGGTTAGCGGCCGGATTTGCTTGGGTGAGCTTGCCACTGACATCGCAAATGAACACAGCGACAGGAAGCACATCCAGGATCGCGCGCAGTTGTTGCTCGCGCTCCAACAGTGCAAGTTCAGCCTGTTTGCGGGCAGTAATGTCCGTGATGACGCCCACCATCTTAAACGGTTCGCCATCCAGAACAGAAGACACCTTTCCCTGGATTGCGATCCAGCGGACAGCGCCATCCTTGCGACGGATCCTGGTTTCGACGCTCCACGGTGTGTTATAGCGAAGAGCGACCTTCAGACTCGTATCCACTCCGCTGCGGTGTTCAGGCAGTACCCGTTCCATAAATAACTCGTAGCTCCAGTTGTCGAGCAGCGTGTCGTCACCGAAGATCTCGTCATGGCGGCGCGATCGCGTCATGCGGTGGTTCTTAAGATCGAGTTCCCACTCGCCCAATCCGCCTGCCTCAAGGGCGAAATCAAGCCGGTCCCGGCTCTGCTGCAACTCACCCAGCAGTTCCGCACGCGCTTCCGCAAGCTCACGCTGCGCTCGCGCTTCGGCGGTTGCCATCTCCTTGCGCAGCGCTTGCTCGTGGAAGCTGCGGTTCTCGTCCTCGAATTGTTTTCGGCGAAGAGCCGCACGTACCCGTGCCCTCACAATTTCAAAGTCGCTTGATTTCGGAATGTAGTCGTCTGCCCCGGCATTGATTGCCTCAACCATTGCCTGTTTGTCTTCCACGCCCGTCAGCATGAGCAGGGGGATATCGCGTAGCTTCAGCGACTCCTTGATGCGGCGGCAGGTCTCATGGCCGGATAGCCCTGGCATCATAAGATCGAGCAAAATACAATCCACACTCTGCACGGCTGCCAGTTCGAGCGCCTCGTCGCCTGAACGGGCAAGCACCACGTCATAGCCTTCCACACGCATCTGTCCTGCCAGTTCCTCAAGATACGTTTCGCTATCATCAACCGCGAGAACTCTCTTAGGCCCAAGAACGCTGGATTGGGAATCCAGCGCGGAAGGTGTGCTGGCCGACCGCAAGACTGCTGCCAACCGTGTCAACACTACGCTCAGATCTTCAGCCTTGCGCACAAAACCATCGGCGCCAGCCTCAAGCGCTCGTAACTCCTGGGTTCGGTCCTCTGAGCCTGTAAGCAGCAAGCAGGGAGTCCTGCGCAGAACCGCATCATCACGCATTCGCCGCACAACCGTAGCTCCGTCGATGCCCGGCAGTCCATGATCGACAATCACTGCGGATGGTCGATTACTCACAGCCGCGTGCAATCCGTCTTCACCGGTGGATGAGGTGATTACGCGGTAGCCCGCAGCTTCCAGGGCCTCACGCATTTCATTCCTGAAAGTTGCGCTGTCATCGATCACCAGGATCGTAGCGCGAGCATCCCTAGTGGGTCGTGGCTGATGCAGTCGAATCAGTTCCTGTGCGCGGGCGACCACATAACTGGAATCGTAGGGCTTGCCAATGTATTCGTCTGCGCCAGTTTTGAGTCCGTGAATGCGGTCACGGACTTGCGCCTCAGTTGAAAGCAGAAGGATTGGGATCGCCGCGAGCATGGTGTTCGCTCGCACTTCCTGCAGAAACTCTACTCCGTCCCCATCAGGCAGCAAGACATCCAACACGATCAATGCAAAAGAATTCCCGTCCAGAGCGGCGCGGCTTTCTTGTATTGTCGAGCAGGGGGTCACGTCGAATCCAGCGCTCTCAAATGCCTCGCTCAGGTCCATCCGCACCGTGAGACTGTCGTCGACGATTAATATGCGGGACTTCACAAGCCTTGCCCCATTTTCAAATCAGCGGTTAAAGCCACGAGCGTAGGCGCAATCTCTTCCACCGGCAGTACGCGTTGTGCGGCGCCAATGCGGATTGCCTCACCTGGCATGCCAAACACCACAGAGCTGGCCTCGTTCTGCGCCACGGTCATGGCTCCAGCCTGGCGTGCGGCTAATAACCCCAACGCCCCATCTTTCCCCATGCCGGTGAGCAAACATCCGATGAAACCCGATCCCATCTCTCGCGCCATGGATTCGAGCAGCACATCGACAGAAGGCCTGCACGAATGCCGCTCCGGGCCGTTGTCCAGGCAAAGTTGCCCGCCACGCACCGCCAGGTGTCGGCCCGGGGGAGCCAACACAGCGCCGGATTTCGGCAGAGGTTCACCGTCCCGCGCATACCTCACACGAATCGAAGACTGCCCGTCCAACCACTCCGCCATCGCCGCTGCAAACGGCTCGCTAAGGTGAAGGACAATCAGAATCGGCAAAGGAAAATTCGCTGGGAGTTCACTCAGGATTGCACGGATCGCTGCAGGGCCTCCTGTAGAAGCACCTATGGCAACCGCCTGAAGTGGAGACTGCGGGTAACGTACCGGAAGTTCGGTAGTGACTCGAGCATGATGTTTTTGCGTCGTCCGTCCACGCGGATGGGTGATTACCTTGATCCGAGAAATCAATTTCACGGTAGAAATTAACTTGCGTTCCCAGCCATCGAGCACCGCGTTGCCTGTGGGCTTCTCCAGTACATCGAGCGCGCCGGCTGCCAGTGCGTCGTAAGTCTTGAATAACTCGCCACGGTTCGTGGAAGCCGATACGATGAGAATGGGCGTAGGACAGTAAGCCATCACATATTCGGCAACCGCCACGCCGGTCATGATCGGCATCATCATATCCAGTGTCATTACATCTGGCCGCAGTGACTCGCACAGTTCAATGCCACGTTGACCATTCGGAGCTTCACCCACCACTTCCAGGTCAGGATCGCACTCCAGGACCTCAACCAGACGCTTGCTTACGGTCAAGGAATCTTCCACCACTAAGACCCGAATCTTTGCCATCTCAACCTATTAGTCGACGAATTGTTTGCAGCAATTGTGCCTGATCAAATTCACTCTTCACGACGTACGCCCGCGCACCAGCCTCTTCGCCACGTTTTTTATCCTGCACGGAATTACGAGACGTAACCAGTATGGCAGGAATGCCTGACAGAGCGGGAGTGGAGCGGGCGTGAGCGACAAATTCAAAACCATCCATACCTGGCATCTCCACGTCTACCACGAACAGGTCGTAGGTTTTCTCGCGTGTCTTCTCTAAAGCCTCTTCGGCGGAGGTTGCGAGATGCACCTCATAACCGGCGGTTTCCAGAATGCTCTGCTCCAGCATGCGCGTCGTCAACGAATCATCAATCACCAGTACGATTGGCGTTCGCTGCGGCGCTTCCTGTGCTTTGATCCCTCGCTTGGCGCTCGCCGCAAGAACCAGTGCAGCTGGGTCCAGAACCAGTTGCGGATTCCCTTCAGCATCCAGCGCAGCGCCCGCCACCACCGAGTCGACTCCCGCGAACACTGGGATAGGGCGCAGAAGAACAGTTGCCGTGGTCAGAACCCGGTCCACGCCTATCGCCGCATGCTCCATTCCGGAACGCACTACCACTGCCGAAAAACGCGTCTCCGGTCTGCGCCAGGATGGCTGTCCTAACGCATCCGCCAATGGAAGAAAGGGAATGGTCCTGCCGTCGAACACAATGGAGTGGCCATCAGGACTGTGTGCAATATCGGTGTCCACTAATCGCAAGGTCTGTTGTACTGCGTCCAGCGGGAGCGAAGCCTTCAATCCTGAGCTCTCAACCACCACGGCGCTCAAAGACAACAACGAGACAGGCACAGATATCTCAACGGTGCTACCGTTGCCGGGAGCAGTCCACATCGCCACTTCGGCTTTTAATTTGCTGGCGGTTTCTCGAACCACGTCCATTCCGATGCCACGCCCGGCAACCTCGGTCACCGAGCCGCTAGTGCTGATGCCGCCACGCAGCAGAAGACGAAATACATCTTCAGAGCTGAGCGCTTCTACTGCTTCCGCGGATACCGAACCGCGAGTGACAACGGCACGGCGCAGTGCCACCACATCGAAACCTTGTCCGTCATCCTCACAAGCAAAGACCACTCGATTGCCCTTGCGACGAACCTTCAGCAAGACCCTGCCCAGTGTGGCCTTACCCAACTGGGCACGTTCCGTTGGAGTTTCAATGCCATGGGCCACCGCGTTACGAACCATCTGTAACAATGCATCTCGCACTGCCGCCAATACGTGTGCATCAAGCCGATGCTCTCCACCGGTAGTCACAAAATCCACCTGCTTGCCCAGCGTCTGCGCAGTATTGCGCACCGTTCTTCGCAAGGGAGCGAAGACAGCACTGGCAGGTACCAAGCGCAGGTGGTGCGCCGTATCCCGTACCTGTGCCAGTTCTCGCTCCACCTGCTCTACGCCTAAGACGAGGCCGCGAGACAACGGTTTGAGGACAGTCCGCAGGTCTCCGGCAATCGCACGCCATTTTCCCAGTGACACTGCGGCACGCTCACGTCCCGTGTCGACTCCGGGAGCTGACAGATGGCTCACCAGCAAAGTAGCCAGATTGGCAGCGTTCTCCACTGCAGCCAGTTTGGCTTTCAGGCCAGCCAAACGCACGCTGCTTTCGGCTACACCTTCCACCAGCGCATCCATATCGCCCAGATCGACGCGCACAGTATCGAAGGTTTCATCGGGAACGGTCGCCACCGATTGATCTGTCGTCTTGGGCTCCGTCTGTTCTGCACCCAAGGTCGAAAGATGCGCCGTCATGCCGTCCACGAGAGGGAGCATCGCTGAAGCTTGGTTTTTAGGTACTGCATCGCCGCCCTTGAAGGGCAAGAGGACATCTTCCAACTGATGCGCCAGTGCTGCAATGTCTGCTTGCTTTACGACATGAGCTGCACCCTTGAGGGTATGCGCCAAACGAAGCAACTGACCCACCAAATCTTTGCCCGTGATTCCTTGCTCAAGGTCGAGCACACCTCGGCTGAGTTGCTCAACAATCTCCTTAGCCTCGATCCGGAAATACCGGTAGGGATCCTTCGCCATTATTTGGCACCATTTGCCTGGGATCGAATCAATTTGCTCAGGTCGCGCGACAAGGTCGCAAGCTGCGACGCGGTTTGCAACGCCTGGGCTGTGCTCGCCTCTGCTTCCTTGCTGACCTGTGAAACGTTGTTCACCGCCCCGTTCACCTGTTCGACAGCTGTGGTCTGCTGCTTGGTGCTAAGTTCAATCTCGCGCGCCGCTTCCGTCGTCGTGCCCAGCATTAGGGTGATCTGATTCAGCGAATTTGTCACTTCACTGAACGCACGCGTGCCCGCATCCACAGCTTTGCTGCCACCTTCCGTCGCCATTACAGTGGAGTTGACGGCGGCGCGGATTTCCTCGATCAGAGTTCGAATGTCCTTTGTTGAGCCGCCGACTCGGTCCGCCAGTTTTCGGATTTCATCGGCCACCACCGCGAATCGCTTGCCGCTGTCTCCAGCACCTGCAGCCTCGATCGTGGCGTTGATCGCTAGAATATTGGTCTGCTCCGCCAGTTCATTGATGATGTCCACAATGCTGCCGATCTGTTGCGATTTTCGGCCCAAATCGAGCATGTGGTTGACGATTAGATCGACCTGCTGCTTGATACCAACAACCGATTCCCGTGCGCGCTGCACCGTCTTGTCGCCAACGGCAGCCGCGCCCGCGGTCTCGGACGAAATGCTCGCGACTCGCTGCGCACTTTCCGCAATCTGACGAGAGGTAGCGAGCAACTCATTGATGGTCATGGTGATTTCACTCATCGCCGTCGCTTGCTCCCGCGCGCCGGTGGCCTGCTGAGTCGCCGTGCTTTGCAGCTCAGCAGAGGAGCTGGAAACATCCTGTACGGCGGAGCCAATTTGACGCGAAAGCAACCTGGTGAAAAATCCAGCTAAAAGGAAAGCAAGCACGATCACTAAGGCGCCAATCGCCAGGACAAGCTTCTTGGCGGAGTCAGCCTCGGCGGTCGAGGCATTCCGCCCGTCATTTAGCAGCTTCTCCTCCCATGCAGCAAAATCGTCAACCCTGGAGTAGAGGCGTTCGACCACGGGAATCACTTCACCACGCATGAATTGAGCAATCGCAGCGTTCGACGCGTTGGCGTTGCGCATCTCATTGGCCTTCAGCACCAGGGCCTGATGTTCCATCTCTGTATCCTCAACGACGCGAATCATGGCCTTGCCTTCCGGTGTGAACAGATTCGGCCTCATGTGTTCCAAGGTTCGGAGGAAAAGCTGCCGCGCTTCGGTTTCCTGCTCAAGGTACTTAGGATCTCCGGAAAGCATGTAGCCGCGTACGGCCGCTGCTTTCCTTGCGGCTGCGGTCTGCAACCTGGCGGCATCAATCAGGTTCTGTGCGTTTACGGTAAGAACGCGGTCCTTGCTAGCCACCACACGGTTCAGAGCGTAAACAGCAATTGCCGCCATGGCCGTCGCCAGTATGGTGGTGATGGCAAATCCCATTGCGAGTTTTTGTCCGAAGGTCAACCTGCGATCCATTACGGCTCTCCTTAACCCTGTCCTATTTCCGGCGCTCACTCGCGCCGCGCGTTTTAATACGCTCAAGCAAAGCGGAAATGCTGATCAGCCCCCTCAAGGTGACACCCTCGCGCAAGCTTGCGCTGATGTAGCGGCCGTGGCCATCTTGAGGGACAATTTTCTCAGTACTTGGCAGCTCGAACATCCGCTCCATCGTCTCGAACGCAAGAGCAATTGGGCTCTGCCGTTCGCCACAGAACACCAGCCAACGTACTTGTTCGCGCTGTGATTTGAGTCCGAGCAGTTTGGCCAGATCAAACACCGGAACAACAATTCCTCGAACTCCGGTTAGTCCCAACAACTCCGGCACCCGGCTGGGTACCGGCACAATCTTCTCAGTGAGTGCCGCTAGCCCTGAGATTTCGCGTATCGGAATGGCGTAGCGTCCGGCATCAAGGGTAATGGCGAGCATCGGCTGCAGCTCTGCAACCTGCTCATGCGGCACAATGGCAAACGACTCGTCAAAGAGGCGGCGCATTTCTTCGATCCTACTTTCGAGCTTCGAAACCACCGTGTTCATACTTGTCCCTGGCACCCTCGCAACTCTCGAAGACACATTTGCACCAAGGCATTGCGACTGAATCCACCACCAAACAAGAGGACTCGCTTCGCATCTTCACGCGGCAGCAGTAACGACGCCTGGCTCAGTTCCTGCAAGGCCAATTCCGATTCCCCACTGCGTTTGGCCAAGATACCCCAATGCAGGTGCGGCATGGCGAAAGATGGATCCAGATAGATCGCAGTTCTGTCATTTTCCATCGCAGTTCCACGATCGTCCAACTGTTCGCGACAAAGCGCCATCACGTAATAAGCGCCCGCATTCAACTGATCCACTTTGAGAGCATATGCGCACGTCTTTTCAGCTTCAGCAAACTCGCCGCGATTGGCTAGCAAAGCTGCCCTCATCACCTGAACCTCCGAGTTCCGCTGAGCTTCAACAGGCAACAAATCTAGCGCCGCCAGCGCTTGCTCAAACCGTTCCTGCTGCAGCAGTCCCCAAGCGGCGCTCAGATCCAAGGGAGTGCTGTTTGCTGCCGGGGGGATCGCCTCGCGCGGATGCCGGGGGGGATGGCTTAGCATTCTTACGCGCTCTGTTGCTTGACTTATGGTTTCTGCCCAAGTGCTGCCGTGTTCGACCTCTGGCATCCCCACGTCAGTCGCAGATTGGTTTAAGGTCGTGTGCGCGGACGTACGCGACTGCGCAAAATGCCCCACATTTGAGTCACTTGTCCGAAGCTGATAGTAAAACGTTTCATGCGTGTGGCATAGACGAAATTTATGCGACACGCCGCGCAAGGTCTCCGCCGGGCCCATAAAAAGAAACCCGCCAGGCACCAGGGATTCGGCCATACGGTCCACAATCGACTGACCCGCTTCCGAAGAAAAATACATAAATGCGTTACGGAAGAAAATCACGTCATAGGTGTTCGGTTTCCAGAATGCAGCATGGGGGTTTGCCAGATTACCCTCTTCGAGTGACACCATTTCGCGAATGGAGCCGCAGAGCTGGAAATCACGCCCTTGACTTCGAAAACAACGCTTTTTGAATGTTGGGTCTATTTCACGCAGTGACCAGGGAGTGTAAAGCCCCTTCTTACCCTTTGAGATAACGGAGGGGTTCACGTCAATGCCTTGGATGGAGACTTGCCATCCTTTTATATCGAGGCGCCCCTGCACCAGCATCGCAATCGTGTAAGGCTCTTCGCCAGAAGCGCAACCTGCGGACAGAATGTTTAGTTGTCGGCTGGCAGCGCGTGCTTGGACGCGCTCCGGTAGGACGACCTCTCGTAATGCGCGAAAATGGTCCGGGATACGAAAGAAGTATGTTTCTGGAATCGTCAGGTGACCAACTACGGCGCGCAGCTCTGGTAATGAGGTTCTGAGCAGGCACAAGTAGCTGTCGACCTCCAAACTGTTTGTCGCGTCCATTCTGCGGCGCAACACATCCGCCAACTCATCACGTTTGGAGTCGTCAAAACTCAGACCCAAGCGTTGTGCCACCGTAGCACGAAAGCTTGCGAGTTCGGACGGGGCGAAACTTCGGTTCACTGCAAAGCCTTTGTTTGTGCGAGTTCTCGCCAGACAGAGTCTGGCACTATGCGAGCAGCGTCGAGAACGACGAGAAATTCATTATCTAACGTGCTCAGGGCTTGAATGAATTCGGCCTTTCCAGTCTGGAGCAGCGGGGGCAGGTTGCCGAACGTTTGGTCACTTAGGTCGGCTATGCCAAGCACGCTCTCCATCGCCACGGCAACACAACGTTGCCCCACCCGAATCGTCACAAAGCGATTCGAATGATCACCAAAATGCTTTTCTTGGAACAGCGTCGACAGTCGAACCACAGGCACCGCCACACCGCGGATACGGGCGACCCCCAATACGAAATCAGGTGTATTGGCCAGCGGCTCGATTGGCAGCGGCCGCATGGTTTCAATTACGTCAACGAGAGGGAACGCACACAAGGTGCCTTGGACACGCGCAAGCAGGGCCGGAATTGCTCGAGGTTGATCCATAGTTGGTCGTGCAACTCGCAGTGAAGAGACACAAATCAATTCGTCATTAGCGACGCGAAGCCGGCACTTTGAAACAAGCCCGGAAGGCGAATTTCAGTATAGCCTGAACCGCCAATTCGAGTGCTAAACGAGAGACACGGGCTGCGGCTGCATAGAGAGCTGTCGCCGTGAAAGGCGAGATCGCAGCCCGCATGAAAACAAATGGGCCGCGAATCTGGAATCCCGATCCGAAATCTTTGCCGCTTTGCGAGCGCTTGCGGAACACCTAACGCAAGTTCAATCGCGCAGCCACTGCTTGCAGTCCTGACTGTTGGCAAGACCTTCCCAAAGAGCGCTATGCTGCGTCACCTCCAAAGTCCTCGGAAACAGGCTTGTAGTCATTTACAATCACGCCCCCCGAACGATTGCCCCAGGGAAACCACGATTGTGAAGTCCTGGGCGCTCGGTCGGAATAGCCTGAAGTAAGCCGGATTCACGATAGGTCCCCGGAAGTATCGTTTGTGATCCGGTGTACATCGGAAAAGAGCTGTCACCCGCGAATGGGTCGCAGCACGAATAATTAAGACGCTGGGATCGCATCGCTGATCCACCTCTCAGGCACAAGTTTGCTCCGGGCGATTTGACACACACGGCTACTTGTGAGATGCTGCAATCTGCCGCCTTATCGTCCCTCGCAGGATACACGCCGAAGGTGAATTCCCAGCCATGGGAACCGCAGCTAGGCATAGAGGTGTAAGAGGCCGGACCAGCGTAGCACACCAGTCTCAGGAGCCGCAGAAGTCCGGAGAGGCGTCAGATACGCCGGACGGCCGTGGCTCCCTCAGACAGGATCCATCAATTTCTGTAGAGGTACAGCTATGCATAATGTAGAACTGCGCACTGGCACCAGCCCGTGCAACTATCCGGTCTTGTGGTCCATTGAAGTTGAGGCCTCCTCGGTCGAGGAAGCCGCTTTCCGTGCGTACACGACTCAGAAGACCCAGAATGCGAGCACGTCTCAATGCCGTGTTCAACGTGCGGGTGAGCAAGTCAGCGAAGTAAGCCTGGCGGATCTCGCGCCTCTCGAATTACTCAGCGATCGTGAGCGTGAAGTGGCAAAGCTCGTGGCAGGAGGAGCGAGCAACGCTGAGATCGCCGAGCGTCTCGGAATCGCTTTGCCTACTGTGAAAGCTCACCTCTCCCATGTATTCCAGAAACTTGGCGTTCGCAATCGGATCAATCTTATGGTGGTGCTGCTGAGGGCTGGCGGTATCGATCCCGCCGTTCCACCAGGTTCGTCTCAGCCAGCGGCGCAGAATGATGCGGTACTCGGATGAGTAAGAGTGAAGGAGGTACGCGTCCGTGCAGGAAGTTCTTTAGCAGGATGAACGCTCCTGCCATGATCGAAATGCAAGCCAATTCAGGAGAGTACTCGATGTCACTTAACGCAGTAAATGTAATGGGAGGCCGGCCCTGCCGACAGCCAGCCAAGAACTCAATCGGGGGCACCCCCACAACCAGCACCGCAGAGGTCGACCGTCCGTGCCGTGTGCCATTGACCCTGGGTGAGAACTCTGTCGGTGAGACCATCGCCACCGACCAGCACTACACTCCCGCCGAACTCGGCAAGGTCTGGCATTGCAGTGCCAACACCATCCGTCGGCTATTTGAGGATGAGGCCGGAGTGCTGATGTTCACGGCGGCGGCACCGTCCCGGAGCCCGCGCCGCCGCCGAATGGTGCAGATGCGGATTCCGGCAAGGATCGCAATCCGGGTTCACGCTCGCCTGTCCAACTCATAGCCACAGAAGCAAAACGAAAAAGCCGCAGCCTATGCTGCGGCTTTCGTGTTTGTGGGTGTCGAATTAGAGCAGTTCTCTATAGTTCAGATGGAGCCAATCAATGACCTGATTATGAAGCTCTTCAGCCGAGGTGATCACTGATCGAAGCTCCTGTGCAGTAACCGCGCCGGCGACCTCGTAGGTAGCTGTTCCTCGCTTATTGGCGAAATTCTTGAGCCTGCGGATGAAGGTATCGTTCGCGCCAATGGTGAACTCCAACGACTCAAGGGTGCGCACGTGGTGGCCAGACTGACTGGGCACCCTATAACCTTTTGCCCGGAGTGCGATTGTCGCAGAAGCGAGAAGCGCATTGTAGGCGGCTGCGAATCGCCAGTCATCGGAGATCATCTCGACCCGGGCGTCATTCAATCGAGTCTCTACTAACCCAATAAGGGATTTAATCTCTTCGGGGCTAGTGTGCTGTCCCGGAAATACGTGAACAAAGGCGTGCAATCTTCTGCAGGATAGAATCGGCAGTCGCGGTCCAGACAAATGGCCGGCTGAATCGATTGTAGTGCTGGACGAACGCGTCAA
>Ga0181520_10007325_pt1 | contig 16329 bp, 10 predicted proteins | sample PEATcosm2014_Bin_29_FD_132451 | JGI IMG/M metagenome (GOLD analysis project Ga0181520, IMG submission 132451) | Peatland microbial communities from MTU Mesocosm Facility, Houghton, MI, USA - PEATcosm2014_Bin02_30_metaG | ecosystem: Environmental > Terrestrial > Soil > Wetlands > Peat | place...
CCTGTACGGTTCGCCGGTATCCGGACTTAACACGCTGAATCCGAACGCCGCGGCTCCTCAGGACAATTCGAACCCAAATGGGGAGTACGCGCGGGCAACCAATGACATTCCCAATCGCTTCAGCGCAGCCGTTACTTACGAGTTGCCGGTGGGACACGGAAAAGCGATCCTTGGAAACGCAAACCGCTTTGTCAATGCCGCTGTCGGCGGATGGCAGATCAACGATGTAACGATTCTGGAGAATGGCGGACCTCTGCCGATTGTCCAGACGGATCTCAGTTCTGGAACCTTTGGCACTACTGGAGTTGGCGGTTCGGGCCAGCGCCCCAATCTCATTCCAGGGGTCAGTCCGTGCAACTCCGGTTCGCCTAAGAACCGCCTCGGCGGCAGCGGTGCAAAGCCGTACATCAATCTGAATGCCTTCACGCCAGCGCTTCCCTATACCTATGGCAACGCGGAGCGCACTCTGAATTGCCAAGGTCCTGGATATCAGAATTCCGACATCTCGATCAACAAGAATTTCAAGTTGAGTGAGAAGGTGAACTTCGAATTGCGCGCGGAAGCCCTCAACGCCTTCAACAATCCGGAGTTCTCGGCGCCGAACGTGACGCTCACTTTTCAGTCCATCCCGAGCGGCACTCTTCCGAACAATTCTTCAGCGATCCAGTTCACAGATCCATCGAAAAATGCCACAACGGGATCTATCACATCGCAGCTAGGATTCTCGCGCATCATCCAAATCGGCGGCAGGCTTTCGTTCTAACCGCTTGACAAAACTGGCATACCTCGGTGAACCCGACTCTGATGAAGATGAGGAAGTAACCGAGGGAAGTGCTCACGCCAGAATCGACAGAGGCAACGCCTCACCTACACAAACCTGAGAGGGAGCTAGAAATGTGGACATTTCTGAAAACGGCAGGACGTGCAGCGACGCTTGCAATTCTTGGCACTACGGTTGCCATGGCGCAAGCGACAGCGCCAGCCGAGGCTATAGACGGGCGTTGGGATGCCTATCTAACCAGCCAGGGAACAGTCATTTCATTTCGACTCGACATCTCCGGGTCGGGCGCGACGCTGAAGGGTACACTCTACAACGGGTTCCGACCGTACGACGGCACAACCAGTGCAACCTTTGACGATAACAAGCTCGTTCTGAGACTGGATCATTACTTAACCACGATCACGGCAACGCTCAAGGACGGAAAACTTACTGGGAATATCGCCTCCTCACGAGTTCGGACTGCCGGCGCCACGGCACCGAAAGCGGCCGACACTGGCGCAAGCGAACCAGATGTTGAACGTTTGACAAAGATCGAGTCTGGGGAAAATCCCAGCACGAGCGCGTTATTCCAGGCAGTACGCCATGAGGAGACGGACGTTGCGGCACCTGCAGATGTGCCGCAGATCGGCGGTTCGTGGATCATTCCGCTCGACAGCCCAACGGCCAAGGGAGAAAGTGCATTCCGCTTCTATGTAGAGCAAAGGGGAGCCGATGTTGAGGCGACGATTCTTCGCATAGACGGGGATTCCGGCACTTACTCGGGAACGTACAAAGACGGAAGATGGGCGCTCAGTCATTTTGACGGAGGACGTCCTGGGGTCATCGAAGTCGCTTTGAAAAAAGACGGTTCGATCGAAATCCTTCAAAAGGGCGGTCTAGCCAGAAATGCTGCGACTCAGGACCGCAGCAATCATAGCGGCTTCGGCGTACCTGGCGAACTTCGAGATGAGCGGCTTGCCGCCAATGCCGGTCCCAACGATCTTGCTGTCGCGCCTTTGAGCGGGCGTTTTGCCCCAAAACTGATCGCGTACCGTCCTGAAGTAGCGAAGGCCAAGGGACTTCCCGAGCCAGACAGCTATCAGACCCACACCGGCATTCGCGACCCGAATGAAGTCTTCAAATTCAAATTCCCGGATGATCGCGGAAATATCGTATCGAACGAGGATCCTCGCTTCAATGGCAAAGTTGTGCTCGCTGTCGTGAGTGGTACCTGGTGCCCTCCCTGCCACGACGAAATACAGTATTTGGTCCAACTGGACAAAAAGTATCGCGACAGGGGGCTTGCTATCGTAGCTTTCGACTTTGAGGAGCCGGAACAGCAGAAGAGCCTGACGCGCGAACAAGCCTTAGTGAAGCACTACGGAGTGAAGTACACCTATCTGATCGCCGGCGACAAGGCCGAAGTATGGGAGAAGATTCCGCAGTTTATCAATCTCAATAGCTGGCCGACGACAATCTTCATTGGGCGCGACGGAAAGGTGAAAGCAACGCATACGGGCTTCGCCTCGCCAGCCGCCGGCGATTTCCATCGCCAACTCAGGGAGGAATTCGAATCGAAGATCGAGAAGCTTCTCTCGGAGAAAGCTCCGCAAAGTGTAGCCGATGCCGGCAATTCGCCGGTCAAGGGTGGGCAGTAACAACAACCGGATAAGAAGTGAACCCAAAGTTAAGATGAGGACAATTCGATGAAAGAAGTTACGAAGGCAGTAGGGCGCGTAGCGACGCTTGCGATTTTCTCCGCGTCCATCGTACTGGCACAATCGACAAATTCGGCTGCGGTTGACGGGCGCTGGGACGCAATTTTAACCAGCCAGGGACAGCCGATTCCATTCCGGCTTGACATCGCTGGGACAGGACCGACCTTGAAGGGCACGCTCTTCGACGGATCCAGGCCGAACGACGGCACAAGCAGCGCAACCTTTGAAGATAACAAGCTGGTTCTCAAGCTCGATCAATACCAAACCACGATTATCGCGACGCTGCAGGATGGGAAACTTGCCGGAAACGTAATCAACACGCGGGTGATCGCCACCCCCGCGGCCACGGCGAAGGCGGCAGAGGCCGACGCAAGCGCCACCGATGCGGAGCGGTTGACGAAGGTCGAGTTTGGAGAAAACCCCTACACGAGTTCAGCATTCCAGGCCGTGCGTCATGTGGATGCGACCGTGGAAGAGCCGAAAGATCTCCCGCAGATTGGCGGTTCATGGATTATCCCGCTCAACGCTCCATCGGCCAAGGGCGAGAATGCGTTCCGCTTCATCGTCAAGCAGGAAGGCGCCTATGTCGAAGCGTCGATTCTCCGCGTAGACGGAGATACAGGCGCTTACTCGGGAGTTTACAAAGACGGAAAGTGGTTGCTGAGCCACTATGACGGCGGGCGCCCCGGAGTCATCGAGGTCTCGCAGGCGCAAGACGGCTCGTTGGAAATCTATCAGAAGGGTGGTCTGGCAAAGAAGCCTGCCGCTAAGGAAGGCGGGAACCCTGCGGAGAAGACTCGGCGGCAAGCAGCTGGGGATGCTCCCAGCGCTGATGGTACTGCGCTGGCCCAGGCTGGCCCCAGCGATGTTGTCGGAACGCAGGACAGCGGCCGTTATTCCAAAAAACTGATTGCGTACCGTCCTGACGTCGAGGCGGCCAAGGGACTTCCAGAGCCGGACGATTACACAACTCACACCGGCATTCGCGACCCGAATGAAATCTTCAAATTCAAATTCCCGGACGATCACGGCAATATCGTATCGAACGAGGATGCGCGCTTCAAAGGCAAGGCGGTAATTGCTATGGTGACTGGAACGTGGTGCGCCAACTGCCACGATGAAGCGCAATACCTGGTCCAACTGTATGCCAAGTATCACAGCAAGGGGCTTGAGATCGTAGCCTTGGACTTCGAGGAGCCGGACCAGCAGAAGGGCTTGTCTCGCGAGCAGGCGTTCGTGAAGCATTACGGTGTGAAGTACAACTACCTGATTGCGGGCGATCGTGCCCAGGTGTGGGAGAAGATTCCGTATTTCACCAATCTCAACAGCTGGCCGACGATCATCTTTATCGGGCGCGACGGAAAGGTGAAGGCGACGCATACCGGTTTTGCATCGCCCGCCAGTGGCGAATTCTACACGCAGTTGAAGGCGGAATTCGAATCGAATGTCAAGAAGCTGCTTGCCGAAAAAGCGCCGCAAGAAGTCGCGACTTCAAGCGCTGCGTCGGGCAGGGCAGGGCAATAAGCAACCAGAAGGTGTGTGTCCGAAAGCATGGTTTACCCGTTGGCAGAAGAAGCCCCGGCGGGTAAGCCGTGTCCGGACTAAGCACTTCAACAGCACCCTGCAAACATTTTCGTTGGATGGATGAGTAGAGCATGGCTCCTGGAGAAAGTGGAATGAGAATATTGGACAAGGTTACGGCGATGGCCGCGGCAGCCGCACTCATGCTGGTTTGCGGATTTGCCTCCGATCCGGCGCAAGCACCGGGTGCGGATATCATCGTGACTTCCGCGCCAGTTTACCAACCGGTGGGGGCACTGCGCGGCGAAGAACGCTTCCCCCAGGGCGCGCAATTGCTCCGTGTACATGCGGGCAAGTCCGAACCGCTGGTGACGGGTTTTGCGGCTACAGCGGACGCGAATGTTTCCTTCGATGCGAAGACTGTTCTGTTTGCAGGCAAGCAGGCCGCCAGTGATCCCTGGCAGATATGGGAATTGAACATTGCGGATCGCAGCGTACGCAAAGTGAGCGCGTCTGCGAGCGATGCCATTCGACCGTTCTATCTTCCCTTTGGTCGTTTCGTCTATGCACAGCGCACTACGCAGGGATTTCAACTGGAAGTCGCGGGGAAGGCAACTGCGACGGCGTTGGCCCCGATCGATACGAATGCTGGCTCGACGGTGCTCCAAATATCCTATCTCCCAACCAGCGCTGTCCCCGTGGATGTGTTGTTGGACGGGCGCATCTTGTTTGAAGCCAACTTTCCGCTCGGCTTGGGTTCAACGCCCGATTTGTATCTGGTTTACACAGACGGATCGGGCGTGGAGTCCTACCGCTGCGATCATGGGACAGGCGGCCCTGTAGGAAGATGGGGCGGGCGTCAGTTAGCTTCGGGCGACGTTGTCTTCACGCATGGCGCGTCCATTTCCCGATTCACTTCGCCGCTTGCCAAAGAGGATGCGATCGCTGCGCCCAACGCAGAATATGCGGGAGACATCGCCGAGACCGCTTCAGGAGCTTGGCTTCTGAGCGCGCGAACAACAACTGGCGCGCACTACGAACTCAACATTTGGAAGCCCGGAGCGAACGTGCTCCAAAGCTTGCTGGCCGACAACGGAAAAGACATTGTGGAGCCGGCTCTGGTTGCGCCGCGCACAAGGCCCAAGCGCCATCCTTCCGGGCTGCACGATTGGAACTATGCCAATCTGCTGGCTCTTGATGCAAGGCAATCGCGGAGAAGCGAGCTTGCTGTTACACCCAAAACCGTGCAACTGGAGGAGTTGGATGTGAATGGCAAGACGGTTGTGTTGGGCAGGGCGCGGGTCGAGGCGGATGGATCGTTCTTCGTGAGTGTGCCGGCCGACAAGCCCATCCATTTCGCGCTGCTCGATGAAAACGGAGGCGTGCTGCGGCAGGAACACGGATGGTTCTGGGTTCGCCGCGGCGAGCAGCGCATCTGCGTAGGCTGCCACACTGGACCGGAGCGCTCTGCTGCCAATAGCGCTCCTGCCGTGCTGCTGCGCTCCACTGTTCCCACCAACCTCTCCGCAGTGTTTGTCGCGGACAACGCGCAGGGGGAAAACTGAGATGTCGCTTAGTTCTCTTTCGTTCATCGGCAGTGATCAGATTAAACGGCATGGAGGAATCTACGTGAGTCGTCGCACTCAAATTCGAGCAGTCGTAGGAATAGCTTGCGTGGTCGTGGGTATTCTCTCGATTGTCCCGTGGATCGGCCGGGGCGTTCGCGCTGCCTCGCCGCCGAATGCAAGTATCTCGGCCCCGTCGACGGGCCGGACAGCTCATGCTGTCGCACACCCGAATGCGAGCGTTTCACAAAACTATGCCTCGCCGCTGGAGGTCTTGCTTTCACCGGACGGCACACGTCTCTATGTTCTCTGCCAGCAGAGTAATGAAGTTCGTATCCTGAATGCGTCAAACTTCGCACTTATCAAGACGATTGCAGTAGGCCGCGTGCCGCGCGGCTTCTCGCTTTCTTTGTCCGGAAATCGGCTGTATGTCGCGAACTCCTGGGACGATACACTCTCGGTCATCGACACGGTAAAGCAATCCGTGACTGCAACCTGGCCGGTGGGCGAGGAACCGTCGAGCGTAGCCGTGGACAAGACGGGCAGTCGGCTGTTCGTGGCCAATCGGATCAGCAACGATGTGGCAGTGTTGGATGCTCATACTGGCAAAGAAGAGAAGCGATTGGCTGCGGGGCGCGGGGCCAGCTATCTGGCTCTATCCCCGGATGATGACAAGCTATACGTCTCGCACGTGTATCCAAACCCGCCTGCATTGAGGACCGGACGCGAGAACCGGACTGCTCCCGAATCGGAGATCACCGTGATCGACACGGCGCAGGCGGCAATCGTCGACCATCTGTCATTGCATGAGATTGCCGGCGTATTTCATCTTGCTCTTTCAGCGGACGGACGCCTGGGCGTGGTTGCCGAATTGCACCCCAAGAATCTCGTGCCTCTTGCCCATCTCGAACATGGCGGAGCGTTTGTCGATAGCATTACGCTCTTCGGAGCGGATGTGGGCAAACCGGTCGAGATTCCACTGGATGAGTTGGAGCGCTACGCCTCGCAGCCCTTTGGCGTGGCCATTGCCCCCGACAAATCGCGCATCTACATTACCAGTGGCGGCTCGGAAATTGTGACCGTTGTCGATGTGCCTCGGCTACTCAACTTCATTCATACCCATGCGGAACCCTATGCGCTGAGCCTCTCGGCCAGTTCCAATTATGTGGTCGCGCGCATTCCCGTTGGGCTGAACCCTCGCGGCCTGACGCTGAGCCGCGATGGGCAGAAACTGTTTGTCGCCAACCGCCTGGAAGATACGGTGAGCGTGATCGACACACGCACCAATCGCGTGGCTTCCACCATCGCACTGGCCGGATCGACGCCAATCCCGACGCGGTACATCAACGAGAACGCTTTCAATATCGCCAGTAGTGTCGTAGATGGACAGATCACCTGCACAAACTGCCACACGGATGGCCGCACGCAGAGTCAATATGCGCCCACCCCGAAGGATCTGGCGAAACTGATTACCGCGCACAAGAATTATCAGGCAGACAGTCTCGCGTCAACTGGATCCAAGCGAATCTCCCCGCTTCGCCGCGGCGAACAGACTTTCTACACCTCGCGCTACTCGTTCCAGGGGCAGATCGGTTGTGCCAACTGCCACATCGACTCAACATTCGACGGCATCACGTGGGATCTCGAGCCAGACGGCTTTGGACGTGACATTGTGGACAATCGTACGCTGGAGGACATCAAAGGTACAGAGCCCTATAAATGGAACGGCAACAATCCAAGCATTCCTGTCGAGGACGGACCGAGGACGGAAAAGTACTTCTGGCGCTCCGAGAATTACGACAGCCGCACACTCACCTACCTGGCCTCCTATATCCGCAGTTTGCCTCCGCGGCCAAACCGCTTTTCCCCGTCGAAGGGGAAACTGACACCATCGCAGGCGCGGGGCAAGGCTCTCTTTGAGCGTGCCGTCGATAGCACGGGCAAGGAGATTCCTGTGTTTAATCAATGCGCACATTGCCACAGCGGCCCCAAGGGGACCGATCAAAGATCCTTTGAGGTGGGAACGCGCAAGCTCACGGACAATGTTGGACCGCTGGACACGCCGCAATTGACAAATATCGCGCTTACGGCGCCTTACCTGCACGACGGATCGGCGCGTACGCTCGAAGAAATCTGGACAATTTACAACCCGACTGACCAGCACGGGCGCACCAGGGATCTGACTCCGGAAGATATTCACGATCTGGCAGAATACCTGAAAACGCAATAGGTTGAGAAAACCAATTGCTTCGTTGTTCTGGTTTCAACTGATTAAGATGTCAATCACGGATACTCAACCAAGGAATGAAATACGATGCGGGAATATTTCTTAAGTGCTATCCACGCGAATTGCAGAGAGGATGTATCGCGATGTCCGGGCAGATTTCCAGGTGCGACGCGAATCTAATCCAAATCTGTACTCGCGCAGTACAGAACTCAGTGCATGTCCGCGCGGCGCGATAAAGGCGATAAAGCTGGAAACGGCTTTTCGAGTCCCGTTGATCGGCAATCATAGCAGTTACACAAATGGCATTTTCACAAATGCGGTGGAGTAGTTTGTCTCTCGGCAGGTTGGCGTACGTGGGTGGTCCATCAACAAAGTACCGGGAGCTTCATCGGCACAACTTGTGAAGAGTGCTCAAGGAAAAGAGCAGATCATGAGCCGTTCACTCTATGAGTCACTTCAAGACCAGGTAATCACCCTTGGTCCCAAAAGCGCACAGTTGGAATTCATCAGTGCGCACCGCGGCGGATCAGACGAGTTGTCGACTTTGGAGGCCGTTATTCCTGAGTCAGGAAAAACAGTCGCCCAGATTGTGTTTGGCGGGAACAGTTTCCATGAGCCTGCGCATGCGCGTTTCGGAAAGCCAGAGTGGCCTCAACTCTGGCTTCAGGGCGATGTTTGCCCGGGAACGCAGATATCCGGTGCGCAGGCATTCTTGTTGAATAAGGCAGAGGTGCGATACATAAAACTGGACGGGCGCGTCGTCGGAAGCTACTGGGAAGATGCCGACGCGGAATACAGCTTGCTGGCCGGCGTTCTACCCTTGAGTCTCGACGCAAGTCCCGGGAAGCAGACGACGAGCAGCTTTGAACAGATTGAGACGGCGCTGAGCAAGGTGGGCCTGGATTTCTCGAACGTTGTGCGCACCTGGTTCTATCTCGACAAACTGCTGGACTGGTACGACGAATTCAATGTCGAGCGCACGAGGTTTTTTCAGAGCCGCGGCGTCTTCGATCGTCTCATCCCAGCCAGCACTGGCATTGGTGCATCCAATCCTTATGGAGCAGCGCTGACTTCGGGAGCGCTGGCAATCCGGCCTAAGCATGACCGGATTGTGATTCGCGAAATCGCATCACCTCTGCAATGCGCAGCGACGGAATACCGCAGTTCCTTTGCCCGTGCGGTGGAGGTGGAAAACCCCAGTCGTCGTTATGTCACTATCTCGGGTACAGCAAGCATCGCGCCCGGCGGTGCCTCCCTGTATGAAGGTGATGTCGTCAAGCAAATCCATTTGACCCTCGATGTCGTCGAGGCGATTCTCAAATCGCGCGGATATAAGTGGGCAGATACGGTCCGCGCCATTGGATACTTTCGCAATATCGACGATCTTCCCATATTCAATGCGATCTGCAAGGAACGAGGAATCTCTCCATTGCCTCTGGCGCCTGCCCATGCGATTGTTTGCCGAGACGATCTTCTCTTCGAGATTGAAGTCGACGCCGTAGCCGCGGGAAGCTATTTGTAACACAAGGAAACGGACTCGTTTATCAACTATCAATACAAACATGAATCGGATGGGAGAGTTAAATGAAGCTGTTTCGCAAAGCGCTTTTCTGGCTGCACCTGGGAGCAGGAGTTGCAGCAGGTCTTGTCATCATTCTGTTGGCGTCCACCGGTACGATTCTCGCTTTTCAGAGGCAGATCATATCCTGGTCCGATGCTTCCGCTGTCCACGACGGGCGGCCTAATGCAGGTGCCTCGTTGTCGCTTGATGCGGCTCTGAAACAGTTGGTTCAACAGGACCAGAACACCCCGACAGAGTTGGTGTTGCGCCGTAGCTCATACTCGCCCCTGGAAGCGAAGTACGGTCGCGAGCGTACTGTTCTTCTCAATCCATGGACAGGCGTGCCGATCGTGAGCTCATCCACATCGCTTCGTGAGTTCTTTGCTTGGGTCGTGCGTCTTCATCGCTCGCTGGGATTGGGATTGCAAAGCCAGATGGGTCGAGGCATTATTGGCGCGGCAAATCTCACTTTCCTGTTTCTGTTCCTGTCTGGCATCTACCTCTGGATCCCAAAGACGATCAATTCGAGCGCATTCAAGAGCAGGCTGCTGCTGGTCAGAGGTCTGAAGGGAAATGCGCGCGACTGGAACTGGCATCACGTCTTCGGAATCTGGGCCATTCTACCTCTCGCCTTTATTGTTGCAACAGGTGTTCTTATCTCTTATCCATGGGCGACGAATCTTCTTTATCGGGTTACGAACAGTCCGATACCGTCGGTTGGAGGAAATGGAGACGGAAAACCTGCGCAGAGTAATGCTGGGGGCAACAGCCTGGACAAACATGCTGCTCATGCTGCGCTTGATACTCATGGATTCGATCTCTGGGCTGAGGCTGCCAAGCGGCAGATTCCGGAGTGGAAGAGCATTACGTTTTCCATTCCACAAACGCGCGACAAGACGGTTACCGTTGCCGTAGATACCAGTATTGGCGGACAACCGGAGAAGATCACGAGTCTGGTGATCGATCGTTCGAGTAATGCGATCGTGGCAACCAAGCGATTCTCCGATAACAGCCTTGGCCGAAGGTTACGGACATGGGCAGTCTATGTACACACGGGCGCGGAGTTCGGTCTGATCGGGCAGATCCTCATTGCTTTCGGCGCTCTCAGCGCCATCTTCATGGTTTGGACCGGTTATGCCTTGACGGCAAGAAGATTGTTCGGAAATCGAAAGCGGGCGGAAAATAGGCAAGAAGAAGTTGAAGCAGTATTTGCCTAGTTCGCACACGTTGCTCGCTACCAGGCTGCGGTGCTTGCATTCTGCATGTTCTCTGCTCGAATGACTGCAAGCACGCGACCGGCAGGATGTTCTGCAGCTACTGTGTGAAGTGGATAGGTAGGACAGACGCGAAACTCTGATCGGATGAGAATAGTGACAGTCACATCAAAATTCGAAATCAGCGAAGAAAGTGTTTGACATGGAGTCGGTTATGCGTGAGTCTATCTATATGCTATTTGTCAACATGTCGCTCTGTTGTTCGCCGCGTATAGCTGGTGGCGAATGCAGGGAGATGCACTCATAGCTAAATGATCTAGATTACGCGTGATCCGCGTTGTTATAGCTTTCCTGCCCGTTCGCCAGCTCTGCTGGGGGCGGGCTTTTGTTTGCTTCCGGCAGAGTGAACCAACCGAAAGCCTCATGTTCGCCGCCCGGAGCAAGAATGATTTCTCGAAAGTGAAATACGCCGTGGCAAATTTCAACGAGTTTTATGCCAATAAGGAGAATTCCTGATGAAACCGATCAGTCGTATTTTGTTCCTGCTTCTACTCGCATCCACGGCCTCCGCGCAAGGCATCACTGGCCGTTGGGATGGAAAAGCAAAGGTTAGCGATACCTTGACAGTGCCCGTGCATCTGGAACTGTCCGGTTCTGGCGACAACGTGGAGGGTGCATTTCTCAACGGCTCCCAGCGTAGTCCCTCCACCGAGGGACAAGTCAACGGAGATTCTGTCACGCTGAAGTTTGCGCAGTTTGATCTCACGCTACAGGCAACTCTGAAGGACGGTGTCCTCAGCGGCACGTACGGAAAAAATGGCGGAGGCTTTTCGTATCCTTTGGAACTGAAGCCATATGTCGAGCAGAAGCCCTCTGGAGTCAAGGCTCCAGTCATTTCCGGGGTATGGATCATTCCAACCGAGAGCGCCAAAGGAGAACATGCCTTTCGTCTAGTGGTGACTCAAAAAGGAGAGAATGCCTGCGCAACAATCCTCCGCGTGGATGGAGACACGGGTACGCTCGCCGGTTCGTATCGGGATGGCAAGTTCGTGCTGAGTCATTTCGGAGACGTTCGGGCGAACATTCTCGAAATTACGCCCTCTCCAGATGGCTCGCTCGATCTGAACCTGATTGGCACGCATACCCATGCCGGGCAGGATGGTCAGCCGACTAAGCTGATCGCATATCGAGCAAAGGACGCAAAAGCCAAGAATCTTCCTCAGCCCGACGATTTCAGCACACACACTTCTGTAAAGGATCCGCAAGAGCCCTTTCAGTTCAGTTTTCTCGATGTGAATGGCAAGCTGGTTTCAAACACCGATCCGCAGTTCAAGAACAAGGTCGTTCTTGTAAACATTACCGGCAGCTGGTGCCCGAATTGCCACGATGAGGCTCCCTATCTCGCCTCACTCTACAGCAAGTATCACTCGAAGGGAGTGGAGATCGTGGCCCTCGATTTCGAGGATCCTTCGCAGATCCAGTCCCTCACGCGCCTTCGTGCCTTCATCAAGAAATACGGGATCGAGTATGACTACCTGGTTGCCGGGGTACAGAAGGATGTTCACGAAAAGGTGCCGCAAGCTGTGAATCTGAATGCTTGGCCGACGACGTTCTTCATTGGCAAAGACGGACTTGTTCATGCGGTCGAGACGGGATTCACCTCGTCGAGCAGCGCGGAATTCGATCGTGATGTGAAGGCCAAGTATGTTGCCAATATCGAAAATCTGCTGTCCGAGAAATCCCACGCAGCTGGGAATTGACGTTTGGTCATCAACAGCGAGGAAGAGTCCGGTCGCGCAGTCTTTTCACTTCTGAACAGGCTGCGCGGCACTTGGAGGTCCTTGCTGTTTATACGCCGCAGTGTATGACGTTGCAACGGTTGTGACGCTGCCTTCATGCTGCCGTTCAAGTAGGTGATACTTTTTGCAAGATCGTGCACCTTGCTTACTGAGATACGGAATGCCATTCGGTTTCTAAACTATTTGTGATTGAGAGACGCAAGAAAAGCGAGGACAGCCTTCTGCAGCGCGATACGGTGGTCGGAATAGGCATGGTCTGTTGAAAAGTGGATCGATTGTATACTGTTGACTCCAAGCTTCTCGACGGTTGCGACGAGAGCGTCATTCGGTGCGGACCAGCCGTCATCTGAGGTGATAATCAGCAATGGTCTCGTGGCAAGTTTCGGCGCAAGGTTTACGAAATTCCACTTGGAAGCATTGGAAAGGACTTCGGTGGCAAGGCTTCCAGGTGTTGTGCCAGCGAGTGGAGCCATGCCTTCAGCGGCCAGAGCGGCAGCCAGAATGGTTACTGCGGCATCGCGCTTATCGGCAGGGAGAAATTGAAAACTGCTGGCGCCAAGGTCGGCAGCTGAGAGCGTGATCACGGCCGTGATGGCCGGATCGAGTGCACCAGCCTGGAGAGCCATGAAGCCTCCCATGCTGTGTCCAGCGAGAACGATCGTCCGCGCGTCGCCGTGAAGTTGGGCAGCATGAACGGGATTGCGAAGATAGTCGATTGCAGATTGTGTGTCTTCGATGCAGTGCGTGAAGGAGAACGCTCCCGGAGATCCCCAAGAACCACGGTAGTCGAAATAGAGAACGTTCCAGCCGGTGCGGCGAATCGATTGGGCAAGATCGAGATTGCGCTCATTGCCGGGGAATCCATGCAGGAGAATGATCGTTGGATGAGGAGTTGCCCCGGCTGCTATATAGACAAAGGCGTTGAGCAGCGCTCCGTGACTAGGAAGCTGGAAGGATTGCATCGCAGCGGGATTCGCTTTATCAACAGCAGGGTCGGCGTTAAGCAAAGAGTCTTGAGCATTCATAGGCACAGCTGCCATGAAAAAGGCGAAGAGCATCATTGCTGAGAGAAGGAAGTTGCGTCGGTTCATGCGGTGATTGTAAAGGAATCTGTAGTGCATCGATGCCAGACCTGCCTCTTCCTTGTCGGGTTTGGAACTGCGACCGAAGCCGAGGGTGGAGCATCCAATAGTTGTGAGCGAATTCGCCGAGGACCGTACTGCGCTTTTATTCAAACCTTTTGCCATTGGAAATCTAGGTCTCTGACCGCATGAAATCAGTTCTTTCATAGTGAAATTTCTGCCGAGCTTTTCGGCACGTAAACTGCCAGGTGATCTTCGCGTGGTTCTTGTTCGTATTCGGGTTCCAGACGGGCGCTTCGTGTTGCAAGTCTTTCAGCGCTGGGATGCGACGCTTGCCCAGACACTGGCGGCTGCAGAGACTGATCTCGATCTCGGCCTGGTTGAGCCAACTGCCATGTTTGGGTGTGTAGTGCACGGTGAAGTGTTCCCAAAGCAGCCCGCCGATCTTTTCTCCAAACCGGTCTGTCAGAACCTTGCGTTGATGTGAATTCAGGTTGTCCATCACCAAATGGATGGTGTCGGCCTCCGGGTAAGCGGCAATGATTTCCACCATGTAATCGGCGAACTGGGGCGAAGAGCGGTTGGCCGTAGCTTTGGTGAAGTGTCGGCCGGCCTTCGGTTCAACTTCGCAGAAGACGTTGGCTGTACCACAGCGTTCGTACTCGCAATCGCGCCGAAGAACGTGCCCCGGTCGCATAGGGCGTGGGGCACGGACATCGGCATGCAATACGACAGGCTTTTCATCCACGCAGACCACCGGTTGGCTATCACAGAGCGGCTTTTCGTAGATCGCCAACACGTCTTCCATGCGCCGGATATACTCCTCATTCAGTTCCGCAACGTACCACATTTTTTTCCCGCCACGGCTTCAGATCGTGGTTCTGGAGCAGGACGCGAATCGTCTCCCGGCCCACCGCAGGCACCAGCTTTCTCTTCACCGCCTCCTCGGCGATCAATCGCACGCTCCAACGAGCCCGCCCCTCAGGCGGCGGGCTGCACACCATGGCGATAATGCGCTGGCTTTGATTTACGTCCAGCGCTGGCGGTTTGCCCGGACGCGGCTTCTCGTACAACGCAGAATCCAAGCCTTCGCTCTCGAAACGTCGCGCAATGGCGCGCACTGTCGACCTACCTGCCCCTAGATGCGTCGCGGTCTGAGCCGCCGGTTGGCCTTGATCCAGTTTACGAAGAATCAGCGCGCGACGCAATACACGCGCTGAACACTGCCCCTTGCGCAGCATCTCGGCTATCCGCTGCCGATCCCGCTTTTTCAACTCGACATGCACACGATGGTAGCTCTGCATGCCTCCAATCTCTGACACTCACCGCGCTCTGCCAAGTACCTGAAGAGGTTCATCTTTATGCGGTCGGAGACCTAGCACCCCTTGCACTGAACGACAAACAGTTTGCGCCTGGGATCCGAATGCCATCGTGAATCCAATATAGGCGAATGAAAAGCAAAAATGCAGCGCGGCCTCTCCTCCCGCCGGCAGCAGGCAAAACGGGCCATCCAACGAGAGTGGCAAGTCGGTTTCAGAATAGTTTGCGTGAATTGTCCGCAGGGTCCAAGATTAGAATCGATCCTAGTTGATCTGTATGTGGCAAATTGATCAGCATCTCCGCACTGGGGGCAACTTTTCCAGAGCCTTGCGGGTGAATCTGCAGAGAAGCTGCGAATTATGCCCATTTTCGGAGATTTTAGCGATCTTTAGATGGGCTTGAGACGCGTATTCGGTAGCCACCTCGCCCACCATTAATTCCGCACTTCCCATATTATCAAGTACTTCCCTTCATTTCGAACCTCCATTTTGGTCTGTAATCACCGGCCGAAAAATGTGGAAAATGCAAATGGACGTGTACAAGTGTTGTTTTTCAACGGTGCTGAGATGAAGTGGGCCAGGAAGCGACACGTACGGGATTTGCGTGGTTCAATCTGACGATGAGATTCTTGCCAGACGGGCGCCAATTAGAATTCACGGTCCCGCAAGATCTGGCAAAGGCTATCAAGGTGTCAGTTGCCGCAAACTGACTGCCGTCCTGCACAGGAAGATCCAGAAGCGCGGAGTTGCGCTTTCCGGCCATTCCACAGAGGTCCGGATTTCCATCGTCGAAAAGCCTGCAGCTTGGATTGAGATCCCTGAACAGACGTCTGGCTGCGGCGGAAATGTGATTCAAATCACAATATTATCTACATCTTACGGTGGGCAGTTGCCTCAACCATTCTCCCGATGCGCCGGTTGGTTCCGAAGCATAGTCTCCAGGCAGTCCGAAATCTGTCTTGTTGGAGCTGCTTCTTTATGCATCCTGCCGTCTGTTTTCTTTTCGCCAATTCCACAGAGCGTTCCGATCCACGAGTTCCCGCATGCGGTAAATGTGCGGGATTGAAGGCGTGTGCTTACAGAGCGTAGGAATCGCCGTTAAGCGAATTGAAGTGTATCGCGCTTCGACAGCAAAAGAGATTCGATCTCTTTTGTGCAGTCGAGATTTTAGGACTGATTGTGACACAAGCAGTACGCAGGGACTGCCAGACTTTTGATTCGAGGCCTTTTATGAAACGCATTTTTCTGTACGTATTTCTCGCGGCGGCTTTCATGGTTCTGCACCACGCAGCCGCAGGTCAAAGCGCAACCGCCTCTTTGAGAGGTGTCGTGACGGATGCAACCAAGGCCGTTGTGCCAGGTGCGGAGGTTGTGATCACGTCGATTGATACCGCCCAGCGGCACGTAGAGCGAACAGACAACCGCGGCGAGTTCTCGTTCCAGGAGTTGTTCATCGGCGATTACCGGGTCGAAGTACGGTCTCAGGGCTTTGCAGTCTGGGTCGACTCGCGGATACATCTCGATGTTGGAAACCAGTCACAGATTGCCGTACAGCTTGTTCCC
>Ga0181520_10007327_pt1 | contig 16327 bp, 15 predicted proteins | sample PEATcosm2014_Bin_29_FD_132451 | JGI IMG/M metagenome (GOLD analysis project Ga0181520, IMG submission 132451) | Peatland microbial communities from MTU Mesocosm Facility, Houghton, MI, USA - PEATcosm2014_Bin02_30_metaG | ecosystem: Environmental > Terrestrial > Soil > Wetlands > Peat | place...
CAGACAGGGCAGGAATTTGAACAGATCGAATGGGTGCTCAACAATCTCAACTCATTAACCGAGTTGGTTGAACGCAATTACTCGCGGTTACTGGAAGTTGGCACCTGGAATAGCCGCGTTGAGACAATTCTTGAAATCGTGCAGGCACACCCTGCCTTTCATTGATGGACAGCGGGGTCCTGTTTCCGCTGCGCGCTCTTGAATAACTACCGAAGGATTCAAGAGTCCGGCTTCTGGTGTTGATTCTGGATTAGAAAGACTCATGACCAACACACCTGCTTTCCAGCGCCTCATTCGTCTTCCTCGCCGGATCGTTCGCGAATCCCTGATGGTTGTGCACGTCATTCGGTTCTTTCTGATCAACAGGCTGACGCGGCGGCCCGTGACAGAGCAGGGAGGCCCTGTCGTCTCGATGACTACATACGGGGCGAGGAGCCAGTCAGCCTACCTTGCAATTGAATCAATCGCAGGGGGCATTGTTAGACCATCGAGACTAATTCTTTGGATTGACGATGAGGCATTATTCCGGAATCTTCCGGCAACAATCCGCCGGCTTCAAAAACGGGGCCTTGAAGTCAAACAAAGCAGAAACTATGGATCACACACAAAGTATTATCCCTACATAGAGTCGGAAGACGTTTTTATGGAACCGTTGGTAACTGCCGACGATGACGTTCTCTATCCGCGGTATTGGTTGAAAAAGCTTATCGACGCGAACCGGGAATACCCTGACAATGTGAACTGCTATTGGGCTTTTGTTATGAAGACAGATAACACTGGAATCGGGAGATACGCAACCTTTAAGGTGTGCAGTTCTACACTCCCTAGTGTGCGTAACATCGCTCTTGGCGTTATGGGCGTAATTTATCCGCCTTCGTTCTTGGCGGTCTTGAAGCGAGCCGGCGCTGCTTTTAAGGACTGCTGTCCGCAGGGTGACGACTTATGGCTTCATGTGCAGGCACTTCGCGCGGGCTGCAAGGTGAGGCAGATTCTTCCCAGGTTGCCTTATTTTTCGTTTCAAGCAGTGCCAGGGAGCCAGCAATCGGCTCTCTCCTACGAGAACGTAACCTACGGAGATGGAAACGACCGTCAAGTGAGAGCCACTTACACTGAAGCGGATGTCAGGCTGCTTCAATCCGATTAGGCCGCCACGGCCAACAGCAGCCAACCCCAAGTTTGCCAATGGATCATTCTCTCTGTGCGAGAGACTTCCCTTTCCTTCATAAATGTTGCATAGGGCTCCGTCATGCCAAGTCAATCCCGCGGTCAAGATCGTCAAACTCGATTGAAACGCCGTCAAAAGGTCGTCATCGGTCATCCGCTCATTGGCCGTGGTGGATCGGAAGCGCGCGTCATGTGGCTGATCGAGGCGTTGAAGCAGGACTTCGATGTAACGGTTATGACCACGGGAGGTTGGGATCTACCGGCACTGAACAGCTATTACGGAACGCAGGTGGGGCCAGACGAGGTCAAGGTTCGCATTGCACCAGTTCCGTTTCTACTGCACAGCCTGAATGTGGCTGCTCTACGGGGCGCCTGTTTCCAGCGCTTTGCGCGTCGAATCGCGAGAGAATACGACATTCGAATCAGTGCATACAACACTACCGACTGGGGCCTGCCTGCGCTTCATTTCATCGCAGATTTCAGTTGGCATCGGGAGATACGCGAACAGTTCCATCCGCCCTCGCCGGGCTTCATCTATCGGGATACCATGGCACGCCGGGCGTACCTGAAAATTGCAGCAGCTTATGGAAGGGCTTCGGGCCGGGATGTGCTTCGCGACGATCTGGTGATTGCCAATTCCCACTGGACCGCCAAAGTCGTGAGGCAGTATTGCGGTGTGGACTGCAATGCAGTCGTGTACCCTCCCGTTTCGGCAGAATTTCCCGATGTTCCATGGAACGATAAGGGGCAGGCGTTTGTCATGATCGGACGGATTGCGCCTGAGAAACAGGTCGAGCGGGCGATCGAGATTCTGGAGGGCGTACGGAATCGAGGGCACGCAGTTCAGCTTCACCTTTGCGGATCAATCAAGAACGATCCCTACGGACGACACATCGCAAAGCTCTGTCGCGAGCGTTCGAACTGGATCATTTTGGAAGGGCAAGTGTCTGGTGCAAAGAAAGCCCAGATACTTTCTCATTCCAGGTTTGGGATCCAGACCTCTGGCGCGGAGGGCTTTGGAATCTCGGTTGCAGAAATGGTTAAGGCCGGCGCAATTGTGTTTACTTCGGACGTCGGGGGACAAAACGAGGTCATTGACAACCCCGATCTCCTCTTCTCAGGCGTGAATGACGCCGTGGACAAAGTCTGCGCCGCGCTGTCCAATTCTGAAAAGCAACGTGCTTTGCGCGCTCATCTGGCGCTCCGTTCTGGGATGTTCAGCGCTGGAAGGTTCATGCTAGCGGCGCAGGCGCACGTGAAGAAAGCATCATTTGACCTGCAATCTATTCAAAGACCAGTAAGTCGTCGGAAGGTAGTCATTGGCCATCCAAAACTGGGGCATGGCGGCTCGGAATCTACGATGATGTGGCTGATCGAGGCGTTGAAGTGCGACTTCGATGTGACGGTCATGACGACAGGCGGTTGGGATTTGCCTGCTCTCAACCTCTACTACGGCACACAAATCAGCGAAGACGAGGTCAAGGTCCGCATTGCGCCCGTCCCGCGTCTAATGCGTGGCATGAGCGCGGCTGCCTTGCGAGGAGCTTGTTACCAAAGCTTTGCGCGGCAAATCGCAGTAGAATATGACGTCCGAGTCAGCGCCTACAATACGACGGATTGGGGCCTGCCCGCAGTTCACTTTATCGCGGACTTCAGTTGGAATCCGGAGCTTCGCGAGCGATTCGATCCTCCATCGCCAGGCTTCATCTATCGAGAGTCGCTGCTCCGCTGGGCCTATCTGAAAATCGCGGCAGCCTATGGAAGACCTTCCGGCCGAAATGTTCTTCGGGACGATGTGCTTATAGCCAATTCCCGGTGGAGCGCTGAGGTCATGAAGCTGCACTGTGGTGTCGAATGCGCCGAGGTCGTATACCCACCTGTCGGAATTGAATTTTCCATTGTCCCCTGGGAGGTTAAAGAGCAGTCGTTTGTGATGATCGGGCGAATTGCCCCGGAAAAGCGGATTGAAAGGGCAATCGAGATACTTGAGAGGGTGCGACAACGCGGACACTCGCTCCGGCTTCACCTCTGCGGACAGATCGAAAGCGATGTTTATGGGCAGCAGATTGCGCGTCTATGCCGGGAGCGCGCAGATTGGGTTTTTCATGAGGGAATGGTAACCGGCGCAAGAAAGGCCGAGATTCTTGCCAACTGCCGATTCGGAATCCAGACTCGAGCTGCAGAACCCTTCGGCATCTCGGTGGCGGAAATGGTGAAAGCTGGCGCTATCGTGTTTGCTCCGAATGAAGGAGGGCAGGCGGAAATACTCGGACATCCGGACCTGCTGTTTTCAAATCTCGAAGACGCCGTTGAAAAGATCGTGTCAGTTCTGGAAGATCAATCGCTGCAATCTTCGGTAAGGGCACACTTGAGGGACCAGTCCGAACAATTCCATGCGCAGAATTTTGTGCGCGAAGTGCGAGCCTTGACTGCCGGCTTACTGTCCCACTTCAAACAAGCTGGTCTGGTTCCGGAAGTTGGAATTGATGTTGCAAAGAGTTTCTCTGATTGTCGCGACTAAAGACAGGCCGAACGATTTGCGGAGGCTGCTCGAAAGCCTGCGCCGCCAGACTGTCGGACCCGACGAGATATTGGTCGTCGATGCCAGCCACCAGCCGGTCGAACCGATCTTAGCCGAGTTCCCTGAGCTCAAGATGCGCTATTTGCGGCGTTGGCCGCCGTCGGCAGCCGCACAGCGTAACATAGGTATCCAGGCCTGCGACGCTGCTGCGACATTAATTGGATTTGCAGATGACGACACCACGTTCGAGTCACGGGCCTTTGAAAACATGCTCGCCTTTTGGAGCGATGCTGCGCCTGACTTACTAGGCGCTGCCTTCAATATTCGCAATTATCCTCCGCGGCGCAATGGGTTTCTAAAATACAGCTCCCTCACAGAGCGTCTTGGCCTGTACTCCCCGAGGCCTGGCAGTGTTTCTCCCAGCGGCTGGCAGACGATTATCGGCGAATTGCCTGAGACGCAATTCGTCGATTGGGTTCCATCGACAGCTGTCCTATTCCGCCGCGAAGTATTCGACCACAATGTCTTCGATGAGTTCTTTGATGATTACAGTTACCTGGAGGACCTCGATTTTGGCTACACCCTAAGTCGAGTTGGACGACTGGCCGTCGTTGCGAACGCCGGCTTCTCCCATTTTCCTTCCACATCGGGCCGCGTGTCTGCTCGGGCGTTTGGAAGGTACGAAGTCCGCAACCGTCTGTATTTCGTACGCAAACACTGTCTCTCGATTAGCCGGTGTTACCTCGGCCTCACCATACGCCTGGCCATGTCGATCGGCAGCGGCCTGGCGTCCTTGAACGCGGGTTTGCTACTCCGAGCCCTTGGCAATATCGAAGAGCTGATGAGACAGAGCGTGACCCCGTTGACCACAACTCCACTCATGCCCAAGCGGTAAGATCGCAATCCCATGATTCCTGCTCGTTCCCTTCCAATTCGTTTCTATCGCTTCTGGCAGGCGGCGCCGCTCGCGCTAATATTGTGGACGTGCGTTTGGTGCAACCTTAATAGCGGTTGGTGGGACTTCATAACACCAAAGAACCTCAGCGACTGGCTCTACCTGGTTCGCGCCACTCTACCTTTCGGAGTGCTTCCCGTAGCAACTTTTATTCTGCTTCGTCGAAGAAAGCTGCGTCTGCCAAAGCAAGCTCCATCGCGCTATCTCATGGCCTACGGAGTTCTCGCCTTGTTAGCAACAGTGTTCTCCCCGATACCACCGTGGTCCTTGTATTGGTCGTGTACTTTCCTGGCGGCGATATTGGCCGCGTGGACCTTCGTCGATCGCCCGGATGCTCTTGAATCTGCTCGATGGTTACTCCTGGCCACGTGGGTGGCAACATTCCTGGTTGCGGCAACCATTGGGTACATGACGCACGGCCGAGTGTTTACCGAAACAGGATCGGATGTCCTGTCCGATTTGAACGGATTATCTCGTTCGTCGGGAGTAGCCCGATGGGCCGCGGTTCCTGGGTTGGTGTGCCTGGTGAGGGCATACTACACCCGTGGCTGGAGCCTTATCGCTTTCTATCTTGCTGGCGCTGCGGTTTCTTTCTCTATCGTTTACAGGATGCAATCGCGCGGCGCTGTCTTCGGTGTTCTGGCGGCACTCGTCTTCGCATTGCTTGTTTCGACGAAAATGCGCCGCTACGCGCTTCCTTTTGCATTCATTGCTCTTGTCGTAATCATGATTCTCGAGTCTCCCACCGCCTTGTCGAATCGCTTCACCGTTTACATCGAGCGAGGCCAGGACAGAGCAGAATTTCTCACCATGACCGGACGTACGCATACATACGCACAAGGTATCGCCGCGTTCGAAGACGCTCCGATTCTTGGTCGCGGCCAATGGGCGGACCGTCTGGTCTTCCATGGGCATGTTCATAATTCATTCCTACAGGCGCTGCTGAACGCCGGAATCATCGGCGGCATCCCCTATTTTGCCTCCTGGATCACTGGTTGGATGCTCTTTTACAAGCTTCAGAAAAAAAGTGCGCGGCTGATTCCGGACGATCGCATTCATTTGATGGAGTGCGGCACCGTAATGATGTTCTTTACAGTCCGAGCTATACCCGAGACCACAACGGCCAGCTTTTCGGTCGATCTGCTGGTCATGGTCGCCATTTATGTTTATCTTGAGATCCTCACGCTAAAGTCAGCTGCCAAGAAATTGAGGCAGGTGATTCCGCAGTATTATGTGATTCCCTCAAGGATGAGGAGAACGGAGACGACGGCAACGGTTGGAACAAGCCGCTTGATATGAGACGTCTGAAGATACTCGCAGTTGCCTATGCCTGCAATCCAACCATGGGATCTGAATCCGGTGTAGGTTGGGGATGGGTAAATGCGATCGCCACGGGACACGACGTAACGGTAATTACAGCGGATTACAACGCGGCTGATATTGACAGACACTTCGCTGAGCACAAAGCTCTCGGATGCGACAATCCACGCTTCCTCTATGTAAGAAATCGCCCCTGGCATTATCGTCCTTGGGGAATGTGGCTGAAAATTGAGGACTCGCTTGCCAAGCCGCTCATGAATCTCGCCTATCACGATTGGCAGAGAGTTGCTTTTGAACAGGCCCGGCGCGAGTTAGCGCGGAACCCCTACGACCTTGTGCATCTCATTACATATGTCGGCTGGCGATTTCCAGGAGATTTCTATCGCCTCGGCATTCCCTTTGTATGGGGGCCGATCGGAGGTATGAAGAACACGCCTTGGAGGCTACTCCCGATCCTTGGATTCAAAGGTGCGTTCTATTATGGTGCGCGCAATCTCATCAACTCGCTGCAACTCAAGACTCTCCGCGGCCCCAGGCGCGCGCTCAAAGCCGCGAATGAAGGGGTTGTCGCAGCAACGTCGGAAATCCAGGCGGAATTGTGGAATCGGTTCAGGGTCAACAGTCGTGTCATATGCGAAGTGGGGCAACCCAGTTTCGCTGTCGACTTTCCAAGGCAGCGGGACGAGAGAGAGACTTTCAGAATCTGTTGGAGTGGCCTTCACCTGCCGGGGAAAGCCCTGCATCTACTTCTGCAAGCAGCAGCACGACTGCCGAGAGACCTCAACTTCAGCCTCGAAATACTCGGTGATGGCCCTTGCAACCGAACGTGGCGATCCATGGCTTCTCGGCTCAAGCTTGAGGATCGTTGCCATTGGCATGGATGGCTTCCCCGTGACCAGTCCCTGGCAGTAATGCGAGAATCGCACGTCTTCACTATTACAAGCCTCAAAGACCTCACCTCTACCGTAGCGGTCGAGGCAATTTCATTAGGCCTTCCCGTCATCAGCCTGGATCACTGCGGCTTTGCCGATCTTGTCACGGAGGAATGCGGCATCAAGATATATCCTGGATCGGCTGAGCAGATCGCCTCCGATTTGTCTGTTGCCCTATCTACCCTTTGCCGGGACGAGGGGTTACGCAGATACCTGGCGCAAGGTGCCATCCGCTGCAGCCGCGCCTATTCGTGGCAGACTAAAATGAGAATCCTTGATGAGGTATATCAAAAGGCGGCCGCGTCGCATCGCCTCATCGCTGAAGATGAGTTGCATCCGGAGAGCCGATTTAAAGCTGCGAACGAGTCCAGCGATCTCGACCGCGACGTGGTGCCGATTACTCAGAGCGCACAGGGCAAACGATAGACGTCTCCGGTCGGGGCCGAGGGATGTTTCGTCCTGGGCCTGAGGGAAAGAAACGAGTTCGCCATCGCAATGATAAGAAGAGCGGGCCAGGAAGATCGAGCCGTTGCTGTCGTCATCCTGAATTGGAACGGCGGCGACGATATTCTAACTTGTCTGACTAGCGTATTTGAGTCCACCCACAAGGCCATTGAGGTCGTATTAGTCGATAACGGCTCGACAGACGGATCCTCCGATGAAATCCGCAAACGCTTCCCTCAAACGCACTTCATTCAAAACCCGGAAAACCTTGGATTTGCAAAGGGAAGCAATCAAGGGATGGAGTGGGCGCTGAATCGTGGAATCGAATACATTCTCCTTCTGAATGGAGACACCCGTATACATGCGAGCGCGATCTACGAATTGCTGACCGTCGAATGCCAGGAAGACGATACCGTCGTAGCCTGCCCCAAGATGTATCTTTGGAATTCCGACGCACAGGTTCAGCGGCTCTGGTTCGCCCATGGCAAGGTGAAGTTATGGGCTGGTTTGTTTCAGAATCCTGCCTTCAACCAGGTTGACTCGCCCAGTTGGTCGCTGCCGGGCGATATGGAATATGCATCGGGATGTTGCATGTTGATTCCGGCGCGAATCCTGCGAGAAGTTGGCATGTTCGATGAATCGTTCTTTGCTTACTGCGAGGACATCGATCTCTCGCTCCGAATTCGCAAAGCCGGCTTCCGCTTGCGATACGTACCCACAGCGCATTTGTGGCACGGGAGCCACCAACCGACAAACCGGACACGCACGGCGACCTACCGGTATTTGTCCACACGCAACAATCTATGGGTGGTTCGCAAACACGGGTCGCGGCTCGATGTGCTGGCATGCTTTTGCATCTTGCCCCTGCGGTCTCTGTTCCGTATTGCGCGCATGATCATGCGCACGGAATGGAATTCGGTCGCCGCTGAATTTAAGGGTATCAAAGACGGTGCGTTGATCAGCGCAGGTTCGTAGTGATTCGGCAATACGTTGCAAAGATGCTCGACCGGAAGTACGCCCCGCAAAATGCCAAATCTAACTAATGCAGTGAGTCCCGGCTGAAACAAATGGATCGAATAACGCTTTCTGTGGCAATGTGTACTTATAACGGCGAGGCATACCTGCCCGAGCAACTGATTAGCATCGCCGCACAGACCCGTCAGCCCGACGAGTTGGTGATCTGTGACGACTGCTCTTCAGATGGAACCGTTGAAATTGTCAAAGAGTTTGCCTCCCACGCTCCTTTCGTCGTCCGACTGCTACAGAATAATGAGAATCTCGGTTCGACAAAGAATTTCGCAAAGGCCTTTGGGAATTGCCGGTTCGATGTTATTGCACCTTCCGACCAGGATGATTTCTGGTACCCGGATAAGCTGCAGTCGATGGAAGAGGTATTCATCAAAAATGCTGATGCGGGTCTTGTGTTTTCCAACGCCGACATTGTCGATAAGAACCTTGTCCCCGTTGGCTGCACCTTGTGGAAGTCGGTAGATTTTAATAGCAGGCTGCAACGCCAGGTCGACGCAGGAAGAGCGTTCAATGCGCTTCTGAAATACAACTTTGTTACCGGCGCAACGATGGCGTTTCCTAGGAGGTTTCTGCCCTTAGTACTCCCAATCCCCGAATTATGGGTACATGACGCCTGGGTCGCAATTCTTCTTTCCGTTGTGACAAATGTGATTCGCGTGGATCGCTCCCTGATCAAATACCGCCAACACTCGAAGCAGCAACTCGGCTTGCGGAGGACCGGTATAAGCGCCCATATCACAACAGCGCAAGCGCGCAACAGTCATAGCGAATACAGGCGTAAGCTGCAACAATATCTGCTCGTCGAACAGCGGCTTCAGGAGCAGAAGTGCTTTGAAATACGCGACGAAATTGGCGGGCTTTTGAAGAATAAACTTCAACATTTGGATCGTCGGTTTCGACTCCCCAAGGGCCGCTTTCGCCGGTTTCCGATGATTGGGAGAGAACTCCTGCTGCATCGTTATCGAGATTGTGGCCACGGATGGCGAGCGGCCGTCCGTGACATGTTGGTGAATCTTGATGATCAGTAATGATCTTCCCCTTGACGAACATTGTTTTCGGGTGCCGTTGCTTAAGCAGCGTGCGGATTCCACTGGGGATGTCCATGCATAAGTTTGTGCGACATTTCATCATGCCGCTTGCCATGAGACGTGGTTGGAGAAGCTTTTGCGAGATTGGGGCGAGCACTGGTCGTAGCACCGATCACCTCTTGAGGTTGCCCAACATTTCGCATAAAATCATTGACCCCTGCCTCGACGCGAACCTTTTACTCAAATACCTAGACGATTCTCGGGTAACGGTTCTAAGAGGCAACAGCCTCGATGTACTCCCGAAACTGACGGGCATCTGTGATTGCTTCATAATTGATGGCGATCACAATTGGTATACAGTTCTCAACGAATTGCGCCAAATAAATCAGCGCGGGCTGTTGCGTCCAGGAGGAATGATCTTTCTGCATGATGTCGGGTGGCCTTATGGGCGACGTGATATGTATTATCAGCCGCATACCATACCTTCCGAGTACCTTCAGGAATACGAATGCAAGGGAATAATTGGAGAGAACCAGCTAGCGGAGTCCGGGGGCGCCAACCGGCATTTGTTTAACGCGGTCCACGAAGGCGGAGCAAGGAATGGAGTGTTAACAGCCGTCGAAGACTTCATCGCCGAACATCCCTCGGAATATCATTTCTGCCGAGTCAGGCTTCAGAATGGATTGGGCATTTTACAATACCGGCGCAAACGGTCCTTCGAGGATATTGCGTTTTTTCTAATTCGTATTAAGGCGGCGATGTACGAAACTTACGGGTTGATGCGAGACTTAGTCTTCAGATTCCGCGCCCCCTGACTAACGGTCCTAATAGTCCCGCGCTTGGACTCGACTCAGCTTTGGGATCGCACTATAGGATCAACTCTACAGTTCTTCTCATATTGGCCTATCTTTATTTGGCGGAACGACTTTCCGAAATTAATATTAAGCCGCAACTTCTCAAGGCAGGTCTCAGCATTGCAGGAGTGCTGCTTGCAAACTTCACCTTTGTATCCGATCGCGCAGGCGAGAGACTTCTCATGGTCAAGCGGCAAGCCTTAGAAATCGAAATGTTGCGCTGGGAGCGGCATGAACCGCGTCACCTAGTCGGAAGCGCGTTTCCAGGCGACCTTACAGCAGTGAACGAAGAAAATGGCCTCTTTGATCCGATTGAACCATTCATATCGAATTCAATCAGCGAGGGCATTTACATACTGCCAAAGCTTCAGCAAGAGAAATAGAGCTGACCCGTTCTTGAAATAGCGGCCGGTTTCCGCAACAGGGTCATCAGAAACTGAAGACGTTAGAACGTTTCGACCTGGAAGCCCATTTAGCACGCATACAGCTCATTGCATTTTCGAAATGTCGTCGCCCTCAACACCTCCGCCGAAACGAACCGCTTTCTTTAAGTTGACGAATTAGGCCATATGATTCTGGCTACGTAATCGCGTCTTCACAACTAGTCAACATTGTTGTTCTTCAGATTGAAATCAAGGCACTGCCATGTATTCCCTCATTTTCCTCGCTCTAGCGTCGTTAGCTTTGTCGTTGGTTCTGACTCCAGCGGTCAAGAACCTGGCATGGTACCTGGGGATCGTAGACCAGCCGGACCAGCAGCGCAAATTTCATGGCGCCCCGATTCCACGATTGGGAGGAGTGGCGATCTTTGCGGCGGTCATTGGCGCTTATGGCCTGCTTCTCATTGTCCGTTTGAGCTCGGGCGCAATCGTATGGGAGAACTTACCCCTCATTCTTCGCCTTCTTCCGGCGCTGGCTATCGTATTCGGTATCGGCCTTATCGATGACATTGTCAGCGTTCGTCCATGGATAAGGCTCGCGGTTGAAGCTGTTGCCGCAACCTTTGCATGGATTGGCGGGGTTCACATAAATGCTATTAACGGGTATTCCTTCTCGGGGACCGTTGTCAGTTTCTTAGTCACTGTCTTGTGGATCGTCACTTGTGCAAACGCAATCAATCTTATCGATGGTGTCGATGGACTCGCGGCCGGCGTCGGTTTGTTTGCCTCCATCACCATGTTGATTGCTGCTCTACTCGATCACAATTTTCCCATGGCCCTTGCCGTCGTACCACTGGCCGGCGCGTTGCTGGGATTCCTTCGTTTCAACTTCACCCCAGCAAGTATTTTCCTGGGAGACTGCGGCAGCCTGACGCTTGGATTTCTGCTGGGATGTTTCGGCGCCTTGTGGAGCGAGAAATCCACGACCCTGCTGGGCATGACCGCGCCATTGATGGTCCTTGCGATCCCGCTTCTCGATGTTGGCCTCGCCGTCGTTCGCCGTTTGCTGCGCGGTCAGCCGATTTTTACTGCCGACAATTCCCACATTCATCACAAGCTGCTTTCGCGAGGCCTGACTCCACGGCGCCTTCTGCTAGTGATCTATGCCATTTGCGCTGTAGGGTCTGCTGCGGCCCTTGTGCTCGCAATCAATCATTATGAGAACCGTGACTTCGTGCTTGTGCTCGTCTGTCTTGCTGCGTGGCTGGGGCTGCAGCATCTTGGATACAGTGAATTCGGCGTCGCAAAAAGAATTGTCCTCGGCGGCACCTTCCGAAGCGTTCTCAGCGCGCAAATCGCCCTGGAGGCGTTTGAATACGAGGTCCGCGCGGACATGACCCTCGGACAAAGCTGGGATATGCTTTGCCGGACATGTCCTCAATTTGGCTTCTCGGGGATGGTGTTTGACCTTGATGACGTGAAGCGTCAATGGGGAATAAGCACAGGATGGCAGGCCCGGATCGACTTTCCGGGCCATGGCCACATCAGCGTGTGGCGCGACTCGGGCAACTTGAGCGAAGGGGCAGCCGGGGTGCTCTTCATTGACTGCGTCTCGCGGACCTTCCGAGAAAAGCTTAGAAAGCATGGAACTGGTGAACGATGACTAAGGATGAATTCCGATGTTGAGGAAGGATCGGCATCTCTATTTCTGGTCTATGCTCGTCTGTGGAATCGCCCTGATTGCGATTCTCCCCGACGCAAGTTGGATCTATAGCTCCATCGCCGCCTACGACTCCAGCCGCTGGGCGCATTTTCTCGAGTATGCCATCGTTACCGCCATTCCCGTTGGCGCATGGGGACGCAGGTCACGCGTCATGATTTCATTCATCCCCATATTTCTGTGCATCGCTCTGGAAGCTCTGCATATTCATTTTTCGGCGCCTGGCCTTCGTAGCAGCAATATTTCCGCCGATCTGTTTGGAGTCGCCGCCGGAATCCTGCTGGGCATGAACATCCGCGTGATACGTAGTTCGGAAGCGGGGCGCAGTAGTGACCATTCCGATTCTTCCCGCCCGACCGCCGGCAATTGACTGCGGTTCCGCGACATCGAATATTCTGAAGGCATTCTGAACCTGGCGAGGCAGATCGCCTCGATCCCGGCGCCAAGCGCCCCGAAGCGGTATCGCCCTGGTGTGAATCGACCCGGAAAGAGATGACCCCTTCGATTGCCTGGGCAAAAGTGGCTGAGAATCAATTGAATTGAGTTAGAATGACGCTACGGATGAAATTCCCCACCGGCGCTCAAGATCACGAAGTCGTCATTGAGATAGGCGGTATCCCCATCGCTCTCGAAACAACCGATGCCGGATTCGTGGACCTTCTGAAGGGCCGCTATGGCGAGTATATGAAGTCCAAAGCGATCCCTGACTTTACATTCCGCGTAGACTTGATTGCTCCCGATTCGTTCAATCCGGAGGCCGATGCGGAAGTCTGGTTCGCAAATGGACAATGGCGCTTGGAGCGCGGCGATTTCAGAGCCACATGGAGCCAGGAAAGCCGCCAGGGAGTCATTCGACAAACGGCTAATCCATATTCCATCGACTCGGTTCTGCGCATCACGCATACGTTGCTACTGGCGCGCACCGGGGGATTCCTGTTACATGCTTCGAGCGCCGTGCGCAACGGCAAAGCCTTTCTGTTTTCCGGCTTATCCGAAGCCGGAAAGACGACCATTGCGAGACTTGCGCCACCCGACGCGGAACTGCTCACCGATGAGGCCTCTTATGTCAGGCGCGTTGACGGCCGATACATGGCCTACGGCACTCCCTTCGCCGGCGAGATGGGCACGCCGGGGAAAAACATCTCTGCTCCCATCGCCGCAGTGTATCTGCTGCACAAAGCGGCGGAGAACAAGATCGAAAGCGTGAATCCGGCCGAGGCCATCCGGAGGCTGATGCGGAACATTCTCTTTTTCGCGCACGACCCGGAATTGGTGCGCCTGGTCTTTGAGTCGGCTTGTGCCTTCGTGGCGGCCGTGCCGGTCTATCGGCTTTCGTTTTTTCCCGACGAGCGTGTCTGGGACTTGATTGGATAACCTATGCCAACTACTGAAACATATCTGGCCAAGAGTAACGACATCGCGGCGCGCACGCTGGGCGACGAGACCATCGTCATGTCTACGCTGGATTCTACGATCTTTATGCTGAACCCGACCGGCACAGCCATTTGGCAAGCCGCGGACGGCAATACGCCCTTGTCTCGCATCATAGAAGATAAGGTGTGCGCCGAGTTCGATGTCCCCGTCGAACAAGCTTCAGTGGACGCACGGCAATTTGTTGACGAGCTGGCCGAGCACGGCATTTTGATTGTCTCAGATCATCCGATTCCCCAATGAGGAGGTTCCATGAGTTTGCTTGAAGAGATGAACCAGAAGGCGACCCAGCAAGGCATTCCGCTGAGCGCGCATATCGACATTACATGGAAGTGTAACGAGCGGTGCGTCCACTGCTATCTCGATCACGAAGGCAAGAACGAGATGAGCACTGCCGAAATCAAGGACGTGATCCGGCAGCTCGCCGAAACCGGGACATTCTTTCTCAGCATCAGCGGTGGAGAGCCGCTATTGCGGCGCGATTGCTTTGAGATTCTGGAGTACGCCCGCCAGCTCCGCTTCAACGTAAAGTTGAAGACCAACGCGGTCATGATCGGCGCAAAAGAAGCGGCGCGCCTCAGGCGGCTCGGGATCGAGCAAGTGCAGATCAGCATCTATTCCGACCGTCCCGAGATTCACGACGCCATCACCAAGTTGCCCGGATCGCTGCGCCGCTCGCTCGAGGCCATTCGGCACCTTAAAGCGAATGGAGTGAAAGTCTCCATCAGTAACGTGCTGATGAAGCAAAACGCCAGGAGCGGAATGGCCGTGCGGAACCTGGCCAAAGAGATCGGCGTCGAGTTCCACATAGATCCCACCATCACGCCCATGCTCAATGGCGACCGCTCCATCCTCAACCTCGGCATCTCCAAGGAAGAACTCGACGAAGTCTTCCACACCGAGGAGTTCATTGGCGATGTGGGCGAGTTTTGCGCCCCTGTTGCCACCGTGGATGAAGATGTGCTCGAAGGCTACAGTTGCAGCGCCGGCCATACGCTTGCTTATATTTCTCCATCCGGCGACGTATTTCCCTGCGTGCAGTTTCCCATGCCATGCGGCAACGTGCGCGAGAAAAGTTTTCGCGACATCTGGTATCGCTCCGAGCAACTCACCGAGCTGCGCGCCGTCCAGGTGAAACACCTGCCCACCTGCTCGGGATGCGGCCACGTTGCCTATTGCACGCGCTGCCCCGGCTTGGCCTACATGGAAGGAAACATGCGCGGCCCCTCCACTTCCGACTGCGCAAAGTCCGAGGCCCGCACAGGAATTCCCAGCGCCTGGCAGGTTAAATCGGGCGCGCGCCCTGGACCTTCCCTAGTTCAAATCAGGGTCGCTTAGCCGCGGCCCTCAAGCCCGTCTCGCCGAAACGAACTTCCACGCCAGCCGCAAAACCCGCAACCCAGGGTAGAGCGGCGTCAGCATCCGCGGCAGCCTGAACAGCTCAAAGTCCTCCACCGCGGGACAAAAGAAACTCCCTGCCAGCAAGCGCAGGCGGTCCGCCAGATCCTCACCTGAGGTACGGTCCAGCATCCAGCCAAGGCTCGATGTTGTCAGTACCGGGCTCGGTGAGGGCCATATCTCCCTCTGGATGCGGCCAGCCAATCGCGCAACATGCCGATCCCCATCGATCCTCGCCCGCAGCTCCTCCGGGATCTCCGCGTCCCAGTGTGTCTCCAGCAGGGCGAGGCTCACATAAACCATCCGCCTGGTATTTGAATCGCCAAGATGGCTGCGCACAATCTCCCAGTCCAACCGCGGGTGGACCCGGAACAACTGCGCCAGGTCGCACATCTGCGAAAGCTGTTGCCAGCCATGGTGCGCGGCGTGCAGGCAGAGCGCCACGGCCAGGTCTTCCGCGCACAGGGTCGGCACTTCCCCTCCCCAGAACGGGACAAGCTTCAAGCGCTTCCAAATCCCGTCCATATCCAGGCAGCGCGCCTTGAACCTCTGCATCAGCCGCCAATGCAGGTCCAGGTCAACTCCTCCGGGCGCCGTGAACGGATGCTCAAAGCCGAACTGGAACGACGCTGCCTGCTGCGATGGCCTGAGCCCGGTCTTGTCGTGGAAGCCGATCTCCGCCAGAGCATCCCGCGCCGCCTCCACCGTTTCCGGCCGCACCAGGATGTCGAGGTCGCGATACACGCGCAGCGCGCAATTTCCGTAGTAAGTCTCGGCCAGCAACGGCCCCCGGTACGCAATGTGCTCAATCTCCCGCGCCCGCAGATGCGCGGAAATCTCCTTGAGCCTCGATGCAAGAAGCAGGTTGCGTCCGGCAATGATCTTTGCGTTCCCGCGCAGCGATTCCGTGACCCTGGCAGGCACAGCCTGCGGCCCAAGCGCAAGCAGATGATGAAACAGAAGCGGCTCAAGACTGTGGTGGGCAGCCAGCGCCAGCAGCAGATCCCAATCGATCACCCCGGCCAGCAGATCGCCCAGCGCCCTCTCGTCCTCTGCGCGCAGCTCTACCCTTGCGATGGTCAGCAACAGGGTCAGTTCCGGTGGATTTTTCACGGCTTCGGACAAAGCGGCGTCTGTATCTCCCCTGCTTC
>Ga0181520_10007330_pt1 | contig 16325 bp, 13 predicted proteins | sample PEATcosm2014_Bin_29_FD_132451 | JGI IMG/M metagenome (GOLD analysis project Ga0181520, IMG submission 132451) | Peatland microbial communities from MTU Mesocosm Facility, Houghton, MI, USA - PEATcosm2014_Bin02_30_metaG | ecosystem: Environmental > Terrestrial > Soil > Wetlands > Peat | place...
ACCACCAAGGTTGGTGATGGTCGCCGCAAAGCCCTGTCCCCACGTGGAGGAGTAGGAAACTTCAGCGGTAACGATGGAACGGACCGAACCGACGGCCGAAGCTTCGTTGGCCGCGATGCGGGCACGCAGCAAGTTCGGAATTGCGATCGCCGCGATGATCAAAATAATCGCCACGACGATCAGCAACTCAATTAACGAAAAACCCTTCTGTTTCTTATTCATTGTTTCTTGTCTCCTTCGATTGAATATCAGTCTAGAAAAACTGGAGGGGCCGGCGCGAAGTCCCAACGAGGATTGACGAAGAAGTACAGGGCAACTGTAGTTCCACTCCGGTACACTTCTCTTACTGTTAGGACACATGCGTTTATTGTCATAACGCGCAAGGAGATACCCGGACTTTTTCGGACAAAACGGGGGCCGAAGCTTATTGGAGATGTGAGGACGGTCACAAAAGTGACGTAATTTGACGTTACAAAACGGCGGAAAACGTCGTCAGAAGCGTGCGCGGATTAGAGGGATACGCGGAGGGTGACAACACGAGGGCGAAGGGCGGGAGAAGAACTGCCGCTTCCTCCCCGCCCTTCCTCTGAAAGGGCCTTTACTGCAGTGCAGTCAATGCCTCGCACAGCACGTCTGTTCCAGGATCCGCGCCACCTGCCGGATTGAAGCGGACGACACCTGATTCATCCGAGCAAAAGGTACGCTGGCCGGTAGTGCCCACGGTGACCGGTACGGCCGACGCTTCAAACGAGGTGTACGGGCTGGCTGCGGTGCCCGCGCCGCCGGCTCCGGTGGCCTTAAGCTTGTAGCCGCTCTTGACGCCCGTGACTGTGATGATGGGATCGAGAATGCAGGCCGTGGCGGCCGATGCCGTGCAAGGAAGCGCACCTCCAAGATTGGTGATGGCTGCGGCAAAACCGACACCCCACGTGGAGGAATAGGAAACCTCGGCCGTAACCATGGAACGGACGGAGCCGACGGCAGAAGCTTCATTAGCGGCGATGCGCGCGCGCAGTAAGTTCGGAATAGCGATGGCCGCGATGATCAAAATGATGGCTACGACGATTAAAAGCTCGATTAGCGAAAATCCCTTCTGTTTGGTACGCAATGGCAATTCTCCTGTAACTCTGAGCGCGGAGTGCGAGTGCTGCAAAGGTGTGCATGGCAGTAGAGTGCACAGCAATGGCCAAAGGAGCAGGACTGTGTCGTTCCGAAGTGGCACACCTTCATCGCCATAGCGCGTAAGCAGATACCAAGAATCGCGAGAAAATGCGGGATCGTGGGGCGGTGCCGGAAGAATTTAAACCGCCGAATGATGACTTTAAATGCTTAACAATACGACACTTAAAGGCGGGGTGAGAGGCGAGAGAGCCAAAAGACCTCCCAGAGGGCGTCGAAGGAAGGCGGAGGAAAATCCGAGCAAGAGGGAGGCGTTTGCAGTAGCCTCGCCGGGGGCGCGGAGCGAAGATTAAGAACGATCAGCGAGGTATAGAAACAGGAACAGCTGCGCGGTTAACAAACTTTGTGCCAGCGCCACCACTAAATGGACAGCATGGCAGCGTAGCGGCGGCCCTGGCGCGAACGAACCAGCTACTACTGCAGCGCAGGCAATGCTTCGCAGGCGGCCTGGGTCGCGGCGGTGGTGCCGGTCGTGTCGAAATGAATGGTTCCAGGCTCGTCGCTGCAGAAGCTGCGGATTCCTGTGAGATTCTCGGTGACCGGCGTGGCGGTGACGAGATACGCCTCCTGGCCCGGCGTCGCGCAGCCCACCGGAGCAGGGTCGGCGGCTCCAACCGGAGTAAAGGCGAACGTAAATCCGCTTTTCGTATTTGGTGCCGTGGTAATTATCTCGTCCAGCAGAATCGCCTGATTGCAAGTTGCAGGCCCGGCCGGCGGACCGCCTAGTGTAGCAAGGTTCGGAGGAAAGCCGTTGCCGTAGGTGGAGCTGTAGGTCATGGCCGCGGTGGTAATGGTGCGCACGGTGACGGCCGCGGCTGCTTCGTTCGCAGCAATGCGCGAATTCAGAAGACTGGGAATGGCGATCGCAGCGATAATCAGGATAATGGCGACGACGACCAGTAGTTCGATCAGAGAGAAACCGCGCTGAGAGGCGGTGCCGAGCTTCTTTGTCGGATTTGTTTTCCCGGTGAACATGATCGCAACAATTTTCCTCTGGAAGCGAGCTATCCAGCTGCGAGCTGGGCCGAGCGATTGTGCTTCCCGATTAAGAGCCTGAGCCTTACTTACCGCGGAGCCGGTGACGCCTGGCCCTTTGAATCCCGTGCGAATCTCTGTGTAAAGCGATTGCTGGTTAAAAAAAGCGGGAAGGAGGTTTCCCTCCTTCCCGGCAGAGCCGAAGTGAAGACTACTGCAGTGCCGTCAAAGCTTCGCACAGCACGTCTGTTCCAGGATCCGCGCCGCCCGTCGGATCGAAGCGGACTACGCCCGATTCATCCGAGCAGAACGTGCGCTGACCGGTCGTGCCCACGGTAACCGGAACGGCTGAAGCTTCGAACGAAGTGTTCGGGCTGACTGCAGTTCCCGCACCGCCCGCACCAGTGGCTTTCAGCTTGTAGCCGCTCTTGATGCCGGTAACGGTGATGATCGGGTCAAGAATGCAAGCCGTGGCTGCCGCTGCGGTGCAAGGTAGCGCACCACCAAGATTAGTGATGGCTGTTGCGAAACCTACGCCCCACGTGGAGGAGTAGGACACTTCCGCCGTGACGATGGAGCGGACCGAACCGACGGCCGAAGCTTCGTTGGCCGCGATGCGGGCGCGCAGCAAGTTCGGAATCGCGATGGCCGCAATGATCAAAATAATCGCCACGACGATGAGCAACTCGATTAACGAAAAACCCTTCTGTTTGTTTCTCATTGTTTCTCCTTGAAACTCGTGAACCTAAAATCTGTGGAACTCTCTGGCGGCGTACACGGGTGCTAGTGCACGACCGAGACCAGTCGCGGAGATTGCTGGTCGTGCGGGCTTGCGCTGATGCAGTTGCAATGGTTTGAAGCTGATACAGCACATTATAATTTCCTCATACACCTGCAGCGCTCGCAAACAGCAGAAGTTGCGAGCAACCTCGACGTATTGTGCTCACCGTGATGGACTGATTCCGGCGAGAGAGGTTAGCGCAGGGAGATGTGTTCCGTATTGGAACGGGTCGCACCGGACGCGAGCGGCAAGAGCGCATTGCGATTCGGAGCCGAGCGTCGCAGCAATCGCAGCGCGCAATGGCAAGAATGCAGGAAAGCGGGAGCGATGCAGACGGCTAGATTCCGTATTTTTTGGCGTAGTGGCGGAAGGAACGGTACGACATCTTTAGTGTATCAGCAGCACGCGTGCGTACTCCGCCGGAACGCTCCATGGCGGCGAGCAAGAAGGAGCGTTCGAGCTTCTGAATGTAGACTTCGAGATCGAGGCCTTCGGGGGGCAGGATGGAGCCGCCGCCGCTGCCGTTTCCGTTTCCGTTTCCATCATGGTGCGCGACGGCGTCCTGATAATGCTCCCGGATGCGCGTTGGCAGAGCTTCGGCGGAAATGCGCGACGAAGCTTCGAGAGCGACGGCGCGCTCGATGGTGTTCTCCAGTTCGCGCACGTTGCCGGGCCAGTCGTAAACTTCCAGACGGCGCATGGCTTCTGGGTCAATGGCGTCAATTTTCTTGCCCATGGATTTGGAATAGCGATCCAGGAAAGAGCGCGCGAGCAGCGGGATATCTTCACGGCGCTCGCGCAGAGCCGGCAAGTGGATTGGAATTACGCTGAGCCGGTAGTAAAGATCCTCGCGGAAGCGGCCCTCGGCGATTTCCTTGGCGAAGTCTTTGTTGGTGGCGGCGATGACGCGGACGTCCACGTCGCTCTCTTCGGTGCTGCCGAGGGGGCGGACTTTTCCCTCTTGCAGTACGCGGTAAAGCTTCACCTGCATGGTCAAGCTCATGTTGCCGATTTCGTCCATGAAAAGCGTGCCGCCATCGGCAGCCTGAAACAGACCGCGGCGATTTTCGTTGGCGCCGGTGAAGGAGCCGCGGAGGTAGCCGAAGAGTTCGGATTCGAGCAAGGTTTCCGGAAACGCGCCGCAATTAATGGTGATGAAGGGAGCTTTGGAGCGCGCGCTATTTTCGTGGATGGCGCGCGCCACGAGTTCCTTACCTGTGCCGCTTTCTCCGGTGATCAGGACGCGGCTGGACTGCGGCGCGATGGTTTCGATCAAGTCGAAAAGATCGCGCATTTTCGGACTGGCGCCGATGATGTGATCGAAGCCCGTGAAGCGGCGGAGCTGACGGCGCAGTTCTCCGGCTTCCTTGCGCAGCGCCTGATTTTCCGCGATGCGTTTCACGGCCGGGCGAAGCTCATCGAGCAGTCGGTCGCCCTTGACGACATAGCGGTCGGCGCCGAAATTCACCGCGTCGATGGCCGTGTCCACGGTGGGGACGCCGGTAATCAGAATGAAAATCGTGTTGGGCGAGACTTCCTTCGAATACTGCAGAAGCTCGACGCCATTCATATCCGGCATGGCGATATCGGAGATGACGATGTCGAAAATTTGCGCGGCTAGGCGGCGCTTGGCTGCTTGACCGTTGGAGACAACTTCGACTTTGTGGCCTTCCTTGCGGAAACTGATTTCCAGCAGTTCGCAGATGGAGGGTTCGTCATCAACGACGAGCAGGTGGGCCATGGCGCGTTACCCCTTCCCTGCGACGTGAACGTGCTCGTCTTGTTCGTGGACTTCCTGCAACTTGGGCGCAGCGGCGCGCGCGCGCACGGCGCGCGGAATCTCCACGATGAACTGCGCTCCGGGGCCTTCCTGCGACTCCACGCGTATGCGTCCGCGGTGCGCCTGTAAGATTTGATACACGATGGCCAAACCCAAGCCGGTGCCCCCGGTGAAGCCGGATTGAAAGGGTTCGAAGATGCGCGTCGCCTGCGCCGGGTCAATACCGATGCCCGTGTCGCCAATGAGGATGCGGGCCCAGGTTTCGTCGGCTTCAATGCTGACAGTGAGCACACCGCCGGCGGGCATGGCGCGCAAGGCGTTGTTGCAGAGATTCCAGAAAACTTGTTTTAAGGCGTCGCGATCGGCGCGCGCGCGCAGGCTGCGGACTTTGAACTGGCGCACGATGCGCAACTTGCCCACCGTGGCGGCGTCGTGTTCGAGGAGCAGCAGGGTTTCTTCGAATAGCGGAACGATGTCAATATCGGCGAAGTGATAGCTCTTCACGCGGGAATAATCCAGGAAGTCGGTGATGATCTGATTCAGGCGCTGCGATTCGCGGCTGACGATGTGGACAAGTTTTTTGTCGTCTTCATCGAGGGGCGCGAGGCGAGCGAGTTCTTTCAGCGCGCCGGTCATGGCAGTCAATGGCTGGCGAATTTCGTGGGCGATGGCGGCGGAAAGACGGCCGAGCGCGGCCATGCGTTCGGTGGTGACCACTTCCCTCTCCAAGCGCTTGAGCTCGGTGAGGTCCTGAAAGTTATAGACGAAGCCCATATTCTGATTTTGCGCGGTGCGCAGCGGCGAAATCGAAAGGCCGAGAAAGCGCGTGGCTCCGTCAGCGGTCTTGTATTCAATTTCCTTGCGCGCGGCGAGGGGGTTGCCCTGCTCGTCACGCTCGACGGGCCAGAAGCCGGGAAAGAGGTCCGCGATTTTTTCGCCGCGGTGCAAGCCCAGGCCAGAGCCAGTGATTTCAGCGCCGGCACGATTCATCACCAGTACGCGGCCCTCGATGTCCGTGGTGAGCAGGCCGCCGCGCATGGATTCGATGATGTCCTGATTGAAGGTTTGCAGATCTTTCAGTTCTTCGCTCTTGGCTTCCAGTTCGACGCCCTTTTTGCGAAGGGTTTGAGCGAGCAGGCTGCCGAGGTAAGCGACCGCGAAAAATGCGAACAGATTGCTGGCCAGCCAGGAATCCAGCACTCGCAGCGTGGGCATGGAGGTGGCTGTGCGCGGGATGACGCCGTAGGAGGCGAGCTCCAGCGCGCCACCGAGAAGCACGAAGGCAAAACCAGCCACGACAAAAACGCCGCGGCGCGAAAACAGAACACTGGCCATCAGGATGGCAAGCAGGTAAAGCGAGACGAAGTAGCTATCCTGTATGCCGGTGGCGTAGACGACGCCGGTGACCATCAATAGATCGCAGGTGATCTGCAGCGGAGCGTGCCAGCGGGCCTGCGGCATCCAGCGGCGAAGAATCACGTAGAAGATGGCGAGGGTGTACCAGAGCGCGATCAGTTGTATGAAGGAGCGAACCGGCACGGGCGTGGGCGTAAGATGCCGCGCGGCAATGACGATGCCCACCAGGAAGGTAATGGCCAGGAAGCGGACCCGCCCCAGCCACGATAACCATTCACTCACATTAGGTGTGGACTTCATTTCAGATTTATCACCGCGCTACGAGCGCGAACTGCGCTATGTCCCCAATTCCGGCCGCGCCGCGAAAGCTGCCCAGCGCATCATTTACAGGTACACGCAGGCGCCCCGTGAACGAGGCGCCTGGATGCGCATGCGGCGAGCGCCGCGCGGGTTCTAGTGGCCTGCCAGTTTGCCGATCAAGGAGAACAACGGCAGGTACATGGAAATAACGATGCCGCCGACGACCACGCCCAAAACCACAATCATGATGGGCTCCATGGCGGTCAGCAGGTCTTTCACGGCTGCGTCCACTTCGTCTTCGTAGAAGTCCGCGATTTTCTGCAGCATCGCGTCCATCGCACCGGTTTGTTCGCCGACGCCGATCATCTGGGTAACCATGCCGGGAAATACGCCAGTGTCCTTCAACGGGTCAACGAGCGAACGGCCGGCCTCGACGGCTTTGCGGGTCTGGGTGATGGCGCGTTCAACGACCGCGTTCCCTGAGGTGCGAGCCGTAATGTCCAAGCCTTCGAGGATGGGCACGCCGCTGGAGATCAAGGTGCCGAGAGTGCGGGTGAAGCGCGCGACGGCGATCTTCCTCATCAGCGGACCGATCAGAGGAATCTTCAAGATGGTGGCGTCAATCGCCATACGGCCTTGCGGCGTGCCGTACCAGGATTTCAAGGCGAACACGGTTCCGACGAAGAACGCTGCGATGATCAAGCCGTAGATGCTGCCGACGAAGTTGCTGAGCATGATCACGATGCGCGTGGGAAGCGGCAGATCCACACCCAAGCCGTTGAACAGCTGAGTGAAAATCGGAACGACCTTCCACAGCAGCAGGATGATGACGCCGCCGGCAATGCCCAAGACAGCCATCGGGTAGATCATCGCGGACTGCACGGCGCGCTTCAGCTTGACGTTCTTTTCGATGTAGCTGGAAAGGCGCTGGAGAATGGTGTCCAGAATACCGCCCGTCTCGCCGGCTTCCACCATGTTGTAGTACAGAGGGTCGAAGACCTTCTCATATTGCTTCATGGAGGCGGACAGAGTGGCGCCGCCTTCGACCGACGCGCGCACACCGTTGAGAATCTTCTGGAAGGTGATGTTCTCCTGCTGTCCAGCGAGAATCTCCAGGCATTGCACCAGCGGCAAACCGGCATCAATCATCACCGAGAACTGGCGGGTGAAAATGGCCAGCTCCTTGGAGTCCACGCCGCCGCCGAAGGAAGGAATATTGAATTCCTTGCCCTTCTCCGAGAGCTTGTTGACGTTGATCTGCTCCCGCTGCAGGGTGGCCTTCAGTTCGGCCTTGGTGCCCGCCGTGCGTTCCCCCTGGACGGTAGCGCCCGTCTTATTGGTTCCGCGATATGTAAATACCGGCATGACTAAGTACCTCCTCTCAAACTATCTCGATTACAGGCTCGCTCAGCGGCGCACAGGAACCTTGCCGGCACCAGGCTGCGGCGAGGTTACTCCACGGTTGATCAGGTCCTGCAATTCATCTGGATTCGAAGAGCGCGCGAGAGCCACTTCCATGGTGATCAGTTTCTGGTAATAGGCGTTCGCCAGGCTCTGGTTAAAAGTTTGCATGCCGGAAGCGCCCGTGCCGGTCTGCATGGCCGAATAGATCTGGTGAATCTTGTCTTCGCGGATCAGGTTGCGAATGGCGGCGGTGGGGATGAGGATTTCCATCACCATGGCGCGGCCGCGGCCATCAATCTTGGGAAGCAGCGATTGGCAAAGAATGCCTTCCAGCACCATGGAGAGTTGCGCGCGCACTTGCGGCTGCTGGTGGGCCGGGAAAACGTCCACGATACGGTTGATGGTGGAAACGGCCGAATTGGTGTGCAAGGTGGCGAAGGTCAAGTGGCCGGTTTCGGCGATGCGCAGCGCGGATTCGATGGTTTCCAGGTCGCGCATTTCGCCGATGAGCACCACGTCTGGATCTTCGCGCAGTGCGGCGCGCAGCGAATTCGAGAACGAGTGCGTGTCGGAGTGCACTTCGCGCTGATTGACCAGGCACTTCTTGTGGTTGTGCAGGAACTCGATGGGATCTTCGATGGTGATCATGTGCTCTTCATGCTCGTTGTTGATTTTGTCGAGCATAGCGGCGAGCGTGGTGGATTTACCGGAGCCGGTCGGGCCGGTAACGAGCACCAGGCCGCGCGGCTTGTCGCAGAGGCCGCGAACCACGTTGGGCAGGCCCAAGGCGTCAAAGGTCTTGATTTCCCATGGAATGGTACGGAAGACGGCGGCGACTGCTCCGCGCTGGTGGAAGATGTTGCCGCGGAAACGCGCCAGGCTCTTCAAGCCGAAGGAGAAGTCCAGCTCGAGGTTTTCCTCCAGGCGGTGCTTCTGCACGTCGGTGAGCACGCTGTAGGCGAGCGCCTTGGTATCTGCCGCGGTGAGCGGAGGCATATCCAGCGGACGCAATTTGCCGTGCACACGAATGCGCGGCGCGCTGTTGGTGGAAAGGTGCAAGTCGCTGCCGGACATTTCGATCATCTTCTTCAAGAGTTCGCTTAATGTGATGCCAGCCATAATTCCTCCGCTTAGAGAACTGTTTCGCGCACGACTTCTTCGAGAGTGGTCTGGCCGAGCGCGCATTTGATGAGGCCACTGCGGCGCAGGGTGATCATTCCCGTTTCCAAAGCCTTCTTCTTGATTTCGAGAGCCGACGCGCCAACCAGGATCAACTCGCGCAAATCGTCGTTGATTTCCATGACTTCGTAGAGACCGACGCGGCCTTTGTAGCCCGTGTTGTTGCAGGTGCCGCAGCCGCGGCCGTGCTGGATGACGGTCTTGTCCGCCTCTTCCTTGGTATAACCGGCGTCAATCAGCGCCTGCGGCAGGATCTGCAGAGGTTCCTTGCAGCCCGAGCAGATGCGGCGCACCAGGCGTTGCGCGCAGATCAGGTTCACGGAGGTGGCGACCAGGAACGGCTCAATTCCCATATTCATCAATCGGCTGATGGTGGAAGGAGCGTCATTGGTGTGTAGCGTAGAAAGCACTAGGTGGCCTGTGAGTGCCGCTTTTACGGCGATTTCGGCGGTTTCAAAGTCGCGGATTTCGCCTACCAGAATAATGTTGGGGTCCTGCCGCAAGAAGGCGCGCAGAGCGGAGGCGAAGTTCAGGCCAATCTGCTCCTTCATCTGCACCTGGTTGATGCCGGGCAGCTGGAATTCGACCGGGTCTTCGGCGGTCATAATGTTGGTTTCCGAAGTATTCAGGCGCGCGACGGAGGAATACAGAGTGTTGGTTTTGCCGGAACCGGTAGGACCGGTGACCAGCACCATGCCGTAGGGCTTCAGAATCTGGCGCTCGAATTTGGTCAAGGATTCCTGCTCGAAACCCAGCTTGGTCATGTCCAAGCGCAGGTTTTCCTTGTCGAGCAAACGCATAACGATTTTTTCGCCGAAGAGCGTTGGAACCGTGGAAACGCGGAAGTCGAGTTCTTTTTTCTTGCCGTCCTTCAGATACTTGATCATGATGCGGCCGTCTTGCGGCAGCCGCTTTTCGCTGATGTCCAGCTTGGCCATGATCTTGACGCGGCTGGTGATCGCGTCTTTCAATTTCATGGGCGGCGCCATCACGTTTTGCAGAATGCCGTCCACACGGAAACGCACGCGGTATTCTTTTTCGTAAGGCTCCACATGAATGTCGCTCGCGCCACGCTTGACGGCGTCGGTGAGAATCAAGTTGACGAGCTTGATGATGGGAGCTTCCTCGGCGGCCTTTTCCAGGGTCGCGAGGTCCATCTCCGCTTCTTCCGCCGAAAGTTCCAGCGAGGCTTCGTCGCCCGCGAGGTCCTTCATTACTTTGTCGAGCTGTTCGACGCTCTCGACATCGCCGTAGAATTTGTGGATGGCTTCGCTGATCGCGGTTTCGGATGCGACGACAGGCTCGACGTTGAAGCCCGTCATGAACTTGATGTCGTCCATCGCGAAGACGTTTGTCGGGTCGGTCATCGCTATGGTGAGCGTGGACCCGACGCGCGACAGCGGGACGATCTGATAGCGGATGGCGGTTTCCTGCGGCACCAGTTTAATGACCGCCGGATCTACTTCATAGAATTTCAAGTTGATGGAAGGCACGCCGTATTGGCGCGACAGCACGGCGGTAATATCGTCATCACTGACGAGACCGAGCTTGACCAGACAGGTGCCGAGTCGCCCACCAGTTTTTTTCTGGTGTTCGAGCGCCTGCCGGAGCTGATCCGCAGTGATCAGACTGTCTTTGACAAGTATTTCGCCGAGTCGTGAAGACATGAGTATCCGGGAGTGGTACTAGAACCCACCCGATTAGCCAGCGTAGCATGGGAGGGTGCCGAAAAAAGTCACCGGGTGCGGAGGTCGTGGTGAATCAGCTAACATCCGATACGCTGCGGAGAAACCTGTACCAAAGGACAGGCGGATTTTTGCTCCTGTACTAAGGTACAGGTGTATTACTGTGAACGACTTAGAGCAGGCGGCGTGGCAGCGTTCGAGCCGGAAACCTGCGCATTATTACGCGGAAATAGCGCGCGCGGATCCGACCGGTTTCTTGGGTGAAATTCGGCGCGATCGCGGCGCGAAAAAAAGCTGCCGCATGGGCTGCGAGGGCCGGGCGCCGGGTGCCGAAAGTCTTTTCGATTGCGCGGCTCGACGGGCGTTGACTAGCTATTCCCTCCCAAAAAACTTCCCTCTTGGACTCAGCCTTCACTCACATTTGACCCAATTTTTATACCGCTTGGGTAGTGACTTCTTCCTCGATGCGCGCGCAATGGATGGTCAAACCGTGCTTGTTCGCGTCGAAACGCTCTTTCCGATCGAGACCTTTTAGGAATTCTCTTGCTGCCTTGCCGATGGCGGCCGCCATCGAGCCGCTATCCACGTCTATCGTGCGGCCTTGCGGACCATTCGTGCGGTGTTGGTATTCAAATTTTACGGCGTACATGGATTCTCCCTCGGTTTGTGGAATATAGGTTCGAACTACTCTAGCATCTCAGCAGGCTGAACCGCACCCCCCGAAGCGCCTGCTGGCTGATTGGAACTCCGAAACCTTTCCGTTGCGAGAGGGAAATTCATTTGTCCGATTAGAGCGATTACCAAGAGTTGCGGGCGCGCTTGCGCTGGCGTGCTTGATTTATACTTGGACAACATGGCGTTCTGGACTCCTAGCTGACCGTAGGTACGGGGCATACGTGAAAAATCTCTTTGAAGCGACAAGGGTGCAAGAAGTGAAGGATCGGATTGCACTGCTGAGGCCAGACAGCCAGCGGTTGTGGGGCACGATGAACGCGGCGCAAGTGGCGGCGCACTGCTCGGCTGGTTTGGAGTTGGCGCTAGGGGACAAGACTCCGCCGCGGGAGTTCGTGGGGCACCTCCTCGGGTGGATTGTGAAACCGTTGGCGCTCAGGAACGACGAACCGATGCGGCGAAACTCACCGACGATGAGGGATCTAGTGGTGCGGGATGAGCGAGATCTGAGAACGGAACGGGATCGGTTGTTGGCATTGATCGATCGGTTTGCCGCGGCCGGCCCAGCGGGATGCACCAAGCATCCGCACAGCTTCTTCGGGGGGTTGTCGCCAGATGAGTGGGCGATATTGGAGTACAAGCATCTGGATCATCATCTCCGGCAGTTTGGGGTTTAGCATCGGATAGCGGTAAATTTGCCGGGGCTGCGACACGACGAACGTTTTACTGTAGAAAGCGCAGTAGCGGATTACAACTTCGCATACTTGCGGCCTCGCTCCGCGCCATCCTCTCCCGCTCGCCCGCTCCGTCCAATCCCCACCAGCGATAGCCAACCGTCGGTGTGCGGTACTCGATGAGGACGAAAGCATTCTCAGTAGACACTTCGCCGCCCCCGTTTTTCATCGCGCCTTGTGGACTCCGGTGAGCCTCCGAACCCACGATTTGTCTGTTGTGGATCGAGATTGCCTGTATAATCCAGCACTCTTTTCGCGAACGGGTCCCCTGGAAATCGACTGTTGGGAGGACTGCTGTGGGAAGCGCGCCCAGCCTACTCGCTCTTATGGAAGCGGCCGAACGCGGCGGCAGACCGGCTGCCGACGCATTGTTCGGGGCGCTTTACGCAGAGTTGCACCGACTTGCGAAGCACGAACTGGCGCGACACGGCGCGCAGATGACCCTCAGCGCTACCACTCTCCTGCACAAGGCATATATCGAGATCGCCGGACAAGACGGAACCTCCTTCCCCGATCACAACCGATTCATGGGTTATGCCGCACGCGTCATGCGGGGCCTGATTATCGATCACGCCCGCAGCCGCCAGGCTCAGAAGCGGGGTGGCCAATTCGAGATTACGACGCTGGGAACCGACGTTGAAAATGCGGTGGATGGCGAAAAGCTCGCTCGGATCGGCGAAGCGCTTGACGAACTCGCGAAAGCGGAGCCAGCGCTGGCGGAAGTGGTGGACTTGAAGTTCTTCTGCGGCTTTTCGTTCCAGGAAATCGCGGCCATGAGAAATGTCTCCGAACGAACCGTGCAACGCCAATGGGAAAAAGCACGCATCTATCTTCATCGCACCATTCGAGCAGACCTGGAGGCTTGACCGAGCGTGTCCGCTTTGAACCCTGAGCGATGGCAAGCAATCAGCTCGCACCTGGACGAAGCGCTATCGCTGTCTGAGGGGGAACGCGCAAGCTGGCTGGCAGCGTTCCGGGTGCAACACCCGGAATTGGCCGATCTCCTCGAGCGGCTTTTGGAAGAGCATCGCGTCCTCGCTGAGGAGCATTTTCTGGAAAATGAGCCGGCGCGGCCGGTGACTGAACCATCCTTAACCGGGGAGACCCTCGGCGCCTACAAGCTGATTTATCGCATCGGCGAAGGCGGGATGGGTAACGTGTGGCTGGCCGAACGTGCGGATGGCCGCTTCGAACGCCAGGTGGCGTTGAAGTTTCTGCGTTTTGCCCTGGCTTCACGCGCGGCTGCTGAAAGATTTAAGCGCGAGGGCAGGATTCTCGGCCAGCTCGCGCACCCTCACATCGCGGATCTGATTGACGCCGGCGTCACTCCGAAAGGAGAACCATATCTCGTTCTCGAGCATGTGAAAGGAAAACAGATCGACGAGTATTGCGATGAGCGCAAGCTCGATGTCGATGAACGGATTAGACTGTTTCTCGACGTTCTCGGGGCAGTCGCTCACGCGCACGCGAATTTAATCGTTCACCGTGACATCAAGCCCTCGAACGTGCTGGTCGCTGACGGCGGCGAAGTAAAGCTTCTGGACTTCGGCATCGCCAAGCTGCTTGCAGACGACGCAAGTCCCGCGGCAGCGACGCAGCTCACGCTGGAAGGCGGAGGAGGGCTAACTCCGCAATTTGCCGCTCCAGAACAAGTGAGTGGCGGCGCGATTACGACAGCGACCGACGTTTATTCGCTGGGCGTGCTGCTCTATTTGCTCCTATCGGGACAACATCCGGCCGGCCCCGGTCTACACTCGCCGGCGGAGCTGGTGAAGGCCATCACGGAAACCGAACCGCTGCGGCTATCGGATGCGGTGGGTCCGCAAGCCGAAGCCACGGCGATGAAACGGGGCGCGTCGCCGGAAAAACTGCGGCGTAGTGTTCGGGGCGATCTGGACACCATCGTTGGCAAGGCGCTCAAGAAGAATCCAGCAGAGCGCTACGTCTCGGCCGAGGCTTTTGCGGACGATCTACGGCGATTTCTCCGCCAGGAGCCGATTAGCGCACGACCCGACACGATTCGCTACCGCGCCGCCAAGTTCGTCCGCCGCAACCGCACGCTCGTCGCCCTCACGACTGCCGCCGCTGTGCTTGTGATCGGCAGCCTTTCCACCGGGCTCTATATCGCTAATCGCGAGCGCAAAGTGGCCGACCGACGATTTGCCCAGGTGCGTCAACTGGCAAATAAATTTATAGAACTCGACAATGACATCAGAGGTCTGCCGGGCTCGACGAAAGTCAGAATGCAAATGGTCTCCGATTCCTTGCAATATCTGACTTCGCTGGGCAGTGACGTTCACGGGGACAAAGAGCTGGAACTAGAGATTGCCTATGCCTACGTGCGCGTGGCTCATGCTCAAGGTGACCCCACTTCGCCCAACTTGGGGCAGTTCGCAGAAGCAAAACTCAGCCTCGATAACGCAGAGCGCTTTGTAGACGCGGTCCTCGAACAAGACCCGGTGAACCATCGAGGGTTATTTATTGCAACCACGATCGCGCACGATCGGATGGAGTTGGCGAGCTATCAGGAGCGCGTCGAAGAAATATTTTCGTTGGCGGAGAAAACCGGCGATTTGGTAGAACGCTTTATGCGCCTTGGTGGCGAGTTTACGCCGCACGAGGTTTACAGTATGGGATATTTCGAGCAGAACGTCGCCAGGGCGTATGCCGACACCCGGCATTTCGACAAAGCCATGCACGCCGCCAACAGGGCTCTGGAAATTGTGCAGCCCGTTCCAGCCGCCCGCCGAATGGAAGGGAGTGCAATCGGAACATTAGTGATCGCTCGCTGGCAAACTGGTGACCTCGCCGGAGCTCTCAATGACGCGAAAAGGGCAGTTGAACTTCAACAAGTCCAGGCCGCGTCCGGTCAACCGGCATTGCGCGTCAATTTGGCGAGCGCCCTATTGACCGAAGGCTTGATCCTAGGGAAAGCGGATGCAGAGCCAAGCCTTGGGCGATACTATGAGGCACTGGCGCCGGTCCAGCGAGGAATGGAAATTGGCGAGGACTTGGCCAGCAAGGATTCCAGCGATTACATGAGCCGGCTTGCTTTGTATGGTACGAGCGTCCAGTTTGCCAATATTTTGCGGCACCAAGATCCCCGCAAGGCTCTCGCGGTCTACGACCACGCACTGGCCCGCCTGAGGGAAATAAAACCGAATGCCAGCTCCCAGCTGGCTGAGGCAGATTTGCTCGCCGCCTCATCGTACGCCGCCCGCTGGATCGGGCGCGGTGAGGATGCGCGAGGACGCATCAAAGATGCGTTCGTGACTCTGCGCGACCTCCACCTCTACCCGGCGGATAAAGTCGAGCCGATGAGCGAGCCTGACGATGCCTTACGGGCTCAAGCGGACGATTACGCGGAGACGGGTCAAATCGTCAAAGCCATTGGAGCGTATCAGGAGCTTTTAGCGAAACTCATGGCCTGGAAACCTGATATAGAGAACGATCTTCGCGATGCGACCTGCGTCGCTCGGGCTTGGACCGGCCTTGCCATTCTCCTTCGCCGCGTCGGGCGCATTAACGACGCAGCACAACTTGAAAAACAGCGGGCGGAGCTATTCGGCCATTGGAAGGGCAAACTTCCGAATGGAGATTTCCTGATTCGCCAGTCGCTGCGTCAGATCTCGCGTCGCGGTAGTCCGGCGATTGCCGGCGATTCGGCGGCGCCGCCCAGCGTGGCGAACAAACAACCTTCATCCCGACTCATTACGGCCGGACTTCGATAGCAAAATATTCCTACCCCCTGTCGTCTTTTGCTCGCCGTTTCCGATTACCTAGATAGAGAGGCTGTGCGATCGGGAGCACAGCAGTGCTCAGTAAACGAAAGGAGACGACGATGACAGCGAAGAAAACCACCAAGAAACTGCAGCAGGGAAAGAAGATGGGCAGCGTGAAGCCTCTCAGCGAGATCGTTATCACCAAATATTCCGATAGACCCTCTCCCAACTAACGAGGGGCCTTCGGAGAGAGTCCCGTCCGACCGCTGCCGCCGAGAATTGCATGGCCTCCGAGGGAGCCCAGTAGGTTGGATAAGCTTGCGCGGTCTCCTGCGGCACCCGGCACGAACGGGCTGCAGTGAACCCGAGACCAGTTCGGAATCTTAATCCAAATCAATGGAGGTGAGTTATGGCAACGAAGCAAGTCAGCAAACCAGCGAAGGCGATCAACGGCAGCTCCAAGCGCATCCCCAGCGTCAAGCGCCTGGCACCAGTGCGCACTCTGCATAAATCAATTACGGAGAACTAGATGCAGTGCGACGGAGCGGCAGCGTGAAG
>Ga0181520_10007334_pt1 | contig 16323 bp, 15 predicted proteins | sample PEATcosm2014_Bin_29_FD_132451 | JGI IMG/M metagenome (GOLD analysis project Ga0181520, IMG submission 132451) | Peatland microbial communities from MTU Mesocosm Facility, Houghton, MI, USA - PEATcosm2014_Bin02_30_metaG | ecosystem: Environmental > Terrestrial > Soil > Wetlands > Peat | place...
AGTACAGTTCACGCTAAGCAAGGCTTCAAGAGCTGGCAAAAGCGTGGTATTTGTTGACCCAAGGAATACATCTCAAAGGTGTTCTGGCTGTGGGGCTATCGTTCAAAAAGATCTATCTGAGAGGGTGCACGATTGCCCCTACTGCGGTCTTTAGGCCGGAGAGGATGTCACATCTCCCTTCACATCCAGGCTGCCCGGTGTCCTCGCTTTGAAGGGAGAGGATTACCCGGTTCAGCTCCCCCTCATTCAGGCTATTGTAGATGGTTCTTACTTTTTTGTTCCAGCCAACCCTCCTGCCCTCCGATCTCCTCCATAGATCCTCGTACGCCTCAAGCCAGGATCTGCTCACATCTCCCGAGGAAAAGGCCTCAGCTGCAACTTTTCCTGCCAGAGCTCCGGCCTCTACGCCGGTGAGCATTCCAGCGAAGGTCATGGCCCCCCCATGCCTGACAGCATCCTCCGCCAGAAGTATGCCGTCCGAGACCAGGGAAGATGCATTGCCTGATATGGGAGTTCCTCCGACCACCAGGTCTAGTGCTTTGCCATAAGTAGCCAGGAGCTTTGCGAAAGCTTCCAGGAGCCTCAAGGCTAGCCCTGCTGACGAAGACGATCACTGGACGCAGATGCCCGCATTGGCCAGGCAGGGGCCTTTGGGCAAGAATCAGCCGTAGCCTCCAGGCGTAAATCCATTTCCCAGGTAGAGGTGGCAGTGATCGGAGTCCAACTTTGGGCACTGGATCAAGGATCCGAACGCATATCTCCAGGTCTCCCGGCTTTAAGGCCCCGTACATCCATGCTCACCGTCCCACCTGGGAGGCCAAGGCTAGCCAGATCCCTGTCGAAGATCTTTTTCTCTGGAATGCACCCGACGAGGCTTCCAATCCCCTGCCCCATCTCCAGGAGAGAAACTTTCAAGCCCACCTATGCAGCCGCCTTCGCCACCACGGGGCTGGCAGGGCCCACCGCCACCACTACCGCATAGAAATTCAGGATCATCCAGTTATCAGATTGATATTTTTATCCAAGATTGAAGGAATATCACTATTTTTAGACCTATGTTATTTATTTATTTATTTATATTTTATTGTGGATGTTTAGAGCGATCCGATGAAATAGTCCCTTGATAATACTACGGCCATGGCCCAAGGCTCTTTCATCAGCGAGAGGGATCTAATAAGGCGGATATCGACGATACTTGGGGGCATAGCCAACGACGACTGTGCCGTCCTGGACTCCGGAGACAGGTACCTGGTGGCCACCACCGACATGCTCCATAGAAAGTCCGATTTCCCCGAGATCACGACCCCCTGGCAGATTGGCTGGATGACCGTTGCCGCCAACTTAAGCGATGTGGCAGCCATGGGAGCTAAGCCCTCAGGGGTCCTCATAGCCGCAGGGATTCCCCAGGGGACGGATCTTGCGTTCATAGACGGCATCTTCTCGGGCTTTAGCGACTGCACAGAGGCATTTGGGACCCGGGTTTTAGGAGGGGACATGGACTCCACCGACGAGCTCAACCTCACGGGCTTTGCCATGGGCTTTGTGGAGAAGGACCTCATATTGAGGCGATGCGGTGCCTCTCCGGGCGATATCCTGTGCACCACCGGGACCCTGGGCGCCGCGGGAGCAGGTCTTCTCCAGCTTCAGCGGGGAGAGGACAAAGGGGCCTTTGTCAAGAACCTCCTGGAGCCCGTGCCGAGGATAAAGGAGGGAAGGGCTCTGGCCTTATCCAGGTCGGTCACCGCCATGATGGACAACAGCGATGGCCTGGCTCTATCATTGTCCGATCTATCCGAAGTCAGCGGCGTCGGCTTCGTTCTGAAAGAGGAGGCCATTCCCCTATCGCCAGGGATAGAGGAGTCCTTCGGAAGAGCCAATGGGCTGGAGCTGGCCATGAGAGCAGGGGGGGACTTCGAGCTAATCTTCACAGTGAGACCCTCTAGGATAGAGGCAGCATCGAGGGCCGTGGAGGACCTCACAATACTGGGCCACGCTGTTGAAGAAGGGCTATGGATGGAGGCAGGGGGCAAAATGAGGAGGATAGAGCCCAGGGGATATGAGCACAGCATAATGACCGACCCATCCTCTTGAGCACGCAGATCGAGCCGCCTGATCCCGGGTCGGCTTTTAAACCGCCTGGCCTCGGAGACGGATAAAAAACCGCCTTATCCTGGAACGGCCCTCAAACCGTCTGAGCTACAGAACCTCCCACAATCTGCCCATACTCTTAAAGTCCTCTGGAGAATAAGGCTGCGATGATTAAAGCCCGTAAAATAATGACTGCATTTCTAAAATTAAATTACTGGAGATCTATCAAGTATCATGGGTTTAGAGTGTGTCTAACACACCAAGGTTAATTTAGTATCAATTTAGGAAGAATCAAAGGATAACATATAATCGAATAATAATGTATAGTTTGAATGTAAAAGCGCTGGGACACAAGGATTTACGATATCAATCGCCTTTTAGAAGTGTACGATCCATTATCGCCAAATTCAGAACCAATGGATATTTCTAGACCTAAGGTCCATGATCTAAATGTGATAATTAAAGCACTCATCACAAAAGAGTTTGAGGGTCTTTAGTCAAGATCTGCTGAAATAAGGGCCCAAGAGGCACTAGGAGAAGCAATTGATCATGCAGTTTTACATTCCTGAGAAAAGAAATTGTCTAACTATATCGAATAGATCCTAAATAGAATTCTAGTGAATTTAGAGCAAATTAAATATTCTGAAACATTTGTTGATTCTACGATGTTTACCAATAAAAAATAAAAAAATTAAAAATACAGGCAATAACAAGATATGATGATACCATATATCCTGTTGGAGTGAGAATGATATCAAACCGAAGAGATTCTAAAGGTTTTGGTGCTAAGATAAGGGATAAGAGTTATGATAGAGAAGTACAAGAAAAGGTCAATTTACGAAGGTTTCTTTGGTGCGCTAACTAATTGGTCTGGAGAATATGTGCCACGCTTCCTTGATAATACTACTATAACCACAATTGGTTTAAGAATTGCGGCTTATGAATTGAGAATACCACTACGATTTTATATAAATCCATTAACATGGTAGACACGTTCATTAGCGCAGCCGCCATAATATAGTTTTTTTTTAACTTACTTCTACGCGGCTGTTGCCCATATCATCCTCAACCACTGCAATGGTATTATCGAACTGCCCCTGGACATCGCTTATATGGCTTATGACTATCACCTGGGGGAACCTCTCCTCCAGACTTCGGAGCATCCCTATCATCTTCTCCCTATGCTCCATATCCTGGCTTCCGAAGATCTCATCCAAGATGAGGAAGGAATAGCCAGGCCCTTCCCTAGCAAAACGCATCAGGTACTCGCTTATGGCCACCCTGACCGAGACAGCTATCATGTCCACCTCGCCCCCCGAGTAGCGGGATACGGGGTAATACTCACCGCCGTCCTCCACTAGGATATTGAAATCATCGTCGATCTTGAGAAGGCTGTACTTGCCGCTGACCTCCTCAAGAATCTCTCCTGCGGTCCTGGCGATGTCGTCCTTCGCCCGCAAAAGCACCTGATCCATGAATCTGTTGACGAGGCTTCTGGCGGTATCCACCACCTCCAGCCTCAGGCCCAGGGCTAAAATCTCCTTCTCCAGATCTTTCTTTCTGGCAGTCTCGGCTTTGAGCCTTGATAGCTCCCTCTCCAGGAGGGCCAGATGGACCTTTCTATCGGATACCTCTTTTCTGGCAGCGTCTAGGGCGACCTCGGTCTCCACAAGGGCTTTTTTGGCAGACTGGTGAATCTCCTCGCTGTATCTCAGCTCCTCAAGCATTCCTCTGGCATCTTTCAGCTCAGCCTCATACCTGGAGAGCTCCATGGTAGCCGCCTGGAGCCTGGATTTGACATCGGACTCGGCTGCTGTCTTGAGGCCTATTCTTCTGGACTCCTCCTCAGCCTTAAGCAATCTATTTTGCTCCAGCATCAGGGAATCGTAGCCCGCCTGATCAAAGCCCAGGATCTTTACCTCCTCCGAAAGCTTGTGAAGGGAGGAACGGAGCCCATCAAGCTCAGACCTCTGGGCTAAAACCTTCTCCTCCCAAACAGGTATCTCCTGGATCTTCTGAGATAGCGAGTTGGATTTCTCGTGAGAGACCTTAAGCTCTGCCAGCCTCTTCTTGGAAGAGACATAATCGGCCTCCGAGTATCCCAGGGCCTTCATCTTCTCTCCCAAGTCATCGATCTTTTTTGTGACCGCCTGCTTTTCCCTGGCCAGAGACCTCATCTCCACCTCCTTATTAGGCAGGTCTGAGATCTTGACTGAAAGGCCGCTCAGCTCATCGATGATGGGGACCAGCTTCTCAAGCCTGGATTGGACCTCTGCTAGCTCAAAGGGATCGAAGGCTATATCACCCATGGCTTTGATAGACCCCTCAATCTCGTTCAGCTCAGGGATGACCTCCGACTGCAAAGCCTCCAGGCCCCTCAGGTTCTCCTGGAGAGCAGAGCGCTTGCTTCTCTTGGAGTTCAGGCCGTCGAACGCAATCTTTAAATTGGACCTGGATTTGGCAGCACCATCGATCTTTTCCTTCTGGGACTGCATCTTTTGCTTCAATTCAGCAGAAGAATCCTCGGCCTCGGTAGCCTCATCCTGATACTTGGCTAAAAGCTGCTTATACTGGTCACCCAAGGGTCTCTCACAAGTCGGGCAGACACCTTCGGTACCAAGAACCTTGACCTCTGCCTGGATTTTGATGGCCCTGGTTCTGGCAGCTTCTAGAACCCCATGGCGGCTTTTGAGCTCAGCCAGGTCATTGGATAGGTCGGTGCAGAGATTGTCTAAGCATCTGTCCTGCTTTTTGAGCTCGGCATCCCTGGCCTCCAGATCTCCCAGGGATAAGAGATCTTTTCGGACGGAAGATCTCTGGTCTGAGAGCTTTTGTCTCCTGACCTCCAAGGCTGTTTTTCTTGCCATAAGAGAATCCAGCTCCCTCTTCATCTCTTTTCGATGGGTGAGATTATCCAGGGCTTTTCTAAGCCGTGCCTGCTCCTCTTTAGATGGTTGAAGCTGCTTGAATCTGATAGAGGCCTTCTGGAGCTCTTTTAAGCTAGCCTGAGTTCTATTAATATTTCCTTCAAGGGAGTCGAGCCTTATTCTCTCGCCTTTAACTTTAGTCTGAAGGTCATGGTATTCATCCCTCAGGGCCTCCATGCCCGAGAAGACCTTCTTGATTTTCCCATACTCCTCCACTATAGGCCTTAGATCCTCCAGGGCCGATCTATCTTTGACAAGGGAAGATAGCATCAGTTCCATTTCACAGAGGAGCTTTTCTGCGCCGTTGACCTGAGCCATAAGGCCAATGGCCTTCTTTACGAGCTCCTCATGCTGCATTTTTCTTGGCTCTGCCAGCTCCAGCTCGGACCTTACATCCTTGAGCCTCTTTAGCTTCGGCTCTAGCTCAGCCAGAAGCTTCTTGGAGACCTGGATCTCCTCGAGCCTGTTCTCCTCAAGCCCTATGGCTTTCTTCTTCTCGGCGATGGAGGTGGAACGCCCAGAAATCCTCTCCCCCAGAAGGTCGAAGGATCTGCGCCGTTCAACCTGAACATCCAGATCCTTTTTCCTATCCGCCATTATCGATGAGAGCTCATTCTCTTTCTCCGATGATTCGGATAGCTGAGACCTGGCGATGGCCGCTCCTCTGGCAACATCTTCCACCATTCCTTCGGCATCGCCTATTTCTGCCAAAGACCCGGCCAGGGCGTTCTTTCTCCCCTCCAGGGAGGATCTGTCCGCCTTGGCCTGATCCAGTGCTCTCTCCTTGACGTCATCCAAGCCTAGGAGCTTCAAAAGGTACTCACGCTTGCCCATTCCCCCTTCCTTGAGGAGGTTATCGAGGTCCTTCTGGCGTGCGTAGAAGGTCTTCATGAAGTCCTGGTAGCTTGTGTGAAGGATCTCCTCCAGCTGAAGATCCACCTCTTTGGTGCCTAAGGCGACCCTGCAGCCATCTATAAAAAGAGAGGCTTCAGGCATGAGGACCTTGCCCTTCATGGCCCTGTAGATCGAAAGCGTCCTCTTTCCCATCTCCATGGTAAGCTTGACCTCGACTAGATCAGAGTCACCTGCTCTGGTGTTTCTTAGCAGGTCCCTTTTTATGGTCGAGGCTCTACTGCCGTAAAGAGCCCAGGCTATGGCCTCCACTATGGTGCTCTTGCCGGAGCCGTTGCTTCCCACGATGCCGGTGAGACCGTCCTGGAAATCGATCTCTGCCCGGCGGTATTTCTTAAAGTTGTGAAGGCTTAGCCTGCTGAGGTGCATCAAGTGCCTCCGTGTTCCCGGATGAGACCGCCTTTTTTACCAGATCAGAGCCATAGGCCACTACATCTTCTTTTATGGCCTTGGGTATGAGGCCTCGGGATGCCTCGACCTCCATAAACTTCTCGAACTCGGACTGAAGGCTGAACCTGTCTATGGGCACCCTATCCCGCATCTCCTTCTCATCGGCGAAGTCCGCCTTCACTTTTAGATAAAGAGCAGGCGAAATGAGCCTGTTGATTCTGGCCTGGTTGATGTTTTTGTAGGCGGATCTGTCGACGTTGGTGAGATTTACCCTGACGATCTTATCTTTGATGACCTCGGGGTCGCAGAGCTCCATGAGCCTCTCTGAGATCTCCTCGGTGGATAGGCCTGAGCAGTCCAGGGGTTCCAGATCGACCATATATCTGGGCCTGACCTCTACGGGCTTCACCTCGCCGGTTTCCAAATCCACCAGCAAAAGTCCCTTCCTATCCCTGGCCTCGCCGAAGTTGAAATACTCTATGGAGCCGCTGTACCAGGCATTGGTGGCTATCTGGGTCTGGGCATGGTAGTGGCCAAGGGCTATATAATCGAAGTCTTTCTTGAGAAGGCTGTCATTGAGCTCGTGCTCACCTACGGTGTGAAGCTTGCTGTTTCTCAGGGACTCCACCAGGCCATGTATCACCAGGACGTCCTTGCCCGACATTTCTATTTTGCTAAACTGGGTAGTATAATCTGATGATTCGAGGCAGAAGGGTATACAATGAAATTTATAACCTCCTTCTTCAAAAAACTCATACTCGTATTTTCTAGCTATGTGGACCCCTTTCATCCCTTGGTACATAACAAAGGGGCTCGTTCCAGCGAAGCTCTTAGGCGAATCGTGGTTGCCGCTAATGATGATTACTGGAATGCCTGCATTCTGAAGCTTTTCTAAGCCAACCTTGAAGTGATAGAGAGGTCTTATCCCCGGCCTTACGTGGTGAAACACATCTCCTGAGTGGACCACTGCATCAGGATTGATCTCTATTATCTTGGCCATGGCCTGCTCAAAGCCCTGGTAGAACATATCCTCTACCATATTTCTGCCGTACTTATCCACGCGGCTGTAGCTGGTGAAGCCCAGGTGGGAGTCGGCCATGTGCACTATCTTCAAGGTTCACCACAGGGCATTCAAGGTTTACTCCAGGACTGGTCTGAAGCCTCCGGCGCTTATAAGTCTCTCGTCCAATCGATCAACCTTCTCCAGATACTGTAGATAGTGCTCGTATTTGTGGATCCTGACCGGCACAGGGAAGGGGATGTTCAGGGTGGAAACGATGGCCTCACCTTTCTCCAGGGTCTGTATCTCCACGTCCATAGAGGAGAGGTCCTGCTTGGCTGACTCTTCTATCTGGGCTCTGTCGTTTTTGTCACCCAAGCCCATGACCACCAAGGTGTTGAACTGGGAGAGGAGCTGCTTATCTATCAGCTTTGGCTGCTGGGTTATGGCGCAGAGGCCGACACCGAACTTCCTGCCTTCCCTGGCTATGGACTCGAACCTGGAAATATTTCCTTGACCAAGAACCCTTTGGGCCTCCTCTATAGTTATGAGGCAGTTCTTTCTACCTTCAGGAGCATCTTCCTTATACCGGTCCATGATGCAGCGCGAGAGTACCGAAAGAAGGAAGAGCTCGGATCTATCGCTCATCCTTGGAATATCCACCAGGACTACCTTGCCCTCTTCAATCCTGGATATGATGTTGGGGATGCTAGATCGGGCCTCGTCGATATACCCGTTCCTCTCCTTCACAGTCCTCATCCTCCTAGAGATGACCTTGACGGTGTTCTCATTGAAGTCCTCGGAGATCAGCTTACCTACCCCTTCCCGGGTCTGTATCTCCTCGAACCAGCTGGCATCAAAGACCCTAGGTATAGCCTCCAGGGCGTCGAGCTGGGCAGGGGACCAGTCATAGAGCACCCGAACGTCGGACGATCTTATCTCCCTAGTACTTATGGCCAGCGCTTCTACTCCCGAATCGGAGGCGTTCCTTTTATCGGTCGAATAGCAGGCCAGGCTCTCTCGGTATTTCTTTAAGTGCATGAGACCTTTCACCGGCCCCTTGCCCTTGATATACTCGCCATGGGGATCAACTATCAAGAGGCCGAACATGGATTTTCCGGAAGCAGCCAGCTTCATGCAGGAGGCAGAGAAGACCTTCATGAAATTTGACTTGCCCATGCCTGTTGTAGCAAAGACCCCCATGTGGTGGTCCATGGCATCGCTGTGCAATGCCACTGGGATCTCCTCCACGGTCTTGGAGCCGTTTCTCAGACATCCGATCTCTATATCGCCCATGACCTGGCTCAGGAACTTGAACTCGCCCTCTGTTGCTTTTCGGACCTCGGAGAACTTGGTGGGGATGGTCCTGGCCTTTCTAAATCCGCCGTTGACAACGCAGCCTAAAGGCTCGGCTATGATGCGATTGAAGATTTGGTCTTGATCAAAAAATTGGGTGCCTTTAAGAGTGGTATCCCACTTGCCCTCGTAATTGGAATCGTGAACTATGTCCCTAACCCTGGCCAGAAAGGTCAATCCCCCATCCTGGACTGAGAAAATTTGGCCGACCTCCACTCTTTCGTTATCGGAGAGGTTGTAGGGAATTATGAACTGATATTCCCTGACGCTCTTGGATACTATCCTGTAAGTGGTCTTCCCTTGATCTATCACTCTTCTTTCGCCCACTGGAGCTATTATCGAAGTTGCTGTCGGAACGGCTCTTAGAGCTTCGGTCGGAGCTTTTACCGGTGATTTTGTCGCAGCTGCCGTTAGAATTGTTGGGACCAGTTCAGGAGCCATTATAGCCGATGCTTCCGGGGCTTTTGTGAGAGGGCTCTTTTCCTGAGCTTCTAGAACCTCGACCTTAGAGGATGATGGCTCCTCAGAAGTCGCATCCTTTTCCTCGAAATGAAACAGAGATCTCTCCTTCATAGCACTCTCCTTGGCCTCATCTCTATGACGTCGTGGTAATCCAAGAGCGACCTTCTCAGCTCTCCTTCATTCATGCCCCTATCCCCCAGGATATCGAGAAGCTTAAGCTTCAAGAACTGTCCTTCCTGATCCGTAATTCTGAGATCTCTGTGGGCCCTGAAGAGGGCGTGAGGATAGCCCGGGCATTCGGCTGAGCATGAATGGGGGGCCAGATTTCCCAGAGCGATGGCAATGTGATCCATGAGATAGGATGGAGCATCCAGCCGGAAGGCGTGGTCAGAGCCGGCGTGAAACCTGGTAATGAAAATCTTGCCGCCATCCCAGCTTTCGGGTTTGGGCTTGATCTTCTTTCCCTTAAGGCAGAGATACCAGGGAACTCCTGGGGCCAGGATGCTTCCCACGTAGCTGGTGTGAGGGACAAAGGGCTTGGATAGATCTCCCCCCCAAGAAAGGGAGCTTGATTTGCTTATGGCCAGAAGATCCACGCCCTTATCTTTTGCAGCCATTAGAACTTTGATAAGGACGCTTCTTAGGGGCTCAAAGACGTCAAAGCTGCCGTCAAAGAGGATCAGATCTCCTGGCGAGGACTCGTTTACGGCATCGTTCAGGGCAATATACTCCTGAAGCTCCCTGAAGTAGGTGGAGAGCCTGTCCAGCTCTGTCTTCTCCAAGGTGAACTTGTTGAGGCCAAAGGCTTTGGTATATTTATCGAACTGATCTGCATAGGTATCTTTGTCCGCCAGGAAGAGATCATCGTAGGTAACGACGGCCCTCTGCCAATTCCTGCCCTTGTAGACCACATAGCCGACCCTGATTTGGTTCAAGCTTGATACGGACCAGTCGCATATGACGACGTTGGAGCCGTCTATAGCGTATATTTCTCCATCGAAATCCCTGGGCTCTATCTTTACAAAATCGTCCTTACAGATGTTCGTCTCAGAACAATACTCGTCTACTCCGCTGATGGAGATCCTTTCCCGGATAAGATCGGTGATGGCTTCAAGCCTGCTCCTCTCCAACATCCAATTTAAGAAAGAGCGGGAAAGTATATACAAATTTTGGCACTTATACATCAGTACGTTGCATTTAAGAATAATATTTCGATTGCCTTGCGATGATAAACATTATTACCCATTATTATTTACTTCCCCTCGTGAAGGCTAAGCTAAAAGATCCCTACGTCCTTGTTCACGGCGGCAACATGCCCACAGATACCTTGAATAGGCTTTCCAAAAGCAATGATTACCCTCTTAGTGGCCATTTGGCTGGCAAGATATGGGGCAGCATTATTCTCGCGCTCACAGTCGGTCGTGAATTAAATAAATTAGATATTAGATGTTAGTCTTTGCAGCGTTGGTACCAGGCCATTTCCTGCAAATTGAAAAGAATAAATCGGATATAATACAAATGAATTCAAGTTCTATTTTCCTATTATGGATAGATTTAAACTAAAATTAACGTATTGTGGTGCCATAACACAGCCTGAGGCTGTTATTGCGGACGCCGGCTTTGACGCCAAAGAGATACGAGAGTATGATCAAGGGAGGAATAAAGACTGTAATCCAAGTTAATATCATAAATAGAGAGGAAAATAATTTTGAAAGGATAATTGAATTCGATAAAGAGCTTTTTAAGAAGCGAAGATCGATTGAACGTTTTTTCAGCCATATAGAGGCATATAAAAAGATTTACCCAGGGCATGAACAAAAAGAGGATTCTTATCTAGGACTGGTACAGATGATGTGTGATCTTATTATCTGGTAGAAAGTTTAGGGATGAACTCCCAGAGAAGGTTAAGCCGCTGCTTAAAACTTATATTCTCTGCACTGAACACGAGTTTTCTTCCTTTACTAATGCCGCTAAGCAAAAAATTGCCGCTGATAGTGAAGGATGGGCTTTTATTGATATATCGTCATCCTGCGTGCCTATGGCTTCTATTCCTGAACGATTTTAGCAGCTTCTGCTGAAAGTCACCGGAAATAAACCTTCACCCAATACAGGAAATATGGAACAAGTAACGGAGAAAGGGAAGATGCCTCTCTCCTAGTTATAAGTTGCCAATCCCTGTTCAGCGGCCATTTCCTTGTATAGCGATGTATGCCCTATCCCTATTGTATCGAGATCCCTGTTCTTATGGTACCAGGCCTTCTGATAAGACGGATTGGCAACGGTGGCCTTGTTGTAGCACTGGATAGCAGCGTTCGGACCGCCCTGTAGGTCGTATATCATTCCCATATTGCACCAGGCCTCTGCATAGGAGGAGTTGATGTCTACTGCCATGACAAAAGCCCTGATGGCATCGTCGTATTTTTTCTGGGTGCCCAATATCATGCCTTTGCTGTTCCAGGACTCGGCGCTCTGGGGATAAATTTTCAGAACCTCATCAAAAGCTTGAAGCGCCTCGTCGTACTTTCCCATAGTGTACAGATGCATTCCCTGGTTGTACCAGTTAGCTGCGGTCTGCTCCGGCGAACTTGCCGTCGTCTCATTTTCTTGCCCCAGGACCGGGGCCGCCATTATCATTATCGGTAACAGTATAAATTGAATCAATTTTGAGTTCGTTCTTTTCTCCCCCTGTCTTTGCCCATAGATATACATTTAGCTCGGTTGATAGTGAAATAGTTTACGCGATAGGGCTCATGGGATATTGTACGCCATCTGTCATCTGTCTTTACGCAATCTATCCCATCCCCTCTAGGATAAGCCTTCTTCCTGCCAGGGATATGTGATGGGCAAGCTCCACGGCTGCCCTTTCTCCCAGGGACTCGGGATGCTTGAACTCCCTGCCCAGGATGGAGGAGACCCTCCAAGAATCCAGGTTATACATATCGCCCTTCTCAGCCACGATGATTCCTGAGAGGCAGAGGGAAGCGACCTTGATGAGGTCTGCAACAGAGTTGATGTCGGGGGCCTCTGCCACCCTGGGAAGGATCTTCACAGCCTTCACCCTCTCTATGCACTCAGGGGATACGTCCAGGGAGACCGCAGCGCAGACCATGTGGTACCTGCCCTCGACCTCGTGCCTGCCCGATATGTCTACCGCCACTATCTCTATTCAGCCAACTCCTCAAGCAGCCTTTTCTTTTATGATGGGATGGTCATATATAATCTTCTCAGAGACGCTTCTGGTAAGGCCGGCGCCCATGGCGATCTCCAGGGCCCTGTTGCTGTCTATCAGGTCGTCGGGGCTGTGGGTATCAGTATCCACTACCATCCTAGCCCCCGCCTGGCCGGCGATCCTGGCCACATGGCCGTTGGTTATGTTATGTCCCAATCTGGAGGTGATCTCCAGGCAGACATTATTCTGAGCAGCGATCTCTGCCTCTTCCAGGGTTATGAAGCCCGGGTGGGCAAGGATGTCGACTCCTATCTCCACCGCCGCCCTGTCTGTGCCCGGGGCCACTGGCTCTACAGGAGTCTCTCCGTGGACGACGATGATCTCAGCCCCGAGCCTTCGCGCCATAAGAGCCAGGCGCTCTATCTTCTGGGGAGGTACGTGGGTCAGTTCCACCCCTACCAGGATCCTCATGTTCCATACATCCTCCAGATATTTAACTTTAAAGACGCTCGATAGGACGTGCTCTATGTTGGTGAAGTCCACGTGATCGGTAATGGCCATGGCCGTGTATCCCTTGACCTGGGCCCGGCGAGCGAGCTCACTTGGCAGAAGCTCCCCGTCCGAGAAGATGCTGTGGGTGTGGAGATCGATCATAGGTGCAAAGGAGGGCCGGGGCGGTATTAAGGATTGCCAGCCACGAATAAGACCGTTGGCCTGGGGGGCCTGCCAGGGCAAAGGTGTTAAGTATCTCCCAAATTAGATTATGCAGAGAATAAAAAGCGATAAGAGCTATCGATAGAGATAAACCCATAGAGTCTCGCCGAAAGAGTAAGAATACCCATGAATAATTCAATAATAAGGCGTCTGGTCCTGGATGTGCTCAAGCCCCACATCCCCACCATCCTCGACCTGGCCACGGCCCTGGCTCATGTCAAGGGCGTAACAGGCGTGAATCTGAGCCTTTATGAGGTCGATCGCCAGACTGAGACCGTAAAGGTCACCATCCAGGGAGAGAGCATCGATTATCCTGGGATAGAGAATGTCATAAGGGACTTTGGTGGCTCCATCCACAGCATAGACGAGGTTGTGGCAGGCAAGGAGATAGTCAAGGAGTACGAAACTCTACAGGAGCGCTAACTTTAGTCTCCCTCGGCTTCCTTTTTATACCATTTGGATAAATTAAATTCCGATTACTTTTTGCTCCTCATGCTCATGGCGAACTTCCTCAAGACCGCTGACTTGGGCTCCCTCTTTGGCACCAGTATCCTACCTGAGCACTCATACCAGTTGCACGGATGCTTCTTATCGCGCTCTATCTCCGGCTTGTAACCCGCCTTTATGGCCGCGGTTATAAGCTGATCCAAAGTTGGGCTGCTTATGGCCACAGAGGCGGGGACCATTCTACCTTCGCTCCTGGACCTGGCAGCATCGAAGTAAAGGGGCCAGATCACTACCACGTCCTTCCTTCCGGGCATGGTGAAAGGTTTGGATGTCCATCCGATATGAACTTTTGTAATGTGGGTGAAATATGGATGGAAACGCAAGTCTTTTAGGCATCTTAAGGACATTTGGAGAATTAAGCTTCGGAGTTCCCTATATGAGCGAAGAGACGTTACCCGTCGCCAATGTGGGCGGCACCCAGGTTCCCTACGATCCGGATCAGCTTAGGAGGATCAAGGAGCACCCTTGCTTCTCCGAGAAGGCCTGCCATGCCTTTGGCAGGATGCACCTGCCGGTGGCCCCCAAGTGCAATATACAGTGCAAGTACTGCGTTCGCAGCTTCGATTGCGTCAACGAGTCCAGGCCAGGGGTGACGAGCGAGGTCTTAGGCCCCAGGGAAGCCCTAGAAAAGGTAGACGAGGTCCTGGCCAAGTACCACTACATCAAGGTGGTGGGGATCGCAGGTCCAGGAGAGCCCCTGGCCAATCCGGAGACCTTTGAGACCTTCAGGTTGGTCGGGGAGAAGTACCCCAATTTGATCCTGTGTGTGAGCACCAATGGCCTTCTCCTGCCCGACACCATCGAAGAGCTGGGTAAACTGGGTGTATGCAATATCACCGTCACCATGAACGCCGTGGACCCGGAGATCGGCAAGGAGATCTACGATTACATAACTTATCGCGGCAAGAAATACGATGGCCTGGAAGCGGCCAAGATCCTCCTGGATAATCAGCTCAAGGGAATAGAGGAGGCCTTGAAGAGGAAGAAGATAGTCAAGGTCAACACCGTCCTCATACCTGGGATCAACGACAAGCACGTCTTCGACATCGCTAGAAAGATAAAATCCATGGGCGTCTTCATCCATAACGTCATGCCCCTCATACCCCAGTATAAGTTCGCCAACATAAAGCCCCCGTCCCCTGAGGATAAGAGGAAGATCCAGGACGAGCTGGGGACCATCATAAAGCAGATGAGGCATTGCAGGCAGTGTAGGGCGGACGCCATTGGACGCCTGGGGTGTGATGTGCAGAGGGAGTTCCAGAGCAGACAGAAAGAGCAGGCGAAGACGGATCAAACTGCTTAAAACACTTTTTAATATAACCATACGGATGAGTTATATATCACTTTTATATATTCGCGTTTAATAATAAAAATGGTATCTCGGATCACACACTACTTAGCTAAGGTTATTTCTATTTATTATTATGTGATGGCCTCTGTCACAGGCTATCACAGCAGCTTATTTCAATATATGTACCTGCGATAAATGTTCCAAAGCCAGCAGTGCTTTCCCTATAATCCGATAAAGATTACACAAGCTATTTGATCCGCATGGGGATTTGAATCAAGGGGGCTGGAGATCCTGGCATATATTGCCTACAATGGACGCTGGAACTTACCAATTAGCATCAGATCAAAAGACATATATCCCGGCTTTGGGCCGGGAACAATTAAGAAGTCCTGATCAGCCAGATTTCACCATTTTTTTAATGCTTTCGATAATTCCCGCAAAGAAGCTCTTCTTGGGTGCCTCCGCCTTCTTTGAAACCTCTGCCTCTTCTACGGGCTCCTCGATTTCAAGGGTCTCAGCAGTAGCCTCGACTTTCACTACCTTTTTAACTTCAGAGTTCGATGGTTCCGATGATTTCGATTGGGCTGCAGGCTTTGGAGCCTCGGTCTTTTTAGCCTCAGGCTCTGGCGCCTCTATCTTCTTCCTTGCCGTGGGTGCAGCTCTGACTGATGGCTGAAGGCCCTTGTTGCGATTGGCTGGTCCCTTGTGCTTCTTTTGCGTGTGCTTAGACATGCCTTGACCTCAGCATCTTCCGTTTCTGCGGTCATTCATATACCTTACGGTAAAATGCAAAGCGCTTCCGTAATATATGCCGTCAACAGAATAAGAAAATTAATGAACAAGCTCCCTTCCCAGGCTCTGGAGCTCCTTCAGGCATCTCTCCCTTCTGAGGGCGCAGGACGCGCTTTGGCCGAAGGGGACGTACCCGGTCCCCCTCCATTTTTCCTTTGCCATCTGGAGCTTGATTTCATCCTCCAGGCCCTTCAAGAAGTCAAAATCTACCTGGCTTTTATCTTGTAAAGCTCTGTCCTTCATCCACTCCAGGAGTTCTGGATCATGGGTCCCGGCGCAAAAGGGTCTTCCGGCGGTTAGAAGTATATCTAAGAGGGCTCTAAAATTGTTCTGCACCCAATGGAAATATCTGAAATCCCCAAGTATTAGCCCCTTTGACCAACCGTGGCCTGATCACTTGACAGAAAATCCTTTCCAGGTCCTTTGATGTCCTTTCCAGATAAGCCTAAAGAGCCAGGGTTACTATGGGAGTCTCCGAGGCACAGGCTAGATCGGTCTTGAGGGTTGCCTCTACCAGGGGCTTTCCCACCATGTCCATATCGAACCAGACCCTAGCATCTACACAGGCCCCGAGGACCTAGAGGGCGTTTTCCTCAGCCAGCCCAGTGTCGAAGGTCCCTCCAAGAGCCGTCTAGCTTCACGGCAATGGAGGCATCCAGGTTGTTCTCCTCAATCACCCTGGCAGCTGCAACGTAAGCATCAGTGAGGACTCCTG
>Ga0181520_10007335_pt1 | contig 16323 bp, 11 predicted proteins | sample PEATcosm2014_Bin_29_FD_132451 | JGI IMG/M metagenome (GOLD analysis project Ga0181520, IMG submission 132451) | Peatland microbial communities from MTU Mesocosm Facility, Houghton, MI, USA - PEATcosm2014_Bin02_30_metaG | ecosystem: Environmental > Terrestrial > Soil > Wetlands > Peat | place...
AGATTGGCACAGCGAAAACCGACGCGCAGGGACGCTTTAAGTTCGAGGGGGTTCCCGCCGCGCAGGGGCCGCGGCTGGCGAGGGCCGAGAAGAGTGGTGTGAACTACTTCAAGATGGTTCCCCCTGGATTGACGAATGTCGATCTAAGTGTGTATGACGCGGCATCGTCGGTGGAAGGCATCAGCGGCTCCGCTGACGTGGTTCGTCTGCAGGCGCAGGGTTCCACGCTGGAAGCGGTCGAGTTGTTTGCCATCAAGAATGAGAGCAACCCGCCGCGTACGCTGGCTTCACCGGCCACCTTTGAGTTCGTGCTGCCGGAGGGTGCGCTGATCGACGGCGCGGATGCGCAGGCTCCCAACGGTCAGCCGATCTCTGCCAAAGCGACTCCGGCGAAGGAGAAGAATCATTACAGCTTCGCGTTTGCCATCAAGCCAGGCGAAACCCGCTTCCAAGTTGCCTATCATCTTCCCTATAGCGGCAAGGCGTCATTCGCGCCGCGCCTGACCCGCAACTTTGAGCATTACGTGCTGGTGCTGCCCTCCACCATGAGTTTTGCACCCCGGGACGCACAGCAGTTCCAGGCGATGAAGGACCAGGCCGGGGTCAATGTGCAGGTGAGTGTGCGCGCGCAGGCTGGGCAAGATCTGAGTTACGACATCTCCGGTACGGGCACAATCCGCGACCCGCAGGCTGACGCCACAGCGAGCGACGGAGGCGACAGCGCGATGGGCGGCCAATCGACGGCTGAAAACCGCCCTGGCGGTGGACTTGGCAAGCCGATTGATGCACCCGACGGTCTGGCAAAATATCGCTGGTACATCCTCGGATTGCTGCTGACGATTCTGGTGGGCGGCGGCATCTGGACCCGGGAGCGTACCTTGCAGGCAGAGGCGGAGAGCGGGTCTGTAGGGCTGCCGTCCTTGAATACTGCGCTGGAACCCGTGCCACGGCATGTGCCAGCGGCAGCGCCCGCAACGAAGGCGCAGCCCGCGTCACAGGCACCCGCGCCAAGCAATCTTCTGCTGGCTGCGCTGAAGGAAGAGCTGTTCGCGCTGGAGGTGGAACGGCAGCAGGGCAAGCTCACACCCCAGGAGTACGAAAAGGCGCGCGCCGCCCTGGAGCAGACGCTGCAACGCGCACTGGCGCGCACAAAGAGCTAGGGAACTGCGCCAAGTTTGCAGGCCTGCCATCGGCGGGATTCTGTGTTCGAAATTCGGATTCCCGCTCTGGCCGTGGAGAAATTCGCAACGTCTTATCCCATCTATGCATCTTTGCCCCCAGAGGACTCAGCCATGCCCTGGATGCACAAGAGCGCTTCGATCTTTTCCCACCGTTTGCCGAAGGTGCTCGGCCCCGGCACCCACACCATGATTGATTACTCCGTGGCCGCGCTGTTTTTTACTGCCGGTGCGCTCTTCTGGAGCCGCCACAAGAGCGCCTCGCTGAGTGCGCTGCTGTGTGGTGCGGGAGTGACGCTGAACAGCCTGTTCACCGACTATCCGGGCGGCGCGGTGCGCGCGATCAGCTTTGAAACCCATGGCAAAATCGACGCTGGTCTTGCCGCCATCACGGCTTCCATCCCCGGCATGATGGGGTTTGCTGACGACGCGCCGGCGCGCTTCTTTGAGGCCACTTCCGTGGCCGAGACCCTGGCCGTGGGCTTCACCAACTACCATGCTGAGCAGGAGCTGGAAGACGGGGCGCGCGAGCGCATTGCGTAATCGCCCGTGGCGCGTCTTATCGGGGTGAGGTAGCATCTACATAGACAGCCATGGGAAACAATCTGAAAACCGCGTTTCTTCTGACGGCAATGACCGTCTTCCTGGTACTCGTCGGGCAGGCGATTGGGGGCCGCAATGGTGCGGTCACGGCGCTTTGCATCGCCGGGGCGATGAACTTCTTCTCCTATTTCTTCAGCGACAAGCTGGCCATCATGTCAAGCGGGGCACAAGCGGTATCACGCGAGGAGCTTCCCCGTGTCTACCAGATTGTGGAGCGCCTTTGCGCCAAGACCGGCCTGCCGATGCCGAAGATCTTTGTCATCCCGACGGGTTCGCCCAACGCGTTTGCCACCGGCCGGAATCCTAATCACGCCTCGGTTGCGGTGACCGCGGGTATTCTCGATCTGCTGAACGACGACGAGTTGGAAGGCGTTCTGGCGCACGAACTGGGTCATGTGCGCAATCGCGACATCCTCATCAGTTCCATCGCAGCGACTTTTGCCGGAGCGGTGACGATTCTGGCGCGGATGGCCGGATGGGCGGCGATGTTCGGTGGCGGCGGACGCGATCGCGATCGCGATGGTGGCGGCGGTGTGATCGCCTCACTGGCCATGATGATTCTTGCTCCCATCGCTGCAATGCTCATCCAGATGGCGGTTTCGCGCTCTCGCGAGTACCAGGCGGATGCAACAGGCGCGCACTTCACGGGCAATCCTGGGGCGCTGGCCAGCGCGCTGCGGAAGATGGAATCCTATGCGGTTCGGGTTCCGATGCAGGCTTCGCCCTCGACGGCGCATATGTACATCATTCAGCCGCTGCTTGGCGGCATCAGCTTTGGCAACCTGTTCTCCACGCATCCACCGACGGCGGAGCGGATTGCGCGCCTCACGGGGATGCGGGCGGAGATGCACCAGGGAATTACTGATCTGAAATAGCAGGGAAGCGCCCCCGGACTGCCCTTTGTAGTTTGCCTCGGGGACCTCAGCGGATACAATCGAGGCAATGTCTCAGGCACCGGGCTCAACGCTTCAACGCGCAGCGGAACTAGAACGCTCATTGCGTTCCATCATTCGTGGCAAGGACGACGTGGTCAGGCTAGCCCTGGTCGCCATTCTGGCCCGCGGACACCTGCTGATTGAAGGTGTTCCCGGCGTAGGTAAGACCACCCTTGCACATGCGCTGGCACGCGCCATCGATTGCGACTTCCGCCGGGTGCAGTTCACCAGTGACATGTTGCCCAGCGACGTACTCGGCATCTCCGTGTATTCCACATCGGAGGAGCGTTTTGAGTTCAAGCGCGGACCGATCTTCACCAACATTCTGCTTGCCGACGAGATCAACCGCACCACGCCCAAAACGCAGTCTGCGCTGCTGGAGGCAATGAACGAACGCCAGGTCACGGTGGATGGTCATCCTCATCCGCTGCCCAATCCGTTCCTGGTCATCGCCACGCAAAATCCGGTGGAGCACCACGGTACGTATCCGCTGCCGGAGTCGCAGCTTGACCGCTTCCTGATTCGAGCCCGCATGGGCTATCCCGAGACGGGCAGCGAACGCGAGATTCTGCGCGGACACGCCGGAGCAGCGCGCCTGGACGAGTTGCGTCCCGTGCTTTCCGCCGAAGATGTGCTGTCGCTGCAAGGCGAGGTTGCGACCGTGCGGGTGGAGGATTCGCTGATCGATTACTCGCTGGCGATTGTGGAGCGCACCCGCGACCACGAACAGCTGTCGCTCGGGGTTTCGCCGCGCGGTGCATTGATGCTGTATCACGCCGCGCAGGCCATGGCGCTGCTCGAGGGCCGCAACTTCTGCATCCCGGATGACTTCAAGAAGCTGATTGTGCCGACCTTTGCGCACCGGCTGGTAATCAGCGCACGCTACAGCTCCACGCTCAAGCGCGCCGAGCAGTCCGAGCAGATTCTGCGCGAGGTTGTGGACAGCGTGCCCGTACCCGTCTAAGCTGTACCCTGGTTTTCCGGAGGCCTGATCTTGTCCATTCTGCGCTTCATCCGGCTGCTCTCATTGGCTTTGTGGCTGGGCTCCATTTTCTTCTTTGCCGCCGTAGTGGCGCCCACGGTGTTTTCGGTGTTACCGTCGCGCGCCATGGCCGGAGAGGTGGTGAGCCATTCGCTCTTCCGCCTGCATTGGGTCGGAATCGTCTGCGGCCTTGTGTTTCTGCTGGCCAGCGCTTTGTTGGGTTTGCTGCAGGGCGGCGGGTCGCCATTCCATCGCCGCGACCTTCTGCTGGTGGCCATGATGGCCATCACGCTCTTCGCACACTTCGGAGTTGAACGCCGCATGGAGACCTTGCGCACGGGAATGGGCGTGATCGAAAACGTGCCCCACGAGGATGCGCGCCGTGTCCAGTTCAACCGCCTGCACGTGTGGTCTACGCGGCTGGAGGAGTCAGTGTTCTTCGCCGGGGCGGCGCTGCTGTTCCTGCTGGCGTGCGAGCAGGGCATGGACGAGCGAAGATACTAGCCACCATCCGGCTTTTCGACTTTTCGGGCCATTTCCGGATGGCGCATCAACCCGTCGGGAACAGCGCGGAGCCAGCGGGAGAACTTTGCCACAAGCCGGCTTGTCCGTTCCCGATCAGGAATTGCAACCGCGGATCAACCTAGCCAAGAGTCCACTAACATCGGCCGTATTGCTTCCATAGCTTGAACCAAGGATAACGATTATGAGCATAAGTTTGGCCGGGCCGCTGGTTGGCAGACTCCCGGTCCGCATTCCAGAAGAGATTTGCTTGGCGACATTGGTTCGAGGGTATTATGCCGAGTATGCCGGATTGTAGTTCACCTCTAGCGAAAATAGCGTGGAACTCCATGCTCAGACGGCGTCTGTTGACGTTTCTTATCTTGTGTGTCTGGGGTGTGTTGCTGGGGACGCTGGGCACATGGTCATGGAAGCTGGGTTATGGCTTCAGTGCGGTTTGGCCGGCGTTGGTAGTGCAGATTGCCGGAGGAATCTGGTTTGGCGGCTGGGGCGTGCTGGCCGCGATGCTTTTCCCAATTGTCAGCAATGCCCTGGCCGGCGTTGGGCCGCTGGGCATCATTGGCTACATTCCTGCAAATCTGATGCAGGGTCTGCTGCCTGCGTGGGCTTTCCGGCACTTCCACCTTGATCCCGCGCTCCCCGGACGCAAAGGGCTGCTTTCCTTTGTGCTCTGGGGCGCCATCGTCCCGCCCACCGGAGGAGCGATCATTGGTGCAGCCGCGGTTGTCCTCTTCGGCCAAGCGAGCTGGAGCACTTACCCGTCCTTGGTTTGGAAATGGGCGGCACCGCACTACGTGGTTGCCATTGTGATTGGCATTCCGGTCATGCGCATTTTCACTCCGCTGTGGCGGGATTTGGGAGCGACGGTTTCAGGATGGTGGGGCTTGCAGAGCGAGCCGGCAGAGAAGCTGAGTCCACGTACCCTCGGCGATCTGCCAATCCAACTAAAGCTGGTCCTCTGCATGTGCATTGTGGGCCTAGGCCCGTTGCTCGCACTCTCGTTGTTTGAACTGAGTTCCCGGGGAATGACGTCCCGTCCTGTTCCTTTGTTCTTGACCTTGAGCTTGGTGGCCGTAGCGGTGACCGTGGGATGGCTCTCAGGCGAAGTCATCCGCCCTCTCCTGTATTTGAAGGACCGTGTCGAGCACCTGATGCAGGGACGCGGGGTGAGTCTTGGGATCTCAAGAGGAGACGAGATCGGCAGGGTAGCCAGTGCATTTGAGGCGCTGCTCGAAGGGAGGCGCCAGGCCGAGCAGGAGGTGCGGAGGACGGCGGGGCTACTGCAATCGTTTGTGCAGACGGCTCCCTTCGGCATTACGCGGGCGAGCGTGAAAGAAGATCGCTTCCTAAGTATCAATCCCGCGCTGATTAAAATGCTGGGCTATGACTCGGAGGCAGATGTCCTCGCTCTGCGCCTGTCGCGAGACATTTATGTGGATGCGGAAGGCCGCTCGGAACTGCTGGCACAGCTCTCGCCCATTGGGGAATACCGGCCGGTAGAAATACGCTGGAAACGCAGGGACGGCAAAGCCATCACGGTCCGCGTGGATGCCCGCATGATCCCCGCCGAGCCCGGTTCCGAAGATCTGATTATCGAAGCCACGGAAGAGGACATCACTCAACAACGTCTCTTGGAGGAGCGGCTACAGCAGGCGGAGAAGATGGAAGCCGTTGGACAACTGGCCGGCGGAGTGGCGCACGATTTCAACAACCTGCTGGGAGTGATCATAGGATACGGCGAACTCTTGGCCCAGGATCTTTCTGCGAATCCGCAGCAGCTTGCCAAGCTGGAAGCAATGCTGGGAGCTGCCGAACGTGCCGCCGGTCTGACCGCGCAGTTGCTTGCCTTCAGTCGCAAGCAGGTTCTGCAGCTCAGGCCGGTCAATCTCAACATGGTTGTCTCGGATACGCAGAAAATACTGCACCGCCTCATCGGAGAGAACATCGAGCTCGTGGTGAGGCTGCACTCTGGCTTGGCCGATATCAAAGCCGACCCAGGACAGATAGCGCAAGTCGTCATGAATCTAGCGGTCAACGCGCGCGACGCCATGCCGCGCGGCGGCACCTTGACGATTGAGACTGGCCAGGTCAATCTCGACCGTGAGCTCGTTCACGAGAGCGGTTCGGTGCCAGCAGGCCGCTATGCAGTGTTGAAGGTCGCAGATATCGGCGTGGGCATGGATGCATCCACCCGCACGCGGATTTTTGAGCCCTTCTTCACCACGAAGGACGTCGGGAAAGGAACTGGATTGGGGCTTGCGACCGTTTACGGAATCGTCGCCCAAAGCGCCGGGCACATCCTCGTCCACACCGAACTGGGGAGAGGCACGTACTTCGAGATATTCTTCCCGCAGGTCAGCCGGCAAGCTCCACAGTTTGGGTCTCCGCCCACGCCGCTGCCGGCCGCAAACGGCGACGAAACGGTGCTTCTGGTGGAAGACGCCGAGGATCTCCGCGAGGTCCTTCGTCACAGCTTGGAGATGCGCGGCTACACGGTGCTGGTCGCAGCCAGTGTTTCACAAGCACTGATCCTCGCCCGCCAGCACCCCGGGCCGATTCATCTGCTGCTCACCGACATCGTCATGCCGGAAATGAGCGGAACGGAACTGGCCGAGCGCATCGCCGCGATCCGGCCGACGGCCAAAATACTCTACATGTCCGGTTATTCCCAGCACGCCAGCGTGCGCCAGGATGGCGTGCTGGAGGGACCTAACTTCCTGCAAAAGCCCTTCTCGCTGGATGCGTTGGCGCAGAAGCTGCGAGAGGTGTTAACTGCTCCGCCAGCCCAGCCGCCAGAGACGCACTGTGATTGAACCGCGGAAAATCCGGTTGACCGTGCAGTTCCTTCCTGCCTCGCAGTCAGGACGCCTGCTTGTTCTTGTCAAACTTCTGGAAAACATTGTGGAAGGTAAGGGCTCTTCTACAAGCGCATCACAGATCAGCATGGCTTGGGTATGCCCGAAAGAAATGCTCAGGGAGCCGGAGCCTTGGGGAATACTTCAGATAACACCTGGCGGGCACCTTGGTACTCCCAAGTGAGCTTTCGAAAACCAGTGCCTAGTTCCGTGATCCCGGGGTGTATTGTCAGCAGTCCGGAGGGCTTTTCGGCGCATATGCGCCGCATCCCCTTCTCTCGTTTATCATAGAAGCGGACGCGTTCTCTTGAGGACCTGTTGACGCGCGTATGCAAGGGATTCTTGCGCGGCGCGAATCGTAAACGGAATCGATAAATATCAATATGAAGACTGGAATTATCGGTCTGCCCCAGGTGGGCAAGACCTCGCTGTTCAAGATACTGACCCGCGCGGATATCTCCAACCGCAGCTCGAATCCACGCGAAGCGCACATTGGCATTGCCACGGTTCCGGACGATCGCCTGGACCGGCTGGCCGCGCAATGCAATCCGCGCAAACTGGTACACGCCCAGGTAGAGTTTGCCGATGTGGGCGCCATTGGGCAGGAGGCGTTGAAAGAGACCGCGTACCTGGCGAACCTGCGCGGTGTGGACGCGCTGGTGCATGTGCTCCGCGTCTTTGCCGACGATTCCATCCCGCACGTGGGCGGCACGCTCGATCCGGTCCGCGACATCTCAAATGTCGAGTTCGACCTGATGGTCAGCGACCTGGGACAGGTGGAAGCACGCCTGGAGCGTATGAAGAAGGACTTGGTCAAGAAGAAGACTCCCGAGCTCGAAAAGGAAAACGAGCTGCTGCAGCGCACCAAGGTTTTCTTGGAGAGTGAACGCCCGTTGCGCGAGATGGAGATGACGAAGGAGGAGAAGAAAGTCGTTCGCGGATTCATGTTCCTCTCCGAAAAGCCGATTCTCTATGTGCTGAACATCAGCGAGAGCACCACGCTGGGAGCCGATCTGGAGGCGGCCGTCGATAAGTTCGGCCTCGCTGCCTACGCGGCCAAGCCCAATACCGGCGTCAGCGCCATCTGCGGCAAGGTGGAGGCCGAACTGGCCGACATGAGCGACGAAGAGGCCGCCGAGTTCCTGGGCAGCTACGGACTCAACGAGAGCGGGCTGGCGCGCCTCATCCGCAAGAGCTACGAGTTACTCGGACTGATTTCATTCTTTACGGTCGGTGAGGACGAATGCCGCGCGTGGACGATCGAGAAAAACACCCGCGCGCAGGATGCTGCCGGCGCCATCCATACCGACTTGCAGAAGCACTTTATCCGCGCAGAGACTATTCATTGGGATGTATTACTTGAACTCGGCTCCGAGGCCGCGGCGCGCGCCGCCGGCAAGTTACGCCTGGAGGGTAAGGAATACATCGTGCAGGATGGTGACATACTCCACATCCGGCACAGCGGCTAGGCGATGAATCCGATCGCACTCAGCATTCTTCTCGGTTTTACGGCGGGCGCTGCCAACATTGCCGGTGGCGCGTTGCTGGTTCGCCGCGAGTGGGACCAGCGCTATCTGAAATATTTCATGGCCCTGGGCGCGGGCTTCATGCTCGCCACCTCGATCACGGAGATGGTGCCTGCCAGTGTCAGCATGGAGGGCGGCAACGGCGAACGTGCGGGCTTTCTCGTGCTGCTCGGCTACCTGATCATTCACTTCTGCGAGCACGTTGTCTCAGGACACTTCCACTTCGGCGAGGAAACGCATCGTGACGAGTTCATTGGCTATCACAAGAGCACCACGGTACTGCTCGGGCTGGCGATTCATGCGTTTTTTGATGGCATCGCCATTGCCTCCGGCTTCCAGGTCTCCAACTGGCTGGGCTGGATTGTGTTCCTTGCCATTTTTCTACACAAGGTTCCCGAGGGCTTTACCGTCTCCTCGGTGATGCTGGCGAGCGGACGCAGCGCGATGCGGGCGCTTGCGGCCTCCGCGGTGCTCGGCTTTGGAACTCTGGTCGGCGTACTCACCATGGTTGTATTTCAGCACGGTGTGGCCATTGGGTTGCCAATTTCGGCGGGAGTCACGATCTACGTTGCAGCGTCTGACATTGTGCCCGAGGTCAATCGCGAGCCAGGCATTCGCATGCCGCTGCTGCTCTTTGTCGGTGTGGCCATGCTGTTTCTGCTCGACCAGTTGTTCCACGTGCATGTTTAGGAAAGACTGAAACCTCCGCAGTCATGGAGCGATCCATAAGGGTATAACTTTCTGCAAGGAGTGAATTGAATGCGCATTCTTGTGGTGGGCGCCGGAGGCACCGGCGGATACTTTGGCGGCAGATTGCTGGAGACAAAACAAGATGTCACCTTCCTCGTGCGTCCGCGGCGGGCCGCGCAGTTGGCTAGCATCGGCCTGGTAATTCAGAGCCCGGCCGGAGATGTGACAATTTTGCAGCCGCCGACGGTACTGGCCGGGGACCTTCACCCGGAGTTCGACCTCATTCTGCTCAGTTGCAAAGCCTACGATCTTGAAGGTGCGATCACGGCATTTGCTCCGGCCGTTGGAGCGGAGACGGCAATCCTTCCCCTGTTGAATGGTATGCGGCATTTGGACGTTCTCGACCGGCGCTTTGGCCCCGCTCGGGTTCTCGGCGGTATCGCCGTGATCTCGTCTGCGCTGGAGGCCGAGGGGCGCATTCTGCACTTGAACGATCTCCACACCCTCATCTTCGGAGAGCGCGATGGTTCGCGTTCGGCGCGAGTTGAGGCGATCGCAGTGGCATTTTCCGGCGGCCGCTTTGTCTCACGCCTCAGCGATGTGATTCTGCAGGAGATGTGGGAGAAGTGGGTATTCATCGCTACTGCCGCGTCCATCACCTGCTTGATGCGCGCTACCGTCGGCGACATTGCAGCCGCAGGCGGCGCCGGCTTGGCCTCAACGCTGCTGGATGAGTGCGCAGGCATTGCCGCCAGCCAGCACTTTCCGCCGCGCCCCCAAGTGCTGCAGCGGAGCCGCGCCATGTTGACCGCTTCGGGTTCCGGGTTGACGGCTTCGATGCTGCGCGATGTTGAGCGCCATGGTCCGATTGAAGCTGACCATATACTCGGCGATCTGCTTCGCCGCGGTGAGCAGGGAGGGATCGATACTCCGCTGCTGCGCATTGCCCACGCGCACCTGAACGCCTATGAGTTGCGGCGCGCACGCGAGGCAGCACAGGAGACGAACCCGCCGCTGAACCAGGAAGTCTTAATCCCTACGTAGTACAGGATGGGCAATGACTTGGGCATCGTTGCGGACTAGCCGGGCAGGCAAACGCATAGTGCCTTCGTGCCATTCGCCAGATGCAAGTAGTTGGAATGTGAGTACCACAGCAAAGTATCTGTGCGGTTTCAGCGCGGCACCGAGGAGCAATCTCCGGAACCAGTGCAGGTGCCTTTGCCCTGCTGGCTTATCTGCATAGAACCTAGTGTTTATTGTGCCCTGCTTACCGTAGCACCTGTTCCGCCCCACCCAAAGAACCCGGCCACCTACTTTGGAATTCCGCATGCACAGGGTGATTGCGACAAGGCCGCGAGCGGCAGTCCAGGCTCGCTCCTTGTCACTCGCGTGCATAACTAGTTTCGGAGCTGGCGAAAGAAGCGGGAGACACTTCCGCCGCAACTCGCCTGCCGGTTTGCTGCAAGGCATCGCGGTTGTCGCGGTGTCTCGGTAGCGCTGCGATGAACAATGCCCCATTGCGGGAGGTCGAATGGTATCCAGGAAGCTTTACCAGGTTCTGCTGTTGCCGTCGCTAGTCTGCTTTGTCTCACTTGTTGCGCAAGCCCAGTCCTTCCGGGTGCAATGCCCCGCGACTACGGCGATCCATCCCACGCCATTGCCATCAGGATCAGCGGAGCCCGCATATACCGGGCCGGTCAAGACCTCCGCAACCTACACTCCTGCTACCGGTGGTACGCCCATAACTTTGCCATTCGTCAACAACGGTGGTGCGGTGAAATGCCAAGAGGTCTCCGGCGGTGATGGCTACATGACGGAAGCCGACGGCAGCCAGACCTTCATGTTTGCCTTCGGCCCGCTGTCCGGGTTGGGTCTTATCAAGCAGGGGCTCCCTGGCACACAGATCGCGGCCGACTTTAACGTCCCCTATGCGGACGGACCGAACTACCTGAACGGTCAGCCCAATCCCAACTCAACCGTGACTGGAGCCACTCCGAACGGGGCGATTGGCGATCCGAGCGGGATCATGAACACCGGAGTGCTGAACGGTAACATCCCAGCTCCCCTGGTGGCGATTGACGAAGATGACGAGTTATTTCTGACCCTCACTAACGTCGGCATGATCATGCGTCCCGACCTCTTTGAGCAACACACGATTCACTTCCACGGCTACCCGAATGCCTCGGCATATTACGACGGCGTTCCCGATGCTTCCATCGCGATCAACATCGGCGGGAGCTTTACTTACTACTATCTGGCGCCCGATGCGGGAACGTACTTCTGGCATTGCCACATCACGCCTCCAGAGCACTTGCAGATGGGCATGGTCGGACAACTCTATGTACGTCCACGGCAAAATCGTGTACCCGTCGGCAACAGTTTGTACGCGTCTCTCCAACTCCAGCAGAATGACCTGAGGACTACGTGTAACCCGGCCGCTGACATTCTGTGCTCTGTGCCGCTACCAGCTGCGCCGAACAGCGTTACCCAGGTAGCCGGTGCGAAATATGCCTATAACGACGGCGACGGCACGACGCGGTACGACGTGGATGTACCTATCCAGATCCACGGCTTCGACCCGAATTTCCACTTTGTAGGTATGACCTTCAATCCAGAAGGCTTTACTGACATGAAGGACAAGTACTTTCTGCTGAATGGCCGCAGTTATCCGGATACGGTCGCTCCTGCAGGAATGGCGACTGAGGATTCCGATGGGTTCTCCCGTCCCTCGCAACCGCTTCCAGCGCTGATCACGCTCAAGCAGGGACAGCGGGCATTGCTTCGTATCTCTGACCTCGATGTCACCGAGTACCAGACGCTTGCTTCTCTTGGAATGCAGATGCAGGTGGTTGGTTACAACGCGAAGTTACTTCGTGACCAGGCGGGCAACAACCTCTACTACACGACGAACTCGATCACACTTGCGGGCGGGGAATCCCTTGATGCGATTCTCGACACCTGTGTAGCTCGCGATACCAACTTCAACTGCACGACGACGGTTCCAGCAGGTACTTACTTCCTGTACACGCCGCAACTCGACCACCTATCCAACGACGCCGAGAATTTTGGCGGACTCATGACTGAAGTTGTAGTCACCCCGTAGGAGACGAAAATGAGAATGAGCATAACGAAGTCGAAGGTACGGGGCCGACTGTCCTTGATCATGGGACCGTTCGTGTTGGCATTCTTCCTTGCCATCGCGGCTCACGCCGCTGTGCCTGGGATCACTGGGCCAGCCTTTAAACTCGACGCCGCCGCCAACTACATTACCCAACCCGACGGCATGCAGGTGTATTCGTGGGGCTACGGATGTAGCGCTACGCCGGCGGGTTTCGCTCCCTATGCTACGGGAGCAAGCTGTGGAGCCATGCAAGTTCCCGGACCGACGCTCATCGTAACAGAGGGGCAGACGGTTACCGTTGCGTTGACCAACAACCTGCCATCCGTCACTGGTAACACATCGATTGTGTTTCCCGGATTCCAGGTTACTGCTACTGGAGGAACGCCCGGATTGCTCGCGCAAGAAGCCGCGCCCGGAGCAACCGTGACCTACTCATTTACGGCAACTACGCCGGGAACCCATTCGTATTACAGCGGAACCCAGCCGGACTTACAGATCGAGATGGGTCTGTACGGAGCGCTCATTGTTCTCCCGAAGACGCCAGCGTCCAACTGTGCGGCCATCGGCTCGGAGTTAGGTGGGCGAACCGATTACCGGCTCGCGCCCTCCGCTTACGATCATGCCTCCACCTGTTATGACCGCGAGTATCTTTTCCAGTTCGCCGAAATGGATCCGCGGATCCACCAGCAAGCCGAGTTACAGGTGCAGGCAGCACAGGCTGCTGGAGCCACGGCGACGGCTCTGAATGTAACTATCGAGCCTTACAGAGCGGCTTATTTTCTGATCAACGGCCGCTCCATGCCCGATGACATGGATCCAAGCTACGCGCCAAACTATCCCAACCAGCCCTACAACGGTAATCCTCACATGCATCCCGGGGAGTTAGTGCTGTTGCGGGTAATCGGCCAGGGCCGCATGGAGCACCCATTTCACGAGCACGCGAATCACGTTCGCATTCTGGCTCGCGATGGGAACCTGATTCTCTCGCAAACCGATCCGACCAAACTCGGAGGTCCGCTCCTGTTCACGACAGACACTTTTCCGGGACAGGCGTTCGATGGAATCTTCTACTGGTCCGGCCGTGGATTGAACTGGGATATTTACAATCATCAACCCGGCGATGGCTCCGTCTGCAATCCTGACAGCAACGGATACTACACCACCGCGAGCGGAGCTCCGGCAAACGCGCCGAACTACTACGAATGGTGCGCTGACCATACGAGGCCGCTGCAGACTGCGAATGGCGGACCCGCCACGCTTCCGGATCCCTTGGTCGTAACCAACGGTTTGTGGTATAGCGGTTCGCCTTATCTCGGCCTTAGTGCCAGGAATGGCGGCAACGTTCCGGCCGGACAGACTCCGCTGCCTCCTGGGGCGGCAGATCAGAACCCGGAAGCTGGTATTGCCTTCATGTGGCACTCGCACAACGAACGTGAGATTACAACCAACGATGTGTTTCCGGGCGGGATGATGATGATGATGCTCGTGGATCCCCCGGTGTTCTTCATCGACGAAACCCTGTAGCGGCGGGAGAAGCAGAATGAAAAAGAATTCGATACACGTGTGTCTCAATGCGGCGGTATTCGCTATTGCAACCCTTCTCCTCTCCGTGGGCGCTTGCTTCGGACAGTCGGTAAGCCTACAGGCAACCCGTCAGAGCACGATCCTTCCCGACGGCAAGACTGTGCCGATGTGGGGACTGGTCTGCCGAGCGGTAACAGCTCCCGCGACCTGTACTGCGGTGAACGGAAGCGCGCAGGCCGGCGGAAGCACGTGGCAGCCACCGCTGATCCGGGTTCCCTCCGGCACTAGCCTTACCATTAACCTGTCAAATAGCTTGCCGGTTCCTACCTCGCTGGCCATCATCGGCCAGAATGGCGGAAGCCTGGGTAGTCCGGTAAAGGTCGCCAGTCCGGTCCATTCCCCACAGACGATGACGACGTGGCCCATCCAGACTTCGGCGACTTTCACGCCGCCGTCGCAACCGCCGCGGGCCGAATCTTTTGTACCGGAAGCGGCACCGGGCACCGGTACCCAGACTTACTCCTGGTCCTCGCTTCGGCCAGGAACTTACATTATTGAGACCGGCACCCATCCCTCGATTCAGGGGCCAATGGGTCTTTACGGAGTCGTGGTTGTTACCCAGGCCCCGGTGGCTGGGCCACCAAGTACTCCGGGCACGGCTTACCCGGGCGTACAGTATGACGCCGATGCGGTGCTGCTGCTGAGTGAAATCGATCCTGTCCAGAACGCCGCGGCGGATGCGGTTGTAACCGCTGCCGGGTTCAGCGAGGCAAATGCCTCCCAGAAGTGGACCCCAACCTGTGGGGCGGCGAACACCTGCTATCCCCCGGCGGTCGATTACACTCCGTTGTATTACTTGATCAATGGTGTCTCATTCAATAAGACGAACCCGGCGCTCTCGGCGCTCCAGATTCCAGCCTCCGCAGCAACGGGTAACGTCTTGTTGCGCTTTGCCAATGCCGGCCTGCGAATGCACATCCCGTCAGTGGTTGGCCTTGGCTTTTCACTCATTGCCGAGGACGGCAACGTGCAGCCGGATGTTGCTTTGGCCATCAGTAAGTCACTTACTCCGAAGCCGAAGGTTCAGAACGAAGTGTTCCTTGCCGCAGGCAAGGTTTACGACGTGATGGTGAATCCGGCGCAAGCCTCCGGAGCTTACAATCCTGCCGTCTATCCTGTGTTCGACCGCCAGTTAAGTCTGTCGACGAACAACGCTCGCGATGGCGGCATGCAAGCTGCCCTGCAGGTTGCGGGTGCCGCGTTGAACACCGCAAGCGCCGTGGCGGTTGCCGACTCCTATATGTATGTGCCGGGAGTTAGCTTTGCCATCACCGATCCTACCAAGGGTGTGATCGCCAACGACATCAACGTCTACGGTGTAACAATAAAAACTCCGCCTACGTCAGGCACGTTGACTTTCAATCCTGATGGTACGTTCACCTACACCGCGAACGCGGGCTTCACGGGTACTGACTCGTTTCAGTATTACGTGAATGGCAACCCAAACATTTACACCACGGTGACCCTCAGTGAGGCGCCGATCGAATCAGCGGCGGGAATCATCGCAAGGCCGGATACCTACACGAGTAACGTGTCGTCGTTACTGAAGATTGGCGCTCCGGGCGTGCTGGCAAATGATACCGATACAGCCGGCTACCCACTGACGGCGGTGCTTGACAGTACAACGTGCAATCAGACGGCGTCGTCCCTCCATGCAGATGGGTCGTTCACGGCCATTCCGATCGCACCAGGAACACCGTGCTCGTTCACGTATCACGCTTTGAATTCGCAGAACACCAAAAGTAACTCAACGACTGCCACCGTCTTGTTCCAGAGCGGATCAGGTGTTCACGTCACTGTACAGGACGCGCAAACCGCGGCTCCGGTTTCCGACTATAAGTGGATCATCGAACAGGATATGACCTTCAAAGTCAATCCAGCCACCCAGGTAAATACAGGGACGCCCGCGCAGATCCTTGGTACCAACTTCCACACCAGTAACATGCCGGTGATCGCAACTGGTTGCACCGGTCCTCAGAGTTGCGAACGCGGACAGACCGCGTACGATCCGGTTTCTAAGACACACGTAGCAGTAGCTTGCGACGGCAGTGGTAATTGCGTACCCGGTACACAACTGCCGCAGTCCACGCCAGACCAGGTTCTGCTGAACGCAAAGAACCCCGACGGGACGCCCGCATACTATTACATATCAATCTTGCCGGGCGATGCGGCGAATCCCTTCAACACCGGAAACCTCCAGGTTCCCACCGCGAATTGCGGCTCCGGTACAACACCTACCGGGCAGTCGGTGTCTTCTACGTGCGGCCACACCATGGGCGGCGCGGCAATTGCACCAGGGCAGACGTCCGTAATGGTTACGGTCGAGC
>Ga0181520_10007336_pt1 | contig 16322 bp, 10 predicted proteins | sample PEATcosm2014_Bin_29_FD_132451 | JGI IMG/M metagenome (GOLD analysis project Ga0181520, IMG submission 132451) | Peatland microbial communities from MTU Mesocosm Facility, Houghton, MI, USA - PEATcosm2014_Bin02_30_metaG | ecosystem: Environmental > Terrestrial > Soil > Wetlands > Peat | place...
CGATGAACCTTCCTCGGCTGAATCGCGAGCGCCATGAGGGCGAAACGAAGCAGGCCGATGCGGCCACGGATGTCTCGCAGGCGGAACTTGATGCGCGCGCGGCAACGGTCTTCCTTGAAATCCGGCAATCGCAGATCGCGGTGCTAGCCGCCCAGAAACGCGTCAAGCTCTATCGCGACACGCTGCTGCCGCAAGCTGAAGCATCGTTCAAAGCTTCAACGGCTGCATACCAGAACAACCGCGCCGAGTTAATGAGCCTGATCGACGCTCAGGGCCTGCTGCTGGATATTCAGACCGCAACTTACAAGGCGTCAGCAGCCACAGACGAAGGCATGGCGCAGTTGGAACGCGCTATCGGCGCGCCAATAGCGAACCCAACCAAACTCAACCCAGTGAGGACAAGCAAATGACAAGCAAGGAAAAGAAGCTGTTTGCATTCGGGGTTGGCGCTGGAGTTTTGAGCGCTACTCTGGTGGTTGGCTTTCTGACAGCGAGGGAGATGCGCCCAGTTGCAGCGGCAGCGAATATGGCAAGCCCCGTCGCTGCCATTCAAGATAAGCCCCAGACCGCGCAACAAGGCACTGAGTCCGGCACGATGGTCGAGCTGACGCCGGCCGAGATTACAGCGGCGGGCGTACAGGTGGCCGAGGTTCGAACCGCTGCACTGAAGACGGATATTGCCGCCTTTGGCCGCGTAGAGCAGCCGGAGGCGCAGCTTGCCGCCGTCAGCGCGCGCATCGGCGGCCGCGTGGACAAACTCTATGTGCAATACACCGGCGAGCGCGTGCGCAGCGGACAACCGGTAGCAGACATTTACAGCCCTGAAGTTGCGACCGCAATCGAGGAGTACCACCTGGCAGAGGAGAATCGTAATCAGCTGAAGCAGTCGGAGGATGCTTTTGCGCGCACGGAAGCCGATGCACTGGTAAAGGCGAGCCAGCACAAGCTGGAGCTTTGGGGGATCAATGGCAAGCAGTCGGATGCGCCCGAGAAAGATGGCGTTCCTCACGTCACCATTTATTCCTACGCCTCGGGAACCGTTGTCGATCGCAAGGTAACACAAGGGCAGTATGTGAACGCGGGCGACACGCTTCTGACGGTCGCGGATCTCAATCAGGTGTGGATCAAGGCGGATGTCTATGAGGAGCAACTACCGCAGATTCGTCAGGGACAAGAGGTGGAGATAACCGCCGAGTCGCTGCCCAATAGGACTCTGCACGGCCATGTGGATTTCATCGAGCCAGCCGCCAATCCGCAGACGCGCACCGTTCCAGTCCACGTACATGTCGCCAATCCTGAAATGCACCTGTTGCCAGGAATGTTTGTCAACGCCACATTCGTGAGCCGTGCCGCGCAGCCGTCCATCGTGGTTCCCCGCTCGGCAGTGCTTGATACGGGCACGCGCAAGATCGTCTATCTCGCCAGGCCCAACGGCGTCTTCGAGGCACGCGAAGTGCAAGTGGGCGCAGCGACTGAAGACTTGTTTCCGGTGCAGCATGGGTTGGCGATGGGCGATCATGTTGTGCTCAACGGCAACTTTCTAATCGACTCTCAGGCTCATCTCAGTTCGGGAGTTTCGGGACTTTACGGCGGCTCGAAGGAGTTCGCCGCGACCCAACAAGCGTCTGGCGCTTCTACAAATAAAAGTGCGGATGCAAACGCGGTGAAGATCGACCTTCACGCCGATCCCAATCCGATGAAGACCGGCGAAGACAACAAGTTCCGTGTAACGCTGACAGACGCCGCTGGCAAGCCCATCTCCGATGCTCGCGTCACCGTCACGCTCATCATGCCTGCAATGCCTTCCATGGGGATGCCGGAGATGAAGAGTTCCTGCGAACTGGCATGGAAGGCCGACAGCAAGACATTCGAAGGCAAGGGCCAGGCGCCGACGGAGGGAACGTGGACCGTTCTTGTTGAGGCGCGCAAGGACAGCAATGTCATCGCATCTATGCGCACTCATCTCAGCGCCCAGTAGGAGAGATCATGATCAACCGCATCCTGGAATTCTCGATGAAGAACCGCTGGCTGATCCTGGCCATCTACGCTGCCTTCGCGGTCTGGGGCTATTGGGCGCTGCTGCATACTCCCATCGACGCGATCCCCGACCTGAGTGAGAATCAGGTGATTGTCTTCACCGACTGGCAGGGGCGCAGTCCGCAAGAGGTCGAAGACCAGATCACCTATCCGCTCACCGTCAACCTGCAAGGCTTGCCGCACGTGCGCACGGTTCGTTCGGCATCGGCCCTTGGCTTCTCGATGGTGAATGTGATCTTCGAGGATTCGGTAGACATCTACTTTGCGCGCACCCGTGTGCTGGAACGGCTCAGCCTTGCGGGCAGTTTTCTGCCTGCGGACGTGACGCCAATGATGGGTCCGGATGCAACCGGAGTTGGCCAGGTATTCTGGTACACGGTCGAGGGTCCGTATGATAGCGGGACTCTGCATTCGATTCAGGATTGGTTCATCAAGTATCAACTGAACTCCGTGCCAGGAGTCGCCGAGGTTGCCAGCGTCGGCGGCTTTGTAAAGCAGTATCAGATCGACCTCGATCCGATCAAAATGCGCGCCTACAACATCGCTCTGAAGGATGTGGTTGGAGCTGTCGAGCGCAGCAACAACAATGTCGGCGCAAAGGTAATCGAAACGGGCGATACAGAGAACATCGTGCGCGGCATCGGCCTGATTCGCAGCCTGAAGGACATCGAAGAGATTTCGCTCGGTGCCTACAATGGCACTCCTGTCACTGTCGGCAACGTTGCCAGTGTTCAGCTCGGTCCCGAGTTTCGGCGCGGCGTTCTCGATAAAGACGGCGAGGAAGCCGTCGGCGGAGTCGTCGTCATTCGCTATGGCGCCAACGCGCGCGAGGTGATCGAAGCCATCAAGAAGAAGATCGGCGAGATTCAGCCGGGGCTTCCTGCGGGCGTGACAATCGTTCCCTTCTATGACCGCAGCATTCTCATCGATCATGCCGTAGACACGTTGCGCCACGCACTGATTGAAGAAATTATTCTTGTAACTCTGGCGCACATTCTTTTCCTCTGGCACTTTCGCAGCATTCTTGTTGTCACCATTCCTCTGCCGCTGGCGGTGCTGGGCGCATTCCTGTTCATGAAGGGCGCTGGCATCTCGTCGAACATCATGTCGCTGGGCGGAATCGCCATCGCCATCGGCGTGCTCGTCGACGCGGGAATCGTGATGACGGAAAATGTGATTCGCCAGGCAGAGCAGTACGAACACGAGCACGGCAACTATCGCGAACACATCTGGGAGATCACGCTGAATGCCGCGCGGCTTGTCGGCAGGCCCATCTCCTTTGCCATGGTCATCATCATTCTCGCGTTCATCCCGGTATTTGCGCTTACCGGAATGGAAGGCAAGATGTTTCATCCGCTGGCATTCACCAAGACCTTTGCCATGGTCTGTTCCACCATCATGGCGATCACGCTGGTGCCGGTTCTATGCACCCTTCTCATTCGCGGAAAACTGCATCGCGAAGATGAGAATCCGGTAATGCGCCTGCTGCAATCCATCTACAAGCCCGTGCTGAAGTGGGCGCTGCGCCACCGCATCATTACGCTCAGTGCGGTGCTTGCGCTCTTCGGCTCGGCGGTCTACACGGCAACCACCATCGGTTCGGAGTTCATGCCGCCGCTCGATGAAGAGACCGCGCTCTTCATGCCTATCTCCGATCCACGCATTTCTCTTACTGAAGCGACCAAGATTCTGCGCCAGCAGGATGAGGTCATCGCTGCCGATCCTGAAGTCGCAATGGTCGTCGGCAAAGTGGGCCGAGCGGAAACTTCCACAGATCCGGCGCCCGTGAATATGTCCGAAACAACCATTACCTTCAAACCAAAAGATCAATGGCCCAAAGGACTGACCAAGGACGCCATCTTGGCGCGACTCGATGAAAAGCTACAGATTCCTGGCGTGACGAATATCTGGACTCAGCCGATTCGCAATCGCATCGATATGCTCTCCACCGGTATCCGAACGCAGATCGGCATCAAGGTCTTCGGGCCCGACCTCGGTGTGATCGAACAATTCTCAGAACAAATCAAGGAAGTCGTGAGCCAAGTGCCCGGCTCGACCGACCTCTACGCTGAGCGCACTACGGGTTCTCCGTATCTGGAGATGACCGTGGACCGGCCTGCAGCGGATCGCTACGGTTTGAATGTCGCCGACGTTGAGGATGCGATTGAAACCGCTGTGGGCGGCAAGAATCTGACCACCACCATCGAGGGACGGCAGCGTTTCCCTGTGCGTGTCCGGTACGCGCGTGACTTTCGTGAGAACCCGCAGCAGCTAGGAGATGTGCTTGTCACCGGGAGCAACGGAGCACAGGTACCGCTCAATAAAGTAGTCAATATCAAGACAGATCTAGGACCGTCGATGATAAGCAGCGAGAACGGCCTGCTGCGCGGCTCGGTGCTCTTGAATGTGCGAGGCCGCGATGTGGGAGGTTTTGTCGATCAGGCTCGACAGGCCGTAGCTCAGCAGGTGAAGATGCCGCCAGGCTATTACATCGAGTGGAGCGGCCAATACGAGAACCAGATCAGCGCCCGCAAGCGGCTGGAACTGGTCATTCCAGTTGTGCTTGCAATCATTTTTGTCTTGCTCTATCGCACCTATGGCTCCGCCAAAGAGGCAGCGCACGTTTTGTTGGCTGTGCCCTTCGCGCTCTCCGGAGGCATCTTCCTCGTCAAGGCGCTCGGCCTCAATTTCTCAGTTGCCGTATGGGTTGGCTTCATCGCGCTCTTTGGAACCGCCGTCCAGACCGCCGTGGTCATGGTCATTTATCTCCGCGAAGCGGTGACGCGGCGCATCGCCGCCGAAGGCCAACTCACGCGTGCCGGCCTGCACGCAGCTGTTATGGAAGGCGCTCTGCTTCGCCTTCGCCCCAAGGTCATGACCGTGGCTACGGTGGTTGCAGGCCTGTTGCCACTGATGTGGTCCACGCGAACCGGCGCAGAGTTTATGAGGCCGCTAGCCGCCCCCGTGCTCGGCGGAATGCTAAGCTCCCTTGTTCACGTGTTGATCGTAACGCCAGTAATCTTCACTTGGCTTTGCGAGAGGGAACTGCAACAGGACCGGACGGAATGAAGAGCCAATGTATCTCGTAGTGCGACAACATCCTAAACCTTTCAACCAGCCCGTGTTAGCGGATAGATTCGCCAAGCGAAATTCAATGAGGTAGCCTTGGCCTCAACCATCCATACACCCAAGTGCCTAGAAGTGCGCTCAGAACCGCTGCAATCATCACCGATACGCCGTCTCCGATCAGCGCGAACAGCGGTCCGGGACAGGCGCCGGTCAGCGCCCACCCCAATCCGAAGATCGTGCCGCCCACGGCGTACCGGATTCCGCTTCCCAGTTCCTTGCGGGGAATCGCAATGGTCTCCCCGGAGATGGCTTTTAACTTGACCCGCTTGACCAGTGCGACAGAAACTGCCGCCGTCGCAATCGCCGAGCCAATGATCCCATTCATGCGAAATGACTGAAAGCGGAACATCTCCTGAATGCGAAACCAGGAAACCACCTCCGAACGGGTCAACACAACTCCGAATGCAACCCCCACGGGAGCCACGCATGAGCCGCACCATGTGCCGCAGCAGTGGGTCGAGCGCTACAGAGGGCAGTTCGACAAGGGGTGGGATGAGGTCCGCAAAGAAGCCTTTGACCGGCAGAAGGCCACCGGCGTGATTCCCGCCAATGCCGAGTTTACCCCGCGTCCGGATGGATTGCCCGCCTGGGATTCGCTGACGCCGCAGCAGAAAAAATTGCTGGCGCACGAAGCGGAGGTCTACGCCGGCTACGCCGAGCATACCGATCACGAGGTTGGCCACCTGCTGGATGCGATTGCCGAAGAGGGGCAGACCAACAATACCGTCAGCCTATGGATCTTTGGCGATAACGGCGCCAGCGCCGAGGGCGGTCTGGACGGACACGATGCCGTGGATGTGAATGGCAAGCCAAAAACGATCGAGGAGCGGACGGATATCGCCGACCTGCTGGGCAGCGAACTGTACATGAATCACTATGCGGCTTCGTGGGCCTGGGCGCTCAACTCGCCTTTGGTCGGCACCAAGCAGGACGCTTCGCATCTGGGCGGCGTCACCGATCCTCTGGTGATCTCCTGGCCGGGCCACATCAAGGACCCCGGCGGCGTGCGCGGCCAGTTCTCGCACGTCAACGACATTGCGCCGACGATCTATGAGATTACGGGCGCAAAGTTTCCCGAGGAAGTCGACGGCGTGAAGCAGATTCCGCTGGAAGGCAAGAGTCTGGTGTATACCATTGACAACCCGAAGGCGCCAACTCGCCATACCCTGCAGTACTTCACCACCAGCGGCAACCGCGCCATCTACAAGGATGGCTGGTGGGCAGGCGACCGCTTCCACCCCACCTGGGAGCCGAATACCATTCAACACCCCAGCGATAAAGACATCGACGTTCGGCCGTGGGAGCTTTACAACCTGAATGAGGACTTCAGCCAGGCCCACGACCTCGCCGATAAGTATCCCGAGAAGGTGAAAGAGCTGCAACAAGTATTCAACAGCGAAGCGGAACGCAACCATGCGTATCCGATTTTGCCGGAGCGCTCGTCGCCTCTGGATCAGAAGATCAAGGACCAGAAGGTATTCACCTTCCGTTCGGGAGTGGAGCGCCTTCCGCTGCGTTATGCGCCTGGTCTCTACGGGCACGCATATACGATCAATGCCGATGTGGAGATTCCGACCGATGGCGCCGAGGGTGTGATCGTGGCCGACGGAGGCATTTTGGGCGGTTTCAGCCTCTTCGTCAAAGACAGCCACTTGTACTACGAGGTGAATGTTGCCAACGACCACTCCGAGCAGATTGTTTCCAAGACACCGATTCATGCGGGGGTAGCGCATATTCAGTTGAATGTGACTCCGTCGCCGGACAGTACGCCAAACACTTCAGGAACGCCAGGCTTTTATTCGCGCCGCCCCGTCCTCGGCGATGTAAAGCTCTCAATCAACGGCGCATCTGTCGGCGAGGCGAAGTTTACCAGTATCTATGCCGGCGGCGAAACACTGGACGTGGGTAGCGATCTTGGTTCTCCGGTAAGTCCGGAGTACAAGTCGCCTAATCACTTCACTGGCAAGATCAACACCGTCACATTCGAGCTTGTGAATTAACTTCTTCAACCGCGCCTGTCCGGTAAGGATTCATGCCAGGCAGGCGCAAAACACACTAAAAATCAGTATTATTCACAATCGCTGAAGACGCGGCATTTTTCACTGGAGATGGTCATGTTTTACAAGATTCCGGAAAACCTTTCCGCTGAACTTGAAGAGTTGGACTCCTATATTGCCCGTTATCAGCGCGGCGAGATCGATGCTGCGACATTGAAGGTTCGCCGTGTTCCGTTCGGTTGCTATGAGCAGCGCCAAGATGGCACCTATATGGTGCGCATCCGAATTACCGGTGGCGCGTTGACGCCGCCGCAATTGCGCGCGATTGCCGCAACATCTGCCAAGTATGGAAGCGATTCGATTCACATTACCACACGGCAGGAGTTTCAGATTCATAATGTCGCTCTTGAGAACGTGCTTTCAGTTATGCGGGAGTTGCTGCCGTTTGGTCTATCATCGCGCGGGGGAGGCGGCAACACCGTCCGCAACGTTCTTGTGTCACCCGATGCGGGCGTTGGCATTGACGAGGCTTTCGATCCAAGTCCTTACGCCTTTGCGCTGACTAGTAGACTGATCGCGGAATCGGATTCATGGCTACTGCCGCGCAAATTCAAGATAGCATTTTCCAACTCGCCTGCGGATAGCTCCTATGCCGAGTTCAACGATCTTGGTTTTGTAGCGCATCTGCGTGAAGGACAGAAGGGGTTCGGAGTCTATGTTGCCGGTGGGCTCGGCGCTAAGCCAGAAGTCGGGCATCTGTTACACGACTTCATCCCTGCTGAAGATGTATACATTGTGGCCAGCGCCCTAAAACGCCTCTTTGATAAGCACGGTAACCGCAAGAATCGCCATGCGGCGCGACTGCGTTTCCTGTGGAAGACTCTCGGAGAAGTTCGATTTCGTACCCTCTACGATGAGCAGTTGCAGTTTGTCCGCAGTGACTCTCCGGAGCCGCTCTCGATCGAAGAACTTCCGCAATCGAGCGACCTGCCGCCGTTTGCCCCCGTGCAGGAACATTCTCCGGAGTTCGATCGATGGAAGGATCGCTACGTCGAAAACCAGAGGCAAGCCGGCTTGGTTTCCGTGCGCATTCCCATCTTCCTCGGCAATCTGGAGAATGTAAGCGCCATTCGGTTGGCGGGGTTTCTTGCGCCTTTCGGCAATCATGTTCTCCGCGCCTCCTTCGGCCAAAACCTCAGGCTGCGCAACATTCCGAAAAGTTATCTGGCAAACGTTTTTCTTCTGGTTCGCGAAATCTCCGCGCTATCCTCGGGCCCCAGCCTCGTCGGCAACTCTATTGCCTGTACCGGCGCAGACACTTGCAGACTTGGCATCTGCCTCTCAAAAGGCGCGCTTGCGGCGACTGCCGAACGCTTGACGGCTTCCAGTCTGGATCTAGACTCTGTCGCGGATATCAAGCTGAATTTATCTGGATGCCCTAATACTTGCGGACAGCATATGCTGGCCGATCTTGGATTCTATGGCAATGTAGGCCGCACGGAGCAGCATATGTTTCCGGCGTACATGGTGGTTGCGGGCGCCGAAATCGGCGAAGGAAAGGCACGCCTGGCTCGACCGATCGATCGCGTAAGCGCAAAGGATCTGCCCGAATTCGTGCATGAGGTATTGAAACTGTGGATCGCAAAGAAGAGCAAGTATTCCGCCTTCGCTCAATATGTGGACGCGGAGGGCGAAAATGAAATCCGAGAGATTGCAGATCGTTTTCGCTCAATCCCGGCCTACAACGAAGACGCGAGCTACTATCGTGACTGGGACGCAACGGAAACATTCTCACTGGTTGGAAGAGGCGTGGGCGAGTGCTCCGCCGGGCTCTTTGACCTGATCGAGGTGGATCTCAACAGCGCTCGTCAGATTCGCGAGGAACTTCGAACAGGCGATTTGCAAAGCGAAGCGCCACTTTACGAGATCGCTCTGCGCAGTGCGCGCGCCTTGCTCATTACGCGCGGCATCGAGGCAGCGACGGATGCCGCGGTGTTTACAAACTTTGCGCAGCACTTCATTCAAGCGGGATTGATCGACAATCGTTTTGCGTCCGTGATTGAATTCGCACATCAAAAGAACTTAGAAGAACTTGTCCATCGCGAAGAGGATGTCTTTGAGTTGCTCAACGCGGTCGAAGCCCTCTATCGCAGCATGGACAACTCACTTCGCTTCCCGGCGGAAGCCAAGCTGACGGCATAGCGGACGATGACGACGATGACAGCAAACTTAGGCGTCAATTTGACGCAGCGAATCGGCAATACGCCTCTGCTGCGCCTTGAAAGCATATCGATTGGGGCGAAGGACGTGCAGGTGCTGGCAAAGGCGGAGTGGACGAATCCGGGTGGTTCGGTTAAGGATCGCGCTGCGTCGAATATCGTAAATGAGGCCTTGCGTTCTGGCAGCCTGGGAGCGGGCAAAACTCTTCTCGACTCCACCAGCGGCAACACCGGGATCGCATATGCAATGCTTGGCGCGGCATACGGAATTCCAGTTACGCTGTGCATGCCTTCGAATGTCTCAAAAGAGCGTAAGCGCATTCTTCACGCCTACGGTGCAGCGATCATCTACACCGACCCAGGAGAAGGCTCCGATGGAGCGATCCGCAAGGCGCAGGAGATCGACGCTTCAGAGCCAGAGAAGTATTTTTATGCCGATCAGTACTCGAACGATGCCAACTGGCGCGCGCACTATACGAATGGAACCGCCGATGAGATTTGGCAGCAGACAAATGGGCGCGTGACGCACTTTGTGGCAATTCTGGGCACCAGCGGGACGTTTGTGGGGACTTCGCGTAGGCTGAAAGAGTTGAATCCATCCATACGTTGCATCTCTCTGCAGCCCGACTCGCCCTTTCACGGCATCGAGGGAACCAAACACATGGAGACTTCGATCATTCCAAAGATCTACGACGCAAGCATCGCCGATGCCGAGTTGGGCATCGAAACGGAAGCGGCCTATCGAATGACCAGGCAACTGGCACGCGAAGAGGGTTTGCTCGTTGGTGTTTCCGGGGCCGCAGCGCTTGTCGGCGCCATCGAGGTCGCGCGCAATGCGTCGCCGGATTCGGTTGTGGTTACGATCTTTCCCGACTCAGGGGACAAGTATCTAAGCGAAGACTTCTGGAATGAGAACGAGTAAGGCAAGGAAGGAAGCATGGCACTGACAATTCCCGATACGCTCTACCATCAACTGCGCAGGCACGGCGAAGCGACCTATCCGCATGAGTGCTGCGGCGTGCTGGTGGGTGAATTCGACGAGACTGGTGGAAAGGCGGTTGAGACTATCATACCCTGCGGAAACACGCGCACCGACTCGCCTGCCAATCGTTATCACATCGATCCGGTAGAGCTGGTCCGCATTCAGCGGGAGGCGATGCTTGACGGTGATGACATTGTCGGCTTTTATCACTCTCATCCCAATCATCCCGCCCAATGGTCCACCACGGATCTGGCCGAAGCGCATTGGATTAGTTGTTCGTATGTGATTACCAGTATCGAAGACGGGCGTGCCGTATTAACCAACTCGTTTCAATTGCTGGGGCCGGAAGAGGCCAAGCGCTTTGAAGATGAGCACATCGAAGTGATCGAGCAATAACCGGAGTTTTGCAAACCCATAGATTCAAGGAAGGAAGAACATGTCGATCAAAGTCCTGATTCCCACTCCGCTCCGGCCCTATGCCGGAAAGCAATCCACAATCGAAGTGAGCGGTCAGACCGTTGGCGAGGCACTGAGCGATCTCGTCGCCAAGCACCCGGATCTGCGCAAGCATCTGTTTTCTGAGGACGGAAAGCTCCGCTCTTTTGTGAACGTCTATCTGAACGACGAAGACATCCGGTATTTGACCAAGGACGCGACACCGGTCAAAGAGACCGACACGATCACCATCGTTCCCTCGGTTGCTGGCGGACGATAGTGCTTAATTCGCTTCTCGAAAATGAGCAGGACGAACGATTGTTGGGAGATGAACTGTGGCTGAACTGATTGATAGTAGTCAGGCTAAACTGAGCAGCGAAGAGATTCTGCGTTACTCGCGCCACCTTATCATGCCGGAAGTGACTCTTGAAGGGCAAAAGAAACTGAAGGCCGCACGAGTGCTTTGCGTTGGCACGGGCGGGCTCGGATCGCCACTGGCTTTGTATCTGACTGCAGCAGGGGTCGGCACACTAGGTCTCGTCGATTTCGACGTTGTGGACTATACCAACCTGCAACGGCAGGTACTGCATTACACCAGCGATGTGGGCCGCCTCAAGCTTGACTCGGCCATCGACAAGCTGACTTCGATCAACCCATTCGTCGAAATCAAGAGATTCGATATATATCTGAATAGCCAGAATGCGCTGGAGATCTTCAGCGACTTCGATATCATCGCCGACGGCACGGATAACTTTGCCACCCGCTACTTGGTTAACGATGCCTGCGTTTTGAGCGGTAAGCCCAATGTCTATGCGTCGATCTTCCGCTTTGAAGGGCAGGCCAGCATCTTCGCAACTGAAGCCGGCCCCTGCTATCGCTGCTTGTATCCCGAGCCACCGCCGCCGGGCCTGGTTCCATCGTGTGCAGAGGGCGGAGTGCTGGGCGTGCTTCCAGGTTTGCTCGGAGTCATTCAGGCAACCGAAGTAATCAAGCTGATTCTAGGGGTAGGCGAACCGCTGATCGGCCGCCTGGTGCTGGTCGACGCGCTGGCGATGCGCTTCCGCGAGTTGCGCGTACGCAAGAATCCAGAGTGCCCGGTCTGCGGCGCAAATCCGACGGTCAAAGAACTGATCGATTACAACCAGTTCTGCGGCATTCGGGGCGAGGAAGCAGAAGCAACCGCGAGTGCAAAGATCCCTGAGATTCAGCCCGAGGAACTCAAGCGCCGTCTCGATGACCGCGAAGACATCTTCGTACTTGACGTGCGCGAGCCGCATGAGTATCAGATCGTTAACATCAAGGGGCATTTGATTCCGCTTGGCGACCTGCCGACGCGCGTACACGAACTCGATTCAAGCCGTGAGATCGTGGTGCACTGCAAGAGCGGTGCACGCAGCGCCAAGGCCGTCGATTTCCTGCGGAAATCAGGTTTTAGGCGCGCGACCAATTTGACCGGCGGCATTCTGGCCTGGGCCGACCGGATCGACACAACGCTGCCAAAGTATTGACTAAGTGTAGCGGAGACAGACGATTACGACTGAATCTCCAAGATCAAGATATGAGGTGAGTTAGAACACAAGAAGCGGGCCGAAACGCCGGATAGACTTCTATCGCTGGACATTGTCCCCTGACTCGCGGTACATTCATGGGTCAGATGGCGCTCAAAGATCCGCGGGCGTCGCCGATAGGAAGAGAATCATGCAGACGGCCCGTCTCATGCCTGTTCGAATCTGCCGGCCAAACCGATACCGTCCCTCTGGCCGATGCGGGTCTGCCTGGCTGCTCTTCCTTTTACTATTGCTGGGGCTGCCCACGACCTTGGCGGCGCAGGAAAAGCAATCGATCGAGACCGTCAAATTCAAATTGCGTGACGGATACTTGATCGTCGTTCAGACAATGGTCAATGGTGCCGGTCCCTTCGATTTTCTGCTGGACACCGGCGCAACCCATACAGTAATCGATCCAGCACTTGCGCGGGAACTGCGGCTTCCGGTCATCGGACAGGCTTCGCTGACTACCGTTTTAGATGTGCGCCAGGATCAACTGGTGCGACTGAAGAGGGTGCGGGTGGGTGGCTCCGAGGCTTCAGAACTTGGAGCGGTGATCGACCGACTGGATCAGGTGAAGCTCAAGGCGCCGGGGATTCGCGGTGTGCTGGGCGAGGATTATCTTTCGAATTTCGATTTTCTCATCGACTACCGGCAACGCACTTTGAACTTTGGCGGCGATTCTCCCGCAGGGGACCGATGTCGATTCGAGACGATTGGCCGCTATCATGGCGAGCCGACCACCAATCGCTTGCTGATTGAAGCGGAGATTATCGATGTGAGCGCTGGCAAAGTCCAGTTGCAGTTAGACACTGGTGCCAGGATGCCCGAGCTGTTCCCCGTCCGGCCTGAATCCTCGTCATCCCTGCCATGGGCCGGTTCGATAGCATTCACCAGCGGGCCGAATGGAACCGCCATCCACTCTCATACAGGGATCAAGATCGGCACGACAACACTCAACGATCTGGATTTAGTGAAATCCCGTCGCGGTGTTGCCTTCGATGCAGCGGGCCTGCTGCCCGCTGCCATCTTCCATCGAATTTATATTAGCCACTCGGGTGGATTCGTGGTGCTGAACCCAGGCGATTGAAATTCGTCCTCAGCTCTTCAGACAAGCCCAGTCGTGTGTCCCTGCCTGAGATCCCACAGGGCAGCAATGAGCGCGTCGATTTCTTCGCAGGTGTTATAGAGCGCAAACGTCGCACGCACGGTGCTCTCCAAACCGAATCGGCGCAGGATCGGTTGTGCACAGTGATGTCCGCCGCGCACGGCGATGCCTTTGCGGTTAAGATAGTCGCCGATCTCTTCCGTTCGCAAACCTTCCATTACGAATGAGATTACGCTGGCTTTTTCTTTTGCGGTGCCGATGACGCGTAGACCTGGAATTTTCAGCAGGGCCGCAGTGGCATAGGTCAAGAGCATGTGCTCATGGCGCGAGACATTGGCAATACCGACGCGATCCAAATAGTCAATCGCAGCGCCCAGACCGACGGCGTCGGCGATATTTCCAGTTCCCGCTTCAAAGCGTTGCGGAGGCGGTTGATAGAAAGTCTTCTCAAAGGTCACGTCCTGGATCATGTTGCCACCGCCTTGCCAGGGCGGCATCGTATCCAGCACTTCGGACTTTCCAAAGACCACGCCAATGCCCGTCGGCGCAAAGACCTTGTGGCCACTGAAGACATAAAAGTCGCAATTGAGGGCCTGCACATCGACGCGCATATGCGAGACCGCCTGTGCGCCATCGACAAGCACGCGGGCACCGTGGCGATGCGCGGCCTCAACCATCTCTTTCACAGGCACTATCGTTCCCAGGGCATTCGAAACATGGGCGATCGAAACCAGCCGCGTCTTGGGTCCGAGCAGCTTCTCGTATTCGTCGAGCAGAACCTGCCCGGAGTCATCTACAGGGGCAACTCGCAACCGCGCACCCTTTTCCGCACAGATCATCTGCCAGGGAACGATGTTCGCGTGGTGCTCAAGCCATGTAATGACAATCTCATCGTCCTTCTGAATGTTCTGCCGTCCCCAACTCTGCGCCACCAGATTGATGGCTTCCGTGGCTCCGCGCACAAAGATGATTTCGCGGGGAGCGCCTGCGTTGAGAAAGCGGCGTACCTTTTCGCGCGCGGACTCGTAAGCATCGGTCGAGCGCGCGGCCAGCTCATGCGCGGCGCGATGCACGTTTGAATTTTCGTGCTCGTAAAAATAGCTGAGCCGGTCGATCACCGACTGCGGCTTCTGCGTGGTCGCGCCATTGTCCAACCAGATCAACGGATGACCGTTGACCCTCTCCGAGAGAATCGGAAAATCGCGGCGAATCGCTTCCACCTCGAAGGAACTAGAGGATAAACCAAGATCGCCCAATAACTCCGACTGCCCCGCGCCCGGAACTACCACAGGAACCACATTTGACGCATCGAGTGGGCGAGGTTGCTTCTCCGGATCATGGGAAGCCGGTGCACGAAAATCAGGCTCGTGCGCGACGGTCCTGGCAAATTGCGGTGCATTACGGTCAAGAGGCGACGCAAAAGGATTGTTGTTTGACACTCCAGCTGGCACTGGCCCCGGAAGCGAAGGCTGCTCGGAAAACAGCGGCCGCGCCTCTTCCAGGAATGAGAATGTCGGAATCGCCGATGAATCCGCGACGCCTAAAGCGGCCGGAATGGTCGGCGACGGTGGTTGAGCAATCTGCAAAGGCTGAGGATCGGGCAGCAAAGAAGCTGGAATCGCCACGAAACCTTCATCGCCGAACACAGGCTTTTCGCTGGCTTGTGCGGGAGTGTGTTGCGCAACAGGCTCAGCGGCGGGCTCTTGAAACAGGGGCCGTACATCCCGCAAGAAAGCAAACTCCGGCGCAGCCGTGGGCGTTACTCCGCCGGTTGAAACCACCGGAGACGAAGATGCCGACGAGCGCGCATCCGGAATAGTGCTTTTCTCCGGCGTGGCAAGATAGTTTCCAGACTGCGCATCAGTGAGAGTGGCGAGTATTCCCGGCACAGCTGGCGCAGTTGGGTTGGGCACTGCCGCAAATGGATTGCCAGAAAAAGCCGAGTTCGGAGGCAGCACTGCTCTGGCTGCCGTCACGGCAAGGTGCTGCTGCTCCTCAGGCAACTCATTGAAGATCTCATTGGCCATACGAGCCAACTGAGCCGGTGAAAGCACGCCGGGAGCGATCTGATCGCTCCCGCGCAGCCCAGCCGTCGTCGGGGAAGCCGTCGAGACCAAAAACTGTTCACTTGTACTCATGGTATTGACTCACGTCCACGTCTTCCAATAGTGCGATCGCATCGTCGGTCAGTACGGCAGCCGAGCAGTAGAGTGATATCAGATAAGAAGCCAGCGAGCGCTGATCGATGCCCATGAAGCGCACCGACAGGCCGGGACTCTGCTCTCCCGGCAATCCAGGTTGGAAAAGGCCAACCACGCCCTGCTTCTTCTCGCCCACGCGCACCAGCAGTATCTTCGACTTCTGGTCTTTGCTGCGCACGGCGATTTTGTCGGTGGGAATCAGAGGAACGCCGCGCCAGGTCAGAAACGGAGTGCCAAACAAGGTGACCGTCGGCGGAGGAACGCCGCGCCGTGTGCATTCGCGGCCAAAGGCGGCAATGGAGCGCGTAGCCGCCAGGAAGAATGACGGCTCTTTCCATACTTTCGTCAGCAATTCATCCAGATCGTCCGGCGTTGGCGGACCTTTGCGCGTCTTGATCGTCTGCGCGTCGGCAACATTGTTCAGCAGGCCATAGTCGGCATTGTTGAGCAGTTCGCTTTCCTGCTTCTCCTTGACGCTCTCGATTACCAGCCGCAACTGTTCGCGAACCTGATCGTAGGGATTGCTCAACAGATCGGAGACGCGGGTATGAACGTTTAGGACCGCATTGATACTGCTCAGGCGATGCTCGCGCGGTGCGTCCTGGTAGTCGGCGAAAGTGGTTGGCAGGGGCGATTCATCTTCGTGCGAGCACAGAGACTCGATCAC
>Ga0181520_10007337_pt1 | contig 16320 bp, 13 predicted proteins | sample PEATcosm2014_Bin_29_FD_132451 | JGI IMG/M metagenome (GOLD analysis project Ga0181520, IMG submission 132451) | Peatland microbial communities from MTU Mesocosm Facility, Houghton, MI, USA - PEATcosm2014_Bin02_30_metaG | ecosystem: Environmental > Terrestrial > Soil > Wetlands > Peat | place...
ACTCATTTGAAGCCAGGCGCAACTACGCTGGAAACGCTCGCGAGACAAGTCAGTTGCTCGCAGCCGCGCGTGTAGCCGTCTATCCCGTGGATGCGCGCGGTCTCATGACCTTGCCGTCCGCAGACGCTTCAATATCCGCCGCTACTTCTAACCTGAGGAGCGCCACCAGCAGCGGCGGCAGGGGAGGAATACGGCAGGCTCTGACCGTCAACCGGTCCAGCATCTCCAACGACGACACCAAATTCATGCAGCAGACCATGGCCGAGCAAGCCTCCATGAAGCTGATTGCTGAGCAGACCGGCGGCCAGGATTTTGTCAACACCAACGGGTTTAAGGAAGCCGTGGCAAGAGCCATCGATGACGGCGCCAGCTATTACACCATCGGCTATGTGCCCGCCGCTCGGGCCGATGACGGAAGCTTCCACAAGATTCAGGTCCGCACCGCGAACGTCAGTTATAAGCTGGCCTACCGCCGCGGCTACTACGCCGACCCACCCAGCAAGCCCTCAATTCACACTCCGGCCAACAACAGCCTGGTCATGGCCGCCATGCTGCCCGGCGCCCCGCACGCCACCCAAATCCAGTTCACAGCTCGCGCGCTCCCGGCCACCGACCCGGCCTTCAAAGACCTCAAGATGCCCGAAACTCCCGCAGGCGAAGATGCGCCCACGCTGAAGGGACCGCTCCATCGCTACATCGTCGATCTGAAGGTCGATCCCAAATGGATCACCTTCGAGAAGACCGCCGACGGTGCCTACAAGGCCGCAGTCGAGTTTGTTCTGGCCGCATACGACAACCAGTCCCGCCGCGTTAATCACGTTGACAAGGGATTCCAGGTCAACATCAAGCCGGACCAGTATTCCAGCGTCATGTCTTCAGGCATTCCCGTCCGCCTGGCAATCGATCTGCCTCCGGGAGAGTTTTCCCTGCGGATTGCCGTCCACGATTTGGCTGCCGGACGCGCTGGTTCGCTCGAATTCCCGCTGATTGTGGCCGCAAAATAGACCCTCTCGCCGAGTAAACCTTGGCGCTCAGCAGAAATCGCCCCGCGGCCAGCCCATGCCGGGCTGGTCGATTTCCAGACGAGGACCATCAGAGACTGTTTTGACAAGGGCGCGGGGGAGGGTCTTCCAAGGTCGGCGCTCAAAGATCGCAGAACCGGCTCTGGCTTTAGTGCATCCGCCCGACGATGACAAAAAGAGCCAGAAAGAACAGCGCCAGGATGGGTGAGGTTTGCTCCTTGCGCCGCGCGTGATAAATACAGGCTGCCACCAACAGAAGCGCTAAGGCTCCAGCCGACACTTGAGCAATAAGATAGGGTTCCTGCGCGCCCAGAGGAACAAGTAGGCCCATAGCTCCAAGGATCTCAGCGAATCCAATAGCGCACGCCGTTGTCGCCGACACGCCAATGCACTGAAAGCTTGGCCCCGTAGACGGCCTAAGTTCGTGTTTCTGAAAGGCAAGCAGGTTTTTTACGCCTGCATACAGAAAGATGGCGGCTAAACCCATCTGCGCAATCCACAGAATGACGTTCATCGCTGCACCTGCCCTTATTCCGGCCTCAACTCTTCACTGCTATGCATCTCGAAAGTCGGCGGAACGGAGCAGAATCCGCGCTCCGGATAAGGGAAGTATGAGTTTAAAGTGAGTTTTCTGTCAACAATAATTTACGAAACTATCATTCCAACCAAATCGGAACGGTGCATCGGCCCGCTTCAACGCTCGCCCGCGCAAACGGAACTGCTTTAAATTCCTAGCCCCACCACGGCCACCGGCCCACTATCACAAAGATCGCCAGCAGGAAAAGGGCGATGCTCGGCCCTGCCGGCTCTTTTCGGCGCATGTGATAGTAGGTGGCGCCGATCATCTCAAGCGCAAGGCAGGCTGAACCGACAAGGGGAAGCAAATAGGGGTAGGAAAGCTGAAATGGATTGAGGACAAGCAGTCCCCAAAACACCTCGCCAACGCCAATAACCGCCGCTTGTTTCGGCGGAATCCCGACGGGATGCCCCTTCGTTCGCGACTCTACTAGCTTGGACAGGTGCTTATAGGCCAATATCTTGCCAAAGCCTGTGATCAGAAATGAGATCCCCAAAACCAATTGGGCAATCCACATCATTGCGTTCATGGGTTCCTTATTTCCTCGACCACGTCCCGATTCGAACGTGGTTTCGGGTCTGTTGATTGTGAAAGCAGTACCCGATTGAAACCCGAATTGAACAGGATGTCAAGGGTGGATGAACCAGCCATTGCAAGCCATCTTCGTTAGCCTGTTTACAGCTCGATCGGACCCCGAAAAACCCCCGATCGTCACACTCCGGCATCTCACAGAATGAACTTCAGTCTCGCCAGATTGTGACTCCAATCACCCTTGGAATTCACATGCGGCTGCTACCCTCTACGTACCACGGGAACCCACGAATCTGAGGTGGAATATGTCGGATCAACTGGAAAGCGCTGCTGCAACCCAGGGACCCCTGAGTGCAGACATGCTCGCGCGCATGAATGCTTACTGGAGGGCCGCCAACTACCTTTCTGTGGGCCAGATCTACCTGAAAGACAATCCACTGCTGCAGCGCCCGCTCACCCTCGACGACGTCAAGCCGCGCCTCCTGGGCCATTGGGGCACGACTCCAGGGCTCAACTTCCTTTACGTCCACTGGAATCGCCTGATCCGCGAACGCGCCATCAAGATGATCTACATTATTGGCCCAGGCCATGGAGGACCCGGCATCGTAGCCAACACCTATCTCGAAGGCTCGTACTCCGAGATCTATCCGCACATCGAGCAGAACGCCGACGGCATCAAGCGCCTCTTCCGCCAGTTCAGTTGGCCCTATGGCATCCCCAGCCACGTCGCTCCAGAAACACCAGGCTCTATTCACGAGGGTGGCGAGTTGGGCTACTCGCTTGTCCACGCCTATGGCGCGGCCTTCGACAATCCTGACCTCATCGTCGCCTGCGTTGTCGGCGACGGCGAGGCTGAGACCGGCCCGCTCGCCACCAGTTGGCACTCAAACAAGTTTCTCAACCCCGCTACCGACGGTGCTGTGCTCCCGATCCTCCATCTCAACGGCTACAAGATCGCCAATCCGACGGTCCTGGCCAGAATCCCTCACGCCGAACTCGAAGACCTGATGCGCGGCTACGGCTACGAGCCATTCACGCTCGAAGGCGACGATCCGGCCGTGCTCCACCAGCAGGCTGCAACCGTATTCGACACCATGCTCGACCGGATTGCCGCCATCCAGAAATCCGCGCGCGAAGCCATGGCCAAGGGCGAGACCATCGCCCGCCCCGCGTGGCCCATGCTCATCATGCGCACTCCGAAAGGCTGGACGGGACCAAAGTTTGTTGACGGCAAGCCCGTGGAAAACACCTGGCGTGCTCACCAGGTGCCGTTGTCCGAGCTCTTCGAAAAACCGGATCACCTCGCCATGCTCGAATCCTGGATGCGCAGCTACAAACCCGAAGAGCTCTTCAACGAGAAGGGCCACTTCCGGCCCGACCTTGCCGAGATTGCCCCCATGGGCAATTTGCGCCTGGGCATGAACCCGCACGCGAATGGCGGCCTTCTGCTCAAGCCTCTTCAGGTGCCAAACTTCCGCGACTTTGCGGTCAAGATTGCCGGCCGCGGCCAGCAGGATGTTGAATCCACACGCATCCTGGGACAGTTGCTGCACGGGGTGATGCAGGCCAACCTCGCGAACAGGAACTTCCGCGTCTTCGGGCCCGACGAAACGGCTTCAAATCGGCTGCAGGATGTGATTGTCGGAACCGGCAAGAGGTGGATGGCTGAAACCTTGCCGGTCGACGAGGAGCTCTCCGAAACCGGCCGCGTGATGGAAATCCTCAGCGAGCACATGTGCCAGGGCTGGCTCGAAGGCTACCTGCTCTCCGGCCGCCATGGCTTCTTCAACTGCTACGAGGCCTTCATCCACATCATTGACTCCATGGTCAACCAGCACGCCAAGTGGCTCAAGACCACGCGGGAGATTCCATGGCGCAAGCCGATTGCCTCCTTGAATTATCTGCTCAGCTCGCTCGTCTGGCGTCAGGACCATAATGGCTTCTCCCACCAGGATCCTGGTTTCATCGATCACCTCCTCAATAAGAAGGCCGACGTGGTGCGCATCTACCTTCCGCCCGACGCCAACACGCTTCTCTCCGTTTCGGATCACTGCCTGCGCAGCCGCCACTACATCAATCTCATCGTTGCCGGCAAGCAGCCCGCCCCGCAATGGCTCACCATCGACGAAGCGGTAGCGCATTGCACCACCGGCCTTGGCATCTGGCCCTGGGCGTCGGATGACAATCCCGAAGTAGTCATGGCCTGCTGCGGCGACGTGCCCACCATGGAAGCGCTTGCCGCTGTCTGCCTACTTAAAGAACGTGTCCCCGATCTCCGCATTCGCGTGGTCAACGTGGTTGATCTGATGACCCTGCAGCCAACCTCCGAGCATCCCCATGGCCTTCCCGACGAAGAGTTCGATGAGCTGTTTCCCGTTGGCGTGCCGGTGATCTTTGCCTTCCACGGCTACCCCTGGGTCATTCACCGTCTCACATACCGGCGGCACAATCACGACAACATCCATGTGCGCGGTTACAAGGAAGAGGGCACGACCACTACGCCCTTCGACATGTGCGTGCTCAACAACATCGACCGCTTCCAGTTGACGCTCGACGCCGTCAAGCGCGTCCCGCGTCTCAAAGATCAAACCGAAAAGACAGAGCAGTGGTACTCCGAACAGATTCAGCGCCACAAGCTCTATGTTTCAGAAAATGGCGACGACCTGCCCGAAATCAAGTTCTGGCGCTGGCCGAAGACTAATGCCTAAACATCACTACCCTGTCATGCTGGCCGAAGACTAATGCCTAAACATCACTACCCTGTCATCCTGAGCGAACGGGGCCCCAGGCGCTTTCTTCAGCCTGGGGGTGGTGAGTCGAAGGACCTGCTTCTGTTTCTTGGGCTTTGTCTACGAACAAAATCGGTTGCCCCATGTCTCGCTTCCAAGGCATCAGGATCACCAAATTCAACTCGCAAAGGAATCTCTCATGTCGTCCGTTCCCGTCCTTGTCTTGAACAGCGGATCGTCTTCCATCAAGTTTTCAGTCTATGAAGCCGGCGAAGCCGAGCGCCGCAAGCTCCACGAAGGCGCGGTCGACGGCATCGGCACCGATCAGGGCAAGTTCTGGATCAAGGACGCCGACGGCAACAAGCTGGTGGATCAATCGCCGGCCGTGCCCACCCGCGCCGTCGCCTTCGCGCTCGTCGCCGACGCACTTCACTCCGCCGATTTTCCCGCCCCGGTCGCCATCGGCCATCGCACTGTCTGCGGTGGTCCCACCGTGCGCGAGAATCAGTTGATCACACCTCAACTGATCGACGAGATTGAGAGCTATGCTGCGCTGGCGCCGCTGCACACGCCGATTGCCGTCTACATCATGCGCGAATCGCTGCGCCTCTTTCCCGGCGTGCCCAACTTCGCGGTCCTCGATACCTATTTCCATCGCACCATTCCCGAAGTGGCCACGCGCATGCCCATCCCCGTGGAGTACGTGAACATGGGCGTCCGCCGCTACGGCTATCACGGCATCTCCTACGAGTCCATCGTCTATCAGCTTCAGCCCAATATCCCGGAGCGAATGATCGTTGCCCATCTCGGTAACGGCGCGTCGATCTCCGCGATCCGCAATGGCGAGTCACTGGACACATCGATGTCACTCACGCCCTCCAGCGGCATCATCTCCGGTTCACGCACTGGCGATATCGATCCCGGCATCGTGATTTTTATTCTCAAGAAGATCGCCGAGACGACGCCCAATGCGCTCGAGGCAGCCGACAAGCTGGAGACCGTGGTCAGCAAGAAATCCGGTCTGCTCGGCATCAGCGAACTATCCAACGACATGCGAGACTTGCGCGAGGCCATCAAGACCGGCAACGCCAAGGCGCGCCTGGCAGTGGACAAGTTCACCTGGACGATCGCGAGGTGGATCGGCAGTTTTGTCGCAGAGTTGGGCGGCCTCGATCTGCTGGTCTTCACTGGCGGCATCGGAGAGAACGACATCGACAGCCGTGCCGAGATCTGCGCCGGCCTCGGCGTGCTCGGCATTCATCTCGATCCAGCCCGCAATAACGTCCGCAGCGCAGCAGTCATCTCGGCGGAAAGCTCACCCGTCACGGTTCGCGTCATCCCGCCCGCCGAAGACCTCATCATCGTCAATCACGTAATGCGTTTGCTGACTGGGTGAGTCTGCCCTTACTTCGCGCCGGCTCTCGCCACCAGAAGAACAGGAACAGCGATTGCCGCATGGATGCCGATCGCCGCAGCAACACCAATCACGTGCATCCATGCCGTGCCATGGCCGGATTCCTGAATCGCTGCGATGCAATACCCGCCCAACGGAAAAAAGAAGATCAACGCGGTCACCAGCCCTGGGTTGTATGCGCGTAAGAAGACCGCACTCACGACATGAATCACTGCGTTGAGCAGCACCAGATAGGCCGCGATCAATCCAAATCCAGGATTCACCGTCGCGGCAACGATGAATGCAACGGCGATCACTCCCCAGACGCCTGGAACATTGATGAGAAAAACCGCCATCGGCGACAGGATCTCTCTTCCCTTGCCAAAATGCTCGTTGACGAACGAGCGGAACCGGTCGTTATCGTGCTCCTCGTACTGGTGCAGCATGTAGGCGGGCAGACAGAGGAAAGTAGACAGAAGCGCCGGCGGCCAGTTTCGGGCAAAAATAGGCGTCATTATGAGCAGAAGAATCCCTGCCAGGAATCCTCCATACACCCAGTTGGCAACCAATCGATTCAGCATTCTCGCCTCAAGATGAAACTCTTGTCTTTCCGGCGCGACCGATGCGCGGATATTGCACCACTTCGTCAGACATTGTGTCGAGGCAGCGCCAGAACCTTCAATTGCTTACCCAGCTTCGCAAACTCCGGGTCGGCGGTCACGAGCGTGGCCCCCGTACGCATGGCCAGTTCCGCCGCAAAGCAATCCGCCAACCCCAGCTTGTACTGAATTCGCACGTTCGCGGTGCTCAGCGCGGATTGCTCGTCCACTGCGACCGATTCCGCAACTTGACGGGCTTTATCGATGCACGAAAGAGCCCTCTCATGCCCGAAGAAACGAGTCAGTACGTAGACTACCTCGATCAAATTCACGACGGATATGCTCAATCGTGCTCGCCCCACCTTTGCTTGCCGGATCAGGTCATCAACGATGTCTGCTCCGGGCGCGTTGCGGAATAATCGCACGAGAGCATTCGAATCCAGTACATATTCCTTCAAAGCGCTCCCTCGAACTTAGCTTCCTCGCGTTCCCGCTCTTTGCGCCTCTCCTCCATCATCCACGCCTCAACGTCCTCTTTCACATCGCTCAAACATCCTCGAAGCGCCAGCAGGGCGTCATAGGGATTGGGAGTGAGCGTTATCTGGCCGTCTTTCTCGCCCACCGAAACGCGTGTACCGCCTTTCAATTTGTACTTCTTCCGCAATTCCACCGGAATGACCAATTGCCCCTTCGAACTGATTGTCGCCATTTGCGCCATAATGTCTTACCTCTAGGTAAGACATAGTGTACTCCCGGCGCAGCCCGGGATTCAAGCCTCCCGCCGCAGCCAACACCCTCCCTGTTCTAGACTGAAGGGTTCCATACGGAGTCCTCTTTCATGCCTTCCGCTGCGCTTTCAATCGATACAAAACGTCTTCCCTCGCCAGCGCTGCGCCGCTTTGCCTGGGGAGTGCTGGCCTACTTCATTGCGACCATCCTCTGGGGCACGTTGGTACGCGCTACCGGCTCGGGAGACGGCTGCGGGAACCACTGGCCGCTCTGCAATGGCACGGTGATGCAGGTCTCTCCCAGCGTGGAGACGATCATCGAGTTCACGCACCGCCTTACCACTGGCCTTTCGGGATTTGCCGTGGTGGGGCTGTTGATTTGGACATATGCAGGCACGGTCCGCGGACACCTGGCGCGGGCGGCGGCGATTGCGTCAGTCGCGCTCACGGTGGTTGAAGGGGCATTGGGTGCTTTCCTGGTCAAGCTCGGCCTCACCGCGCAGAGCCACTCCCCACTCCGCCCCGCCTACCTGGCGCTCCACCTCACAAATACGCTCTTGTTGCTCGCGGCGCTCACGCTCACTGCGCATTTTCTCGGCCGCACCACGGGCTATCTGCGCAGCAGCATCCGGCTTCGAGCCCCCTTCGGCGCCGTAGCCACCGTAGTCGTAGTCATGATCGTCGGCGTCACCGGCTCTCTGGCCGCTCTTGGCGACACGCTCTTTCCTGCAACGTCCCTCAGCCTCGCGATGGCGCAGGATTTCTCATCGGCGAGCGGCTGGCTCGTGCGCTGGCGCTGGATGCATCCCGCGGCAGCTTTTCTTTCCAGCATCGTTCTCATCTGGCTGCTCGTGCGCGGCGCTCAGCGCCAGGCCCACTGGGACAATCGCCGCCTTTCCGCGCTCGTCCTGGCACTGCTCGCGGTTGTCTACACGCTTGGACTTCTCGACGTTGCGCTCCTCGCGCCCTTGTGGCTTCAAATCGCACACTTGTTTGCCGCCGACACCCTCTGGGCCTCGCTAGTCGTCCTCACCGCACGCGTCACAATGGAACCGAAGCAAACAAGCTAGCAGCGAGTCCCGCGCCACAGGCGCAATGTTTGTTAGCCCCGCGCTTCAGCGTGGGGCCGGCGCAACCAAAAATGAACCCGGAGCCCCGTAGGGAAGGCGCTTCCTTTGCGGCCAACACCGTCGATCGGCCCTGTTCCCTGTCCTTACTCCACCACGAACACGCCCGTCGCCGTGTAACTGCTTCCTTCCACACTCGCTGCAAGCTGCGGCAACTCCGGCGTTGGCGTAAGGTTCTCGATCACCCCATCGCGCAAGATCACCGTATCTTCAACCTTGCCGCCGCGAATGCTCGGGTTCCACGCAAAGGCCTGGTTGTTCACGACAACCTCCGCACCCGTCGGCGTGGCAACCCACTCGCGCTCACCGTAGCCGGTGGGTCCTCCCTGGTGGTGGAAGCGCTCTTCACCCGCGAAGCCAGCCGCCGCATACCCCGCCTGCGCCACCTTGAACAACTCCGCCGACGTCGCGCCCACGCGCGACGCATTCAACAGCGCTGCATTCACCTGCGCAGCAATCCTGAACTTGTCCGCCAGATCCGCAGGCACCGCCCCAAAATGAATGAACCGCGTAATCGAAATCGCGAGTCCCCACTTGCGCGAGCACAGATTCAGCATTCCATATTGCTTCAGCCGCGCACCCCGTGGCACCGCATGTTTGTACTTGGTTATGCGATCGTCCACCGCGTAGAGAGCAACCGACGGCAGTATCCCGCGCCGCAGAAGGCCCGCCTCCGTAATCGCTTCCAGGTCGTATTCGCTCAGTCCCGGCTCAACCTGGTGCAGCGCCTCCACAGTCGCAGCCGCGGTCTCCAGGCCCAGCCACTTGTACCGCGCAATCTCGCTTTCGCTCAGCGCCGCGCGCAACGGCGCAAGGCTCACCTGCGTCCCAGTGCCTGGCGAGTCCGATCCCAGCGGCCCGCGAGCCAGCTTTGCCGCCGTCGTGGCCGTATCGTCACCCCACCACGGGAAAAGCACCGGCTCAAAATCGAGCGCGCCAAACTCCTCGTCATGGAGGCGCGGCCCTTCATTTTCGCTGGTGAAGTAGTACCGCTTTCCGTCGGCAGTCACCAGCACCGAGCCAACGCCGGTTTCGCTCGGCGTCAGCACGCGCAGCTCCACCGCGCCGCCCGTAATCCATGCAATGTTCTCGCTGCGTCGCAGCAACACACCGCCCAGCTTGTTCGCCTGCAGAAACGAAACAAGCTGATTGTGCTTGGTCTCCAGCTCCGCATTCCACGCGGCTTCGGTCACCAGCGTGGTCCCGCTCACCACCAGGCTCTTGCCAATCCTCTTGCTCATGATTCTCCCCTTCGAGAAAAGGAACCAGAGACTAAGGAATCACGAATTCGCTACCTTGACGCAGCAATGCTTCGCGCGCAATGTCTAGTCCCTGGTCCCTTAGTCCCTGCGTCCCCGCCTCATCAGTCGTCGAGCTCAGGATGATAGTGGCTCTCCCACCCCAGGTACCGCGCTGCCTCATGCACTGCCTTCGACACATCGCTGAAGTTCGCGGCCACGTGATGCTCGAAACCCTCGCGGCAGATGTACTTCAACAGCTTCTGCAGTTGCGGAATCTCCGCCACGCCCGCGCCGCCAAAGGTGTCCAGCGGATCGTCGGTAAACTTGCCCGGACCGGTGTAGCCGCGAATCACGCCGCGCCGATCGTCGGTGGAGTAACGCGCATAGCTCATGCCACCGGCCTTCACGCGGCCCACGCAGGTGCCAAACGTGTTCAGCTTGCCCACCGTGCCGGCAATGATCTCCTGGTAGTCCATCTTCACGTCTTTGAAGAAGTGCTTGGGCAGGTTCGAGCAGTGGAAGCAGACGCACTTGTCCGGATGGCTGCCGTAATTGTTATTCCAATCCAGCAGCGCCGAGGGCGATCCACTCGCCAGCGCCAGCATGTACATGCTCAGCGTGCCGGGTACGTCCACTTCGCAGGCCGATGGGATCAGGTTGTTCGACATCATGCTCATGATGGTGCAAGGCACCACGCCGAAGTACTCTTCCATCGAGGTCCAGCATTGCACCGCGCTGATGGTCACATGGGTCTGCGTCATCCAGCCATCGATCACCGCGCCCAGCTTGGCCATCTTCAGCAGCGCCTCTTCGGGAATCCCCGCCGTACTCACGTAGCTCTTGATCGCCGCAAGTTTCGCCTGCGCTGCGTCGTCGCTGTCCTTCATCTTGTTAATGCGGCCGAACACCTCAGAGAGATCGAGCGTTTCGATGCTGATCCCGCTGGTCTCAAGAATGCGCTCGGAGTAGCGGACCGTGTTGAAGGCTGTGGGCCGCGCGCCAATCGCGCCGATGCGCAGGTTCTTCAGTCCCTTCACAATGCGGCAAACCTGCGAAAACCACTCCAGGTCCGCTTTGAACTCCTCGGAACTGAGCGACTCGGTGTGCAGCGTCGTGAGCGAGTAGTCAATGCCATACTGCATCAGGTTGTTGCACGCGCTCATCTTCCCGCAGAAGCTATCGCGCCGGACGGCAATGGTCATATTGTCTGAGCGGTCCGGCGTCGCTTGCACCAGCACCGGAACCTTCAGGCCGCTCAGCCGAATTGCGTCCACAATGCCGCGCTCTTCGCCAAAGTTGGGCAGCGTGATGATGATGCCGTCAATCTCTTCCGCATGTTTCTTGAAGAGCTCGGCGCACTTCTGCGACTCGGTGTAGGTTTCCACCGCGCCATACTTCGAGTCCTCGGGTCCGAGCACCACGGCCTTGGCGCCTGCTGCCTCCAGCACTGCAATAATCTCTTCGCGGCCAGTCTTGGCCAAATGATCCGGAAAGAATCCGCGATTTCCCACCACCACGCCAAACGTCATGGTCCCTTGCGCTGCCATAATATGATTGCTCCTTATGTCCGCAGTTGCTGCTTAACCGTTGCGGCCCGGGCGAAAGCGCACGCCGTAGAAGAGGCCGAGCGCCAACAACAAGCCACCCCACCAGACCGGCGCGTGCAACTCAGACAAGATCACGTTGGAGGTGCGCCAAGCCCCGCTGTACCACTCAAACGTCCCGTAGCCCAGAATCATTGCGCCATAGATGATGAGAAGAACTCCAATGAAAAACCAGATCGAGATCCCTGTGTTGTGCATGGTGTTTCCTCTCTACCAGAAGTAAATGTTGAGGGCCAGGAAAATCACAATCGCGATCGCCGTCCAGAACCACTCGTTCTTGTAAATCGGTACGGGCTCCTCGGTCGGCAGCGGGGTTGCGCCATAGACCACCCCGGCAAGCTCAGAGACAGGCCGCGGCTTGGTGCAAAGGCTGACGATCACGTTCACGCCCACCGAGGTGCTGACCGACCAGAGGGCACGGTACATATTCTCCGCCATGTCTTTGGCGTCGGGCGAGATGGCCACATAGCGCAGCGCGGAGGGGTCGGCCTTTACCCAGGCCCAGAGTCCGATGGAAGTCAGCGTGCCGATCAACAGGCCCCAGAATCCGCCCGCCTTCGTTGCACGCTTCCAGAACATACCCAGCAGCACCACGCCCAGCAACGGTGAGATAAAGAAGCTGAACAGCGCCTGCACATAATCCATGATGCCCGCCGCATTCATCACCAATAAAGCTGCGCCAATGGAGATGAAGACTCCGATAACGGTCACCCAGCGGCCCACAAGAACATAGTGCTCGTCGCGGGCATGCTTGACGATGTGCGGCTGATAGATGTCGTAGGTGAAGATAGCGGTGAAGGCGCTCACGTTGCCGGCCATGCCGCTCATGAATCCGGCGATGAGTGCGGTGATACCCAGGCCGAGCAATCCCGGTCCCAGGTAACGGACCATCATCAGCGGCAGCACTTCGTTATAGCTGTGCAGGCCGGCGCCCGGGTTCGCAGCGACCACGTTTTCGCCCACCAGGTGCATCAGGCTGCCATCCGCATTCTGCAAAACCACCAACCCCAGCAAGCCAGGCAGAATCACAATGAACGGGACTGCCATCTTGAAGAATGAGCCGATTACCGGCGCCAAACGCGCTGAGCGCAGGCTGTTGGCCGCCAGCACGCGCTGCACGACAAGGAAGTCGGTGGTCCAGTAGCCGAAGCTGATGGCGAATCCCAGGCCAAACACGATACCCGTCCAGTGGATGCCCATCGGGTTGTCGGCAAAGTGGCCCATGCTGCGCCACATGTGCGTGTAATCCCCGGCAGGAACCAGTCCAGTCTGGATGTTGTGGGCCAGGCGAGCCTTGAAGCCGCTCCAGCCGCCGGTCTCGATGAGTCCCAGAATCGGCACCAACAGCGCACCGCCCCAGATGAGCACAAATTGCAGCACCTCGTTGAAGATCGCCGAGCGCAATCCGCCCAGCGCGACATAAGCGGCCACAGCCAGCGAACTTACAATGATGGAGAAGTAAAGATTCCAGCCCAGAACAATCTTCATCACTTCGGCCATCGCGAACATGTTCACGCCGCTCATCAGCACCGTCATGAAGGCAAAGGAGACAGCCGCTACCGTGCTCGAACCCTGGCCGTAGCGAAGCTTCAGGTATCCCGGCACCGAGTGCGTTTTGCACACGTAGTAGAAGGGCATCATCACCATGCCAAGGAAAAGCATGGCGGGGATGGCGCCCACCCAGTACCAGTGCGCGGCCAGAATGCCATACTGATACGCCGAGCCCGCCCACCCCATCAGCTCGAGCGAGCCGAGGTTGGCGGAGACGAAGCTCAGGCCGGCGATCCATGCGGTCATCTCGCGCCCGGCCATGAAAAACTCTTCGCTCGTGTTGGCCTTTGACTTCAGATAGAAGCCGATCCAGATCACGATGACGAAGTAGATGGCGATGACTGCGAGGTCGAGAAGGCTCAGATGGGCGAGCGAGGGCGCGTTCAGCGCGAGGGCACCCATAGCGTGAGCGGGGATCAATCCGCTCGCAATTGTTGAATTCAATCCGAACATTGAGTCACCTGAACAAGGGTGAATTCGCCTGGCAGTTCCGTCAGCGGTTCGCCCCTAAGTAAATGGGTTTACTCTTGCACTTGTCAAGCTGCAAAACGTGCCGCAACCTGAACCAGGCACCATCTGTCGCTCAACTTGGTCCGTACCGTGGCAATCGAAAATGGGAAACGTTTTCCGCACGAAGTCTACCACAGTCCTCAGATTCCAGACTCCGTCCGCGCACTCTGCCGGACCTCCTCAATTCAATCGGTCATTCCTCGCATAATCCGCCCGTGAATCCGTCGCCGGCGCCATAGAGAATCGACAGCAGAAGATCGACCGTTGCACGCCGCCCTTGTTGCGTGACGCTGGCCACCAGGTTGCTACCCCTTTTGCTTCGTCCAGTTGACCCTGCTGGTCAGCTGCAATCCCTCACGCGTTTCCCCTTGTCATTCCTTCATTTGAGCGATACCTTGGGATATGGAACCCTCTTCCTCTCACAAGAGCTCGCTATTCACAGCTCTTTTTCCCTCTCGCGCCTGCCAAGTGAGGCCTCGCCCTACCCATCTTCGATTCAAGGAGTGTCGCCCATGAGCACCTCGATTGACCACACCGGTTGTAGCGGCTTCTCTCGCCGCACATTCTTCCGCTATGCAGCCGGCGCCTCCGCGCTGGCAACCGTGCCCATCCTCACCGAAGCCCATCTGGCCCTCGCCCAACGGCCTCACTTCGCCGATCCCAACAAGGGAATCCACATCGACGCCAATGAGAATCCGCTCGGCCCGTGCGAGGCGGCGCGTCAGGCCATGATCGATATCGTTCCGCGCGGCGGCCGCTACCTGATGGGCATGGAAGAAGATCTTACCTCGACCTTCGCCAAAATGGAGGGCCTCGATCCGGAGTCGGTGATGGCCTTTACCGGCTCCAGCGAGCCCCTCCACTACACCGTGCTGACGTTTACCGGCAAAAGCAAGCCGCTCGTCACGGCCGACCCCGGTTATGAAGCGCCGATGTGGGCGGCCAAAATTGCCGGTGCCGATGTCATCAAAGTGCCGCTGGCCGACCCCAAGGGCATGGCCATGCACGACATCAAGGCCATGCTCGCCGCTTCGTCCAGCCCCGGCGTGATCTACATCTGCAACCCCAACAACCCCACCGGCACGTGCACGCCGCGCTCCGACATTGAGTACGCCGTAGCCAACGCGCCCAAAGACACCATCCTGCTCATCGACGAAGCCTACATTCACCTCTGCGATGCCCCGCGCTCGCTCGACTTTGTGAAGGCAGGCAAGAACGTAATCGTGTTGCGCACCTTCTCCAAGTTGTACGGCATGGCTGGAATCCGCATGGGCTTCGCCATTGGACGCCCCGACCTGCTCAAGCAGATCGCCGCCCATGGTGGCTTCAACGCGCTGCCCATCACCGCGCTGGCCGCGGCCAAAACCAGCCTGCTTCAACCCAACCTGGTGGCCGAGCGCAAGAAGATCATCGGCGATACCCGCGTCGACACACTCGCCTGGCTCAAGAGCGAAGGGCATGCGACCACACCCTCTGAGAGCAACTGCTTCATGCTCGAAACCGGCCGCCCCGGCTCGGAAGTGTTGGCCGCGATGGCAGCCAAAGATATCTACATCGGCCGCATCTGGCCGGCATGGCCCACACAGGTGCGCATCACGGTGGGCACCCGCGATGAGATGCTCGCCTTCCGCAAGGCATTCAAGGAAGTCATGGCCAGTTCGACCGCCGGACTTGAAGCACCCAGGCTTCCAGGCCGCCTCGCCGAGCATGCGTTCCCCCACATGTCGTAGAAGCAGTTCGTAGTTCACACTTCGTGGTTCAAAGCTCGCTGTTCGCAGTTCGTTCTTCAACGTTCGTGGTTTGGGGTTCGTATTCTTGGACCCACATTTCCCAACCCGCACCTACGAAGAGCCCCGCCGGTCATCGCGGGGCTTTTCATTTCTCGCACGGCAAATCGAGGGCTATCCATCAACCACAAAAAGACTCGGCCGCTCTGTGAGGAGCGGCCGGATCTGACTACTGTGAACTGTGAACTAAGAACTGTGAACTGTTCTTAGAAAATCAGCTTGATTGCAAATTCGGCGTTCAACGGCTCACCGGGGCCGATGCCCGGATTGCCCAGGTACGGTCCAAGCGTCGATCCGATCGCGCCGCCTTCACCGCTATCAGGCACTCCAACGGGCGCGTAGTTCGTATGGTTGAAGATGTTGAAGATGTTGGCGCTGAACTGCGCGCTCAACCGCTCGGTGATCTGCGTTGTCTTGAATACAGCTACGTCCACAGCGTTGTAGCCGGGGTTGTAGTTCTGGCCGCGGCGGGTGGGCGAGTAAACGCATTGAACCGCAGCAGATGAGTTGCAATCGACGAACGCACCCTGGTTAAACCATTGCACCTGGCCATTCTCAATTGCATGAGATAAGCCCTCGTTGGGATTCCGCATCACCTGCACCGCACGATCTGCGCCCTCGCCGTTGCCGCTTGGGTTGCTCGATGAGACCACCGTATAGGCGGTTCCACCGTGGAACGAGAAGCCCGAATTCACTTCCCACCCCTTCATCAGCCGCTCAGGTCCCTTCAGGACTGGAACATGATAGTCGAGATAGCCGGTAAAGGTATTGCGAACGTCGAAGTCCGAGTTTCCATATTCGGCCTTCTCGTTGGTTGGATCCTGCGGGACATATGGCAGCAGGCCCGTTTCATAATCCAGAGAATGAGCCCATGTGTATGCGATCTGCGAAGTCAGGTTGTGCCAGCTCTGGATTCTCAGG
>Ga0181520_10007338_pt1 | contig 16320 bp, 11 predicted proteins | sample PEATcosm2014_Bin_29_FD_132451 | JGI IMG/M metagenome (GOLD analysis project Ga0181520, IMG submission 132451) | Peatland microbial communities from MTU Mesocosm Facility, Houghton, MI, USA - PEATcosm2014_Bin02_30_metaG | ecosystem: Environmental > Terrestrial > Soil > Wetlands > Peat | place...
CCGATTCCGTTTCGGTAAATATTATGCCAAGTTGGTGCTGGTCTACAACAACGGTAGCCGCGATATACCGATTGTCGGAGTAGTGTCGTTCTGGGTGATTCCGTGGAAGTTGATGATTGGAATGATTGTTGTGATAGCATTGTTGCTAGCTGGTGTTTGGTCGGTTGGCCGGACAGTAATTAAGCGAATTCAGCGGACAATACATAAGAGTAAAAAATGAAGCGAAATCTGAAAATTATTGGTTATTTAATCAGTGGCTTTGTGACTCTTATTTGGTGTGTGCCAACCGTTAACGCTACCGCCATTCAGATCAGTGGACTATCAGTCTCTCCGGCCATTGAGCAATTGAATCTAACCGTTAATCAGCAAACCGCCAGTTTTAATTGTTTAATCACCAACAACACTAACACGACCCTAAAATTAACTTATTCGGCTCAAGATTTTACTGCTCTCAATAACACCAGCGGCAGCATTAGTTTTTTACCGAATAGTTCACCAAGTACCACCTATGGCCTAGCCGAATGGATACGGTTTGGGGTTAATGAAACTATCCTAGCTCCGAAAGGCAGTCAAATTGTTCCGGTTACTATAATTAATACAGAGGATCTGTCACCGGGCGGACATTATGCCGCCGTTAAGTTTACAGCAACCTCACCACTCTCTAGTGTTTCTGGAGATTCTTTTACCGCTAACGAAGTGGTTTCCACATTAGTGTTTCTGACTACCTCTGGACACGTCATCCAGGCAGTGAAGCTAAAACCATTGCAGCTACCCTGGCTTACTTTGCAGATACCGACAAGTATCCACCTAGTTTTTGATAACATCGGTAACACCCAGACCGTACCCCAGGGCCTGGTGACCATTACTAGTCCATCTCATAGCAATATTGCCAAGGGTCCCATAAACATCGGCTCCGGTCTGGTATTGCCGGCCACTTCGAGGCTATACACCGTATCGCTAATCTCAGAGCAAACTTTTAACTACCCGGGTATCTATAACATGAAGGTTAGTTACCAACCGGCCGGCAGTCAATCCATTACCACCATCACTAAGCATTTTCTGTATATTAACGAACCGCTGTTTATCGCTGTTGGGGCAATAATAGTTATTGCGCTTTTGTGGATAATCCGCCGCTATGGTTTGCGGCAGATATACAGAATGCGCCGCCAAGCGTAAGTTCATTGTCCATAAGTCAACCTGGTGCTATAGTTAAAAGCGTTAGAGTTAACGATTAGCATGTTGGGAAAACACAAATTAATTGGTTTAAGTGCAGTATTTGGGTTGTTTTTGCTGTTTTTTGTAGCTGCTTCTCCTCGGTCGGCTAGTGCTTCTACCGGTATCGAACCATATTTAAGTTTTGAGGGTAAAATCGTTACTTCGGCGTCTGGTATTAACATTCCTGACGGCAATTACAATATGGAGTTTAAAATCTACGACGCCTCAACTGGCTGCACACCAACAACCGGTAGCGGCTGTCATCTTTCTTGGACTGAAGACTGGCTAGTGAGCGGCGGTGCCGGCCACTATGTAACCTTCACCAGCGGTACCTACCAGGTAAACCTTGGTACTCAATGCCCATTTAGTGGCGGCACCTGTGGGATTTATACCAATACCGCTATTAACTGGAATTCTTACCCACTCTATTTATCCCTCCAAATCGGCAACACGAGCAGTTGTACTCCAACCAGCACCTCCGGGGCCGGTGATTTTCAAAACCAATGTGGTGGTGACGGCGAAATGTTGCCTTATATCTTATTAACATCTACACCTTATGCTATGAATGCTGGTGAACTGGGTGGCGTTCCTGCTTCTTCATTTGCCCAATTGGCTACTACCAATACCTGGACTGGCACAACTACCTGGGCCGGCGCAAATGTTATTCAACCGACAACTAACGTCACAGGATTAACTGTAATACAAAATACTGCTGGCTCACCAAGCGCAGATATATTTGACGTCCAAACTTATAACAACACCGACGCCATTCAAGTAACCGGACCGTCTCAGAATGTGGCGTCGGTATTAATCCAAGGGATCGGCACTGGCAATGTCAGTTTAATCACCAACTCATCTTCGTCAGGTATTATCGCTAAAACAGCTACTAATTCGGCAACTGCTTTCCAAGTTGAAAACAATAACGGTAATTCTATATTTAGCGTCAACACCGTTACTCCGGCAGTCCAAGTCGCCGGTGCCCTGACTAGTTCAATACAAACGGCCATTGATAGTGCACTGATCCAGAATACCGGCGGTAACACCAACGCCTTTACGGTCGATAACAGCCAAGGAGTGCCGATCATTACTGCCGGAAACAACAACCTATTAATAAATGGTGATTTTGAGTCCGGGGCTGGGACAACAGGCTGGGCGGCCGCAACGGCTGGTGGGTCAATCGCCTTAAACGCCGACCCACGCTATGTTTACAGCGGTAGCAACAGCTTAGCTATTACTACTACGACAACAGCTCACACCGGAGCTCAAGTTACATCCTTCAATAACAGTATGGCAGCCGGTACTTATACCTTGTCTTTCGATGCCGCGGTGGCCAGCGGCAGTTTTGCAACACTGGAGGCTTCCTTTAATGCCTTAGGGACCAACAACTGCTTAAGCGGTGCTACCGTGACTACCACTTTCACCGAGTTCTCTTGTACCTATACAACTAGTGGCACAACTACGGCTGTGTCAATTGGAAGTAGCGGTACCACCGCGCAGACATTCTACATTGACGCCGTTACAGTTACCTCCGCCGGGTCCAACTTGATTACCAATCCAGGTTTTGAGAGCGGCATTACCGGCTGGACTGCTTATGGTACCGGCACCGGTTCGATCGCCTGGAATCAAAACCGCCAAAATGTTTACTTGGGAATCGGGAGCATAAAGATTAACATTACGGCCGCTAATTACGGTATCCAGGATAGCACTTACATAGCCAACCAACCGGTTACCGGTGGAACTTATACTTTGTCATTTTACGCTATGGCAACTACGGCAATTAATGTTTCGGCTTCATTAGGCCCCAGTAGTACTTGTACGCTTAATTCGAGCACTGCCAGTACTAACGGTTTTAGTGAGTATTATTGCCCCAACGTCTCGGTTACGGCGTCGCCGATAGTTGAGATATTTAGCACATCTGCTTCGGGGACATTATATGTTGACGCAGTTCAGTTAATAAGTGGTTCTACTTTATCACCTTATAACATTGGTCAGATTCAATTACGCGGCATTACTGATAATCCGATTACTTTGCAGTCAACGACTAATTCAACTACTGCTTTGCAGGTCGCAAATACCAATGGTACTTCTCTGTTGACAGTTGATACTGCTAATTCCAATGTAACTATTGATAACTCCGGATTAGCCGGAACTGTCCAGATCGGCAACATCAACACCGCATCAGTTAATCAAAACGTTTACATTGGTAATAATTCCAATGCCACTTCCACTGATGTTGTTACGATCGGTAACCTAAACGGTACCTCCTCTGTCACTACTGTTCAAGGCGGTACATCTGCATCTGGTGCTATCTCGATCCAATCTGGTGCCGCTGGCTTATTGCTGCTTCAAACTGTCAATAACGGGCCGATACAAACCGGTACTGGGGGATTCACCCTGGGGAGCAGCGAAACATTTAATGGAACGAGTCTTAGAACCATCACTGGACCAACTACAGGTGGACTAACTATGACTGATGCGGGTGGTCCGTTAACTTTATCAACTACCGGTTCGGGTACTGTGACATTGGCGGTGACATCAGCTGGTGCCCTTAACCTAACTGGTGCAGCAGCATCCGAATTTGAAACAAGCGCTGGCAACATTATTTTGCGAGCGGCAACCACTGCTACCGCCACTGTCCAAATCGGTAACGGTAATGGTGGTACTGGATCGGCAACTCCAGATATCCTGGCTCTAGATGATCTTAGCTCAGGCTCTACTGCCCCGACAGAAGTTAACGGCGGCATGTACTATAGCGACACCACCAATAGTTTCCTCTGCGGTGTGGCTGGTACCTGGGAAACCTGCGCTGGACAATTATACTCTAACACCGCAGTTGGAACTGCAGTCGGCACCTGTACTACAGCATGTGGAGCAGTTGCTAGCGCCCCAATACCGGCTAATTATTGTCTGCCTGGGAAAACAATCCGTATTTTCGCCAGCGGAACATATGCTGATACGACCGCAGCACCAACTCTTTCTTTTGGTTTTTATTACGGCACTAATAATGCGTCTAAGGCTAGCGATACGTTGATCGGAGTTGCTTCTCCAGCCTCTAGCGAAACCGCAGTCAGCACCACGCAGCCATGGTTTATCACCTATAATATTATCTGTTTCTCCGCTACTAGCATGAGCGGCTCGGGTACGATAACTATCGAGACTAATACTACTACCACAACCACCAACCTAATGAACCAGTTTGTTGCTACTACTACTACGGGATTGACAACTACCTCCGCCGCCAATCTTTACTTGTTCCCAGCACTTGGCACAAGCAACGCTGCCAATACTGTTACCGATAGTCAGTTTATCGTGACGGGGAGTAACTAGAATATCAATTGGTAATTGCTGACAAAACTTGATCAAGTTGATTCTGGTTAATGTTGGGTGGCGCGGTAATAATTATCCAGGTAGAGGTATTAGTCGGTAAACTCACTACTGTTTCAAGGGTACTCCCGCCGTTGTTATAAGCACTGATCTCTGCTTGTCCAACTGGTGTCTGGTAATTGTTACGCAGCGGCATATAGTCGGCATAGAAAGCTTGAATCTCAGTAGCTGATGGTTTTTTCTGTTCGGAAAAAGTTATCTTGTTATTACTGGCATAATCAACTGAAAATACCAAGACATTCTTAGTCGGGTAACTAAAAGATTTTAAGTTTAGCGTATAACCTTTTGGTAGTTTCGATAAGACCGGATAATAGATTGGGAAATCCAATTTACTTCTAACATTTAAGGGTACAGGATTCGGTGCCACCGATACTTGTTGATAGATAAATACGACTAATGCCGATATCACTATGACTAGCATTACGACGCCTAAATTTTGCAATGCTCGTTTATCTAATTTCGACATTCTCCACAGACGTCTCAGTCCATTGGTGGGTTTATCTATGTCTTTTTTAGGTTTTATAATCCCGTCTATTGAGCGTTGCGGCATAGACTAAATCTATCAAAAGGTATTCTTTTAGACAATGAATGGACGATATTGATTGTTAAACAATAAATACGTTTTTAATCGCTATTGGCATAGGTGATAAAATTAGCTTATGCTTAACCGCTCTAGATACGTATTGGCAGCGGCAGTGTTGGTGCTGGCTGGCGTGGCATTCTTGACACGCACAACACAGGCTCAACCTGACGATTGTGTGGTCACTTCTTCACCGGATTTTGTTAACGCTAACAGTGATGTCACTTATCAGTTTAATATCACCAACAATGACCCTACTTATACGATTGACTGGGTTATGATAACCACTCCTACCAGTTCATTTAATATTGTCTCAACCCAAGCCGACGGTTGGAATTCTTATGTCGATAGCGCTGGTGCTGAATTCAACAATGGCAAACTCGGATCTGGGAATTCATCTAACTTTAATGTAGAGGTTCAAACTGGTCCTTTTCAATCTGGCGAAATAGATTGGGGTATCTATACTTTTAACAATAGTAGTATTTCCAATGGTCCGGGGAACCTACAATGCCAAAACAATACGCCCACTGACATGATCGACAATACACCGTATATTTCCGACGTTACTCCTAGTGATGTTACCTCTAATTCTGTTGTCATATCCTGGACAACTAGCTTACCGGCAACCTCCCAAGTTGATTATGGCCCAGATGATACCTACGGTGATTCAAGCCCCATCGACAATAGCTTAGTAACTAGTCATGTCGAGACCCTGACCGGATTAACACCTAATACTGGCTATCATTACCAAGTTGAAAGTACGACACCAGCTGGTGGTGATGATGTATCTGGTGATAACACTTTTCTAACGGCCGAACAGCAGGTTGTCGTGACACCAACCAACAATTCTGGCTCGTCATCAAATAGTTCATCTTCTAGTAGTGGTTCTACCAACAGCCCGATTGGTATTACCGTTACTAGGCCGTCGGACAATACACCACCAAAAATTACGTTTACTAATCTACCGGCCGTTAAAGTTTTCAAAACAGCGCCGACATTAACGGGCCAAGCCAGCGATAACATGGCGGTCCAGCTGGTAGAATATTCAACTGATGGCGGTCAAAACTGGTTACCAATCAATAATGCTTCAAGTCTAAATACAGCTCAGACCACTTTTAGCTTCACGCCAGTTAATTTACCTGACGGCACCTATAAATTTATGATCCGAGCCGTCAACGACGGCGGTTATATCACTGCCACGCCAGCGGTTACAATTGTGATTGATAGCCTACCGCCCATTGTTGGGGGTAATATATTGTCGATCGGTCCCCAAGTATTAATGCCTAGTAGCAGTGGTGTAATTACTTCAGTAGCTGGCGTTGATCAAAAAATCACCATGAGTTCTGTTGGTGGCCCAACAAATATTGATTTAACGGCCCAAAAAATAGATTCTAAAACTTCTTCGGCCCAAGTCTTTGGTTTAACCGAATCACCGAATACTTTGTTGTGGTCAGGTATTGTTAGTATCGCCAGCCAGGGTGAATATCGTCTAGTTGCCAACGCGATCGACGGAGCTGGCATTAAAACAACTCAATTAGTTGGCACCCTTAACATTGCTGGTGACCCTTACACCTACAATCAGGTCACACATCAACCGGCGCCCAGTATTATTACCTTGTACTACTTAGATCCAGATAGTCACAGTTGGGTGGTCTGGGATGGTAGTAGTTATGACCAAATTAACCCTCAAACCACTGACAGCCATGGCAACTTTAAATTATTCGTGCCACCTGGTACCTATTATCTCCAAGCTACTGCCCCTGGTTACGAAACCTTGATAAGCAGTATATTCAAAACCACTAAGTCTGAGCCACTAACTACCAATCTGGGGTTAAAGCCTTTACACCAAGTAACGTTAGGACCAGTCCATCTGTCTTTGCCAACCTTGGCAATTCAAAACGTCAGCTTTAGTCCACGGGTTAGCACTGCTTTAAGCGGCATATTAAGCAGCCTGGTCGGTCAATCCTTGCCAAACTTTACTTTATCTGATACCAACGGCTCGACTATCCACACGGCTGATTTGCTGGGTAAACCAACCCTGATTACCTTAGGCTCAACTTGGGCACCAACAATGGACGAACAATTATCGATTTTGAGTCGACTGCAAGCTAATCAGAACCTCAACATTATCCCGATCGCCTTGCAGCAAAATGCCGGTCAGGTGGAGGCCTATACATCGATTGCCGGTTTAAATCTCAATTGGCTAGTTGATCCGGATAGCACGCTAACACCCGAGTTCGGCGCGCCTAACTTACCAACCCAGCTATTCGTCGACCGTAACGGCATTATCAAACAAGTTTACGTCGGTGATTTGAGTCAGATGCAAATCATGAACACTTTAAGTGGTCTGGAATAATATGAAAAAGCTTGTGGTTTTAGTATGATGAAACTTAAGGGATATGCCGACAACCGGCTAGGGTGGTCAGATGCTCTCACTGCAGTTTTTTGAACAAAACATCCACTTCGCTATCAACCTGTTCGCAGCTTTGGTCTTTTTTGCGACTTTTTGGTTATACTTCGACGCCTGGACAACTAGACGTGAGTTTAAAGTTCTGGCCCGCTGGGCAGGCTTTTTACTAGTCGCTTTGTCTTTCCTGGCCCAATCGACGGTGATTGAACAGTCTGTACTGGGCAGTTCGTCACTCGATAATCTGTCGGAAACAGTGGCTGCTATACTTTGCAGCCTAGGTTTTCTGGGCATTATCTTAAGCCGAATATTGGATCCGCCACAAAAAGTGCCGGAAGTCAGCGGTTTAAACGTTGACGAATTTAGTAATCAAACTACCACTCCACCGCCGGCCCAAAACCAAACCATGCCAGCCGTCATCGTTTCTGGTCTGGTTAATCCGCTACACTGGTTACCACCACTGGGTGCTCTGGCTATCGTTGGTCTTTACTGGCGTCAAGCAACAACCGGTTTGGAACGTCACCTGAAACCGGTGGTCTGGGCTTTTGGCTTGTTGTTTATCTATGAGCTACTATCTTTGTCGAGTCTCTGGAAGAACACCAACAACCCAACGATTTCGAAGCTGGTAGCTGCCTTTGGACCGCTCTGGATTGCCGAACTGGTCTTTCTGCTGGCCAGTGTTTTGGTATTGGGCCGCTGGGTTTGGCGATATCTGACCGAACGCTTTATGTCGCAACTATTTATGATCTTTACAGGCGCAATCTTAGCCATATTCTTGCTGACAACCGTCAGCTTTACCTTCTTACTGGTTAATAATGTTCAAAACTCATCGCTTAATAATCTTAAGACCGCCGCCAGCGTTTTGAATTATGCCATCAGCGGTAAAAAGGCTGAGACCCTGGCCGATGTTGAAGCCATAGCCGAAAATCCCGACGTGATTAGTGCTGTTATGACTAACAATCACAATAGCCTAAATAGCCTAACCGGTACCTATCTGCACGACAAGCAACAGTCAACGCTGACTATCACCAGCAACGTCGGGCAAGTCTTGCTGCGAGCTCAGGACCCTGATCGCTGGGGAGACTCGATCTCCTCGGATACCAATATCAGACGGGCATTGATTGGTCAGTCAATATCCAGTGTTAGTACCCAAGACGGAGTTTTAGCACCTTTGATTTACATTAACGCTGCTGTGCCGATCATTAATACCGCTAACAACCAAATAGTCGGCGCTGCCGAGAGTAGCCTGGTACTGGATAGTGCCTTCGTTGACGGTATCAAGCAAGCAACTGGCCTGGACAGTTCGATCTACGCCAGTAATGTTGTCTCGGCCACGACTTTCTTAGCGCCCGATGGTATGACCCGCTGGATTGGGGTTAAGGAAACCAGTAACACTGTCCAGAACACGGTACTCAAGCAAGGTCAAACCTTCAAAGGCATCTTGAGTATTCAAAACCGCCAATACCTGGCTGTTTTCACACCCCTTAAGGATATTAGCAACAATATTATCGGCATGATTTTCATCGGCCAGCCCCAAGTGGCCATCCTGGAGGCGGCTGGGCGTTCAGTCGAATTAACTTTTGTTGTTACGGCCCTTCTACTAATAGTATCAATCATCCCGGCTTATCTGATTTCGAAGTATTTGGCTCGGCAATTAGATTGAAACCTCAGTTCTTTTTAAGTGTAATCTGAACCACCTTTCATTTAAAAAGACTAGTGCTACAATGAGGGTGATATTGTAAGCATAAGTGTTATCAAGCTAAATAAGGTCAAAAGGAATTAAGAATATGGGACCAAACGACCCAATGAACCAGCCTGGTGATAGCCAAGATGGTGACGACGTCGATACTTCAGTGGAATCAACAGCTAGCACCAAACCTGAACCAGAGCCGCCCAAAGTGGCTGATATAACCCCACCGGTAGAAGACAAGCCTTCGACACCGGATGTTATAGTGCCGCCAGTTAGTTCTAAGGCTAAATTTAAGAAGAAATGGCTACTAATTATCGTTGTGGTCTTGATTGTCTTGATTGGGCTTGGTGCTTTTTGGTATTTCCGCGATCATAAATCGAACCAGACCGCCACTGCTAAAACTAATAAGAACATTACGACCCTGGTCTATGCCGTTCACTGGACGGAGAATTCACAGCTCTACGGAATTAAGAACAGCAAAGGTCAGGTGGTGACTTGGGGCTTGAAACAATATCTGGATGAGTACACTAAGCTCCACCCGGATGTTAGATTCGTTATTGAGCAGATAGCTTATGCCAATTACCCGACCCAACTGCCAATTTTGGCGGCCAGTGGTGCCGGGCCGGACATTTACCAGATCTACTCTACCTGGGCGCCGTCACTTGTCCAGGCTGGTCTATTGGCTACCCCGCCAGCTAGCGTTATCAAAGATGTTCAAAGTAATTACATCTCAACCGCTGGTGTGACTGTTAACGGAAAAATCTGGGGTTACCCGACAGAGGTTGATAACTACGCCCTACTCTACAACAAGACGCTTTTCAAACAGGCCGGTATAGTGGATGCCCAGGGCAATCCAGTCGCTCCCAAAACTTGGGCTGACGTGATTACCGATGCCGCCAAATTAACCAAGAAAAATGCTCAGGGCCAGATCACCCAGTATGGTTTTGCCTTCCTAGAGAACAACAGCTGGGAGAGTTCTGATCCATTTCTGTCGCTACTATTCAGTAACGGGGGCAGCTACCTGTCATCTGATTATAAAACCTGCGAGGTTAATAGCCCCGCCGGGGTCGCTGCTCTAAACGATGAATTACAGCTGTTCCAAGACGGCTCAACTGATGTTAACGGTAACTTCTACAACTTTGGCAATGGTTCGGTTGGCATGGTTATCTCGCCACCCTGGACGAAGTCAACTTTTGCCGCCAACTTCGGTAGCAGTTTTAGCTCAACCGTTGGCGTGGCACCGCTGCCCTATATTACTAAACCGGCCACCTTGCAGTACAGCTGGTTCATGGGTGTCATGAACGACAGCCAACACAAGACTGCTGCCTGGAACTTCCTACAATGGTTTGATACCGATGTCCAGGCCAATGGCACAACCCGTTACGGCGATTTGCTAACCGACAACATCGGCTCCATTCCAGACCGTAAGGTCGACTTCTACGCCGCCGCCAACAAGCCAGTTCTGGGTGACTTCTTTACTAGTGTTTTCCTTAACCAGATGAGCGATTCAGTAGCTGAACCAAACGTCATGCAGGCTAGCACGATTAAAAATGATCTGATGAACGAAATTCAGGACGCCTGGGCTGGTCAAGTTACTGCTCAACAGGCCCTCGATGACGCTTGTAACCAAATCAACCCAATATTGCAAGAATACTACTAGAAACTTGGTCTATGGATCCATCCAAACCAAAACATAAATTACCCATCATTCATCGATATTCTGAATCGCTGACTTTTAAGGTCACCTCTACCATCATAATTATTATGCTGGTGGCTCTGGCGGTCTTCTCGTTTGTCTTTGAAACTTCAGACAGACAAAAATTAGCCAACGACATCACTACTAACGGCGATACTTTTGCTACTTTTACAGCCCAACCGATCTATAACGACTACTCTAATTTTTACACCCATATCGATCCTGGCAATTTTCAAATCTTTAAGGGTCTTGTCAAAGCCATGATGGTTGAAGACACCAACATCACTAAAATCCAACTAGTTAGTGTTAGTGGCCGAATCTTATTTGACTCCGATGAATTTACGCAGGGTCAATACACCGGCTCAGCCTATCGAACGATCAACAATGTTGCCACTTTAAACGAAATATCTTCCAATAGTCCGTTATCGTCACGAAGTATCAGTGGTCCTAAGGGCCAGCCTGAGACAGAGATTGTCGTGCCCATAACTGAAATAGGTGGTAGCTATCATGTCTTCTCGGTCCGCTACGTCCTGTCATACAACTCCCTTAATGCCCTAATTAATGACGTCTACCGACGAATTGCCATTGTGACAGTCATTTTGTTGGTATTTGTTATCACTGTCAGTTTTTTGTACGCTTCAAGATTAGTTCTGCCGATTAGGCGCCTGACTGAAGTTGCTAACCGGCTCCGCGGGGCCGACCTAGAAGCCAAGGCCGATACCTCTTCTAAAGATGAAATCGGTCAATTGGGACTGACCCTAAATGAAATGGCTAACAGAATGAAGATATATATTGCCGACATTGAAGTTTCTCGACAAAAACTTGAAGAACAGTACCACAGTCTAAGACAAGAGCATATCCGGCTTGAAGCTTCAATTGAAAGCCTTAATGTCGGCTTCATCATGACCGATGCCAATAATGAAGTCAACATTATCAACCGTACGGCCAAGGATATTCTGTCACATGAACAAACGACGGAAGGTAGCAATACTAAGATCGACATCGACAAGCAGACATGGACAACTGATTATGTCCAAACTCGCTTAACCAAGAGTTTTGACCTAAGAGCTGGCATCGAAAAGGTTCTTTCGACGACACAACCGGTTCTCAAAGATGAGCTAAACTACAATGGCCGAATTCTGCGTCTGTTTATGGCCCCCGTTATGGAAATTGAGAGCGGTCATATGATCGCCAAACTCGGGTCCGTCATTTTACTCGAAGATATTACTGAAGCCAAAATACTGGAACGCAGCAAGGATGAATTTTTCTCGATTGCCTCCCACGAACTGCGAACTCCTCTAACCAGCATCCGAGGCAATAGTAGTATGATGCTCGATTATTACAAAGAGGTCTTTAAGGATCAACAATTACAAGAAATGATGCAAGATATCCATACCAGCGCCATACGGCTAATCGATATCGTCAATGACTTTCTGGATGTTTCCCGACTAGAACAGGGTAAGGTTAGTTTTTCATATGCCGCTGTATCGGTAGAAAAGGTCATCGAGAGTACGGCTTATGAGATGAAAGCTGTTATCAACGAGAAGAAAATCTATTTGAAGGTTGATAAACTAACCCTCAATACCTTGCCCCAAGTCTGGGTTGACGAAAACCGGCTTAAACAGGTCGTTTATAATCTTATCGGCAATGCAGCCAAGTTTACCGAGAAAGGTGGGATTACGGTTAGTGCTCACCTGGAACCAGACAAAGATAAAGTTAAAGTTACAGTCACCGACACTGGACGTGGCATATCCCAAGACTCTCAGCAATTGTTATTCCATAAATTCCAACAAACCGGCAGTAGCCTATTAACCCGAGACACCACCCGCGGTACCGGTCTGGGGCTTTATATTTCTAAGATGATCGTTGAGACAATGGGCGGTGTGGTAAAACTTGATCGCTCTGACGCGGGTAAGGGTAGTACTTTCAGCTTCACTTTGCCAGTGGCGACCCCTGAACGTCTAGCTGCCGCCAAAAAAGACGGCACTTTGACTAACACCACAACAGGTATGACTAGTGAAAAACCCGATTTACCGGTTGCAAAAAGCTGATGCTTCCCTATAATCTATATTGAATGGCAAAAATACTAATAGTTGAGGACGATCCGTTGATGCTACGGATGTACCAAAAAATTTTCACCTTTGAAAAACATGAGGTAGATGTAGCTAGTGACGGTGAGGAAGGCCTTGCTAAGGTGCTAACCTTCAATCCGACCGTCATTTTATTGGACGTTATGATGCCCAAGATGAACGGGTTGCAAGTACTTGAACAGTTAAAGGCTAACCCTGGAACTAAAGCTATACCGGTCATTATGTTAACCAATCTGGCAGGGCAACAGGATGCCGAAACGGCTCTTTCCAAAGGTGCCGTTAAGTACATCATAAAAAGCGAGCACGAGCCGAAAGCAATAGCTGACATGGTTCAAGAAGTCGTTGCTGGTTACACCCGCAACACCGTACCTGGTGCTGCCCAATAGTTCAATACTAGTTTAAGCGTTACTTCAGTTTGGCACTATACAGTCACCAACATGAACTTTATAACTCTAGGGGTCCGCAACGCTTTCCGCAATCTCGTACGGAGCGCAGCCATCATGTTAATCTTGGGCCTTAGCATTGGTTTGAGCCTAGTGATGTTAATCGCCCATCAGGCCGTTAGCAATAAGATTAGCTCGGTTAAAGATTCAATCGGTAATACGATTACGATTGCCCCGGCTGGTTTTAGCGGTTTTAGCCAAGTCAATAACTCCCTAACCACTGCTCAATTAGCCAAAGTCCAAGCCTTGCCACATGTCACCAACGTCGCCGAGACGTTAACTGATCGTCTAACGACTATCGGCTCGACGTCACCGTCATCTTTCTTTAATCAGTCATCTTCCGGATCTTCTAGCGCGAATAACATGACCAGTCTGACTTCCCCGGTGACAATCAGTACTGGTGCTAGTGGCTCAGGTTCTGGCAGCGGGCCTCAAGTCCATCTCTTTATATCCGGCGGTGGACAACTACCTACAAATTTCAGCCCGCCCGTTTCGATTGAAGGTACTAATGATCCAACCCAGCTTAACGGTACAGCATTGACTATTACTAGCGGTACGGCCATCAGTGGCACATCTAGTTCAGATAACGCTATGGTCAGCAAAGACATGGCCAGTAAAAACAACCTGAAGGTCGGCTCAACGTTCACTGCCTACAGCACAACCCTAACTGTCGCCGCCATATTTACGAGCGGCACCCAAGCTGGCGACAACAACGTAATCGTTTCACTACCGACTGAGCAGAGCTTGAGCGGGCAAAGCGGCGATGTTACTTCCGCAGTTGCCACAGTTAATTCAATCGACAACTTAGCTTCGGCCACTACGGCTATCCAAAACGTCTTAGGCTCATCGGCCGATATTACTAGCGCCGAGACACAAGCCAATCAAACGGTCCAACCGCTTAATAGCGTCAAAACCGTATCATTTTATAGCCTAGTCGGTGCCGTAATCGCTGGCAGCATTATCATCCTCATGACCATGATTATGATCGTTCGCGAGCGCCGGCGGGAGATTGGTATTCTCAAAGCCATTGGAGCCAGCAATTTACGGGTCATGCTCCAGTTTATGAGCGAGGCTCTGACGTTCACCATCCTTGGTGCCGCGATTGGTTTGATCATTGGTGTTGTCGGTGGCAATCCAGTGACCCAAATGCTAGTTTCTAACTCCACCACATCAACAACCAGCTCGACGCAAGGTGTTGTCACCAGGTTCGGTGGCCCGGGTGGGGGCGGCTTTGGGGGCAACTTTTCCAAACACGCCTTCGGTTTGGCTAACGTCGGTAGTAATCTACACAATATCCAGGCTGATATCGGCTGGAGTATTTTACTGTACGGTTTTGGGGCTGCTGTGTTAATTGCTGTCGTTGGTAGTGCCTTGGCCGGCTGGATGATTGCTAGAGTAAGACCGTCAGAAGTTATGAGGTCAGAATAATGTTAAAAGTCGTCAAAGTATCAAAAGAGTTCGCATCCGGCGACGGTCACGTATCGGCTGTTGATAACGTTAGTTTCGAGGTGCCCGACGGACAGTTCGTTTCAATCATTGGTAAAAGTGGCAGCGGTAAGACTACTCTTTTGAGTCTCCTAGGTACGCTAGAAAGGCCAACTAAAGGCACTATCGAGGTCGGCGGACGAGATGTTGCGGGCCTAAGCGACCATACTTTGGTAGCCTACCGACGTCAGAAGATCGGTTTTGTTTTTCAAAGTTATAACTTATTGCCCAATTTAAGCGCTCTGGAAAACGTCATGCTACCCCTCTGTTTTGCTGGTGTTACACGAAGAGATCGCAAACAAAGAGCCCAGGGTCTTTTAGACGAGGTTGGGATCAGTGGTGACAAGCAAAATCGTAAGCCAAGCCGACTGAGTGGCGGTGAACAGCAACGTGTGGCTATTGCCCGAGCTTTGGCCAACAAGCCCTCACTAATTCTGGCTGACGAGCCAACCGGTAACCTTGATAGCGAAACTGGCAAAATGATTTTCGAGCTACTGCACAATTTAGCCCGTAGCGAAAACACTACGATAGTTGTTGTCACGCACGATCTCAGTATCGCCGGTAAAACCGACGAATCCTTCCGTCTTCAGGACGGTAAATTGGTTACCAAATAATCTACCATGATTTAAGTCACACATACAGCTTATCAAGTATCAAATTATATGTATTTACTTTGGCTAAGTAATTAGTTATAATTGCTAGCCATGGATCAGGATTTAGATACCCTAGAAGAAGCTCTAGGCTATCTTGCACGAGCGATGTCTCGTCCCCGGTTATGGCAAGCTATTCAAAAGTCGGCCAATGTTACTATTGACCGCCCAAGCGCTCACCTGCTCAGAACCCTCAGCGACCACGATGCTGGCTGCAATTTACATGAATTAGCAATTAAACTCGGTATCGAAGCACCATCAGTTAGCCGAACTGTCCAGCGACTTGAGCAAGATCGATTGATCGTTAGGATTATCGATAAAACTGACCGCCGCACCAACCATTTGAGACTAACTTCCCGCGGCTTACAAACTATTAAATATTTACGCCGCGCCAAGCGAGAACACTTTAAAGCCCTATTCAGCAGTTGGTCAAGCACTGATCGTCAACAATTGGTCCAACTCTTGCACAGACTGGCTCTAGAGGCAGCCCAGACTACCGATACATTATCGGTTGAACGACCATTAAAGGAGATAAAATTATGAGTCCTGAGACCCAGGTAACCCATCACGAACCCGAACGAACCCATAACGAAATAAAGTACGTTTTGGTGGCTTTAATGATCGCCATGTTATTGGCTGCTCTAGATCAATCGATTGTAGCCACGGCTCTACCGCGCATC
>Ga0181520_10007339_pt1 | contig 16319 bp, 12 predicted proteins | sample PEATcosm2014_Bin_29_FD_132451 | JGI IMG/M metagenome (GOLD analysis project Ga0181520, IMG submission 132451) | Peatland microbial communities from MTU Mesocosm Facility, Houghton, MI, USA - PEATcosm2014_Bin02_30_metaG | ecosystem: Environmental > Terrestrial > Soil > Wetlands > Peat | place...
CCGAAAATTATTATTTTATAAAAAGGTTCTGGCAAGGTTTTGTGGATTCGAAAAATACGAGGATGAAAAAATCGGTGCTGTTGCATTATTAACGGGACTTAAAGAAAATGATATCGTCGTTGACATATTACTGTTTAAAAGTCCCGGGAACGCCAAAGCACCGTTAAACTCCACCTCTACGGGGTTATTAACTAAATAGTATCAGTGCCCGATTATATATTGTTGATTTATGCCCGCAACAGCGAATGCCACAACAAAAAATGGCAGGCCGTTTCATATTCTCATTGTTGAGGATAGTAGGGTTCAGGCAGAGATTCTCAAGCATATACTGGAAAGCAAAGGATATATTACGGCGGTCGCGGAGAATGGCAGAAATGCACTGGATCTCATCTCACAGAAAAAACCCGATCTGATTATAAGTGATGTTATCATGCCTGTCATGAACGGGTATGATCTTTGTAAAGAGATAAAAAAGGAGAATTCTACCCGGAATATTCCTATCATCCTTCTTACTGCTCTTTCAGATTCCAAGGATGTTGCTCTCGCACTTCAAGCAGGCGCAGACAACTTTATCACAAAACCCTACCAGTCCGAATATTTTCTCAAACGTGTAAAGACAATTCTTGAAACACCCGTTGATCCCGTTGAAACTTTCCCTGAAACAAAACCCATTAAATTCTCCCACTCAGGTAAAACCTACGAAATCGCTATGGACCGGCCGAAAATTCTGGAGTTCCTTCTTTCTGCGTACGAGGCCGCAGTGATCCAGCACCTCGAATTCCAAAGATCACAAAGAGAACTTCGATCAACTATTGAAAAAATCAACAACCTTAACCAGATCATGAGTATCAGTAATTCATCCCTCAAGTCCGATGCCCTTCTGGAAGGCATCCTCCAGAAAACCCTGTCCCTGCAGGGTTTTGAGATGGGAGCAATTTACCTCCTGAATACGGATAAAACAGAAGCTGTAATGAAGTGTTTCCAGGAAACGATTCCGGCATACTCGGACTTGCAGGTATTAATCGGTACATTAAATCTCAATGATCAACTTCACCAGGAACTGTTTATCCAGGGAATTTCTCAGTTTATCTTCCTTGATGAGGAGAACCCCCTTGACCGGGACAGTATGATCCTAAAAGAGCTCGGAGCAAAATGTTATGCCCTGCTACCTCTCACTTCTGGTTCCTCGGTAATCGGTGCCATCACGCTCATCAGTGTAAACAGGCACGATTTTTCAAGCCAGGAAAAGTCGCTCCTCTCGTCAATAAGCACGGAGATTGGCAATGCCGTGCAGAAGAACCTGCACCTGAATCGTCTTGAGATAGCCAATGACGAAACCAACCTTTACCTCGATATCATGACCCATGATATCAACAACATAAATACCGGTGCGCTCGGGTATCTTGATCTTCTGGAGGATGGGCTTACTGGGGATAGAAAACAGTTCGCCGCAATGGTGATCAAAAGTGTCAACCAGTCTATCGAGATCATCGGAAATGTTTCCACGATCCGGAAAATGCATGAGCAGAAAGCGGCCCTCAAACCGGTGAATCTTGACGAAGTGATACGAAATGACATCCTTCGGTTCTCCAATGTCGCCATTAACTTTTCAGGGACAGAGGCTGTCGTGCTTGCAGATGATCTCCTTGGCCAGGTATTTACTAACCTGATCGGGAACAGTATAAAATTCTGTGACGAAAAACCAGAGATTGCCATTTCTGTTGGTGAGAAGGGTAACAAAATCCTTGACACGGTTGCCGATAACGGCCCGGGTATTCCCGATGAGATGAAACCGCAGATATTTGATCGCTTCCGGAAGGGCAAGAGTAAAAAAAGCGGAAAGGGTCTGGGTCTCTTTATTACCCGGCATCTGATTGAGGGATATGGAGGAACGATCTGGGCCGATGATCGTGTCCCCGGTCATCAGGATCTGGGTGCTGCTATACATTTCACCCTGAAATTAGCGAACTAGGTAAAAGACGATATTTTCAAGGTGCAGGTCGGAAAATCCACAATGAAATAAATTTTGAGCGAATATCATGGGAAATGCAAGCCCGCTGACTGATGACTCCGGTAGTGTCATAGGTATGCCCCTCCTTTTATGTCCTACGAGTCACCCGATGTACCTGGAGTTCCGGGAACGGCCAATATATTGAGTGTTTTGGGGATTCCGGTGCGTGAGGTCGGCGGCGAGATCATAATCGTTTCCCGGCAAGGGACTACTTTTACGATCACGTTCCCGGAGAAGTTCTAAAAGATTTTTGTATGCCATTACCCCGGACAAATTTCTTCATTTACGATAAAGGCCGGAACTGGTATATCACATAAGCGTTTTCTATTCATCATGGATGAGGCAACACAACGGTTTACTGAGGGGGTGATACATTATGAAAAAGGTGATTACCTGCTTGCAATAACTGCCTTTGACAAATCAATTGCCATCGATCCAACAAAGGCCGAAGTATGGCATAACCGCGGATTATCGTTAATCCAGACCGGGCAATTTCAAGAGGCTCTTCTCTCAATTAACAAAGCCCTCGTGCTCAACCCCCGATATGAAAATGCCAAAAAATCCAGGAAAATAATTCTTGACCTTTTGAAAGACTCTCAAATTACGCATAATACGGAACATTCAGCATCTGTACCAACTGCACATGCCCCCTCAAAAATCATTGTAATAACGATCGCCGTTATCGTCATTATTGGAGCAGTTGCCGGGCTGATGGTCATTAAAAACCAGCAAAATAATGCCGACACATCCTCCTCCGGATCAGCCCGGTCAACTCTGGTCGTCCCGGCGACAACACAACTCCCGGTACTCGGCCCCGGGGATATCCCGTACGGAAAGGGACAATTTGTGTTCAACGATACTCAGGGAAATGCTGATCGCCCGATAACGGTTTACACGTATCGGCCGGCTTCATGGAACCAGTCAGGGCCTATCCTGATCGTAATGCCCGGGGCAGGTCGTGATGGGGAATCTCCCCGGGATACCTGGATACCTTACGCCGAACAGTATTCCGCATTAGTGGTTGTTCCCGAGTTCTCGCAGGAATACTATCCCGGGGACAACTGGTATCCTCTAGGGAATATCTACAATTACCCGAACTGGATACCGCAAGCGAACTGGACCTATATGGTAGTTGAACACCTCTTTGATTATGTCCGCGAAAAGACCGGGGCAACACAAAATACCTACCTGCTCGATGGGCATAGTGCAGGGGCCCAGTTTGTCCACCGTTTGGTAACATTCCTGCCTGATGCCAGGTACAGCCGGGCAGTAGCCGCAAATGCCGGGGTTTACGTCATGCCCGTGTACACCATTCCGTACAACTTAGGCTTAAAAGATTCCCCACTTCCGGAAAGCGACCTTCCTAAAGTGTTTTCTCGGAAACTTATCATTATGTCCGGGGGGAGTGACACAAATCCAAACGACCCAAGCCTCGCAAATTTCCCTGCTGCAGAGGCTCAGGGCAGCACCCGTTTTGCACGGGCAAAAAATTATTTTACGACGGCTCAGGAAGAAGCGGCACAGCTGGGTGTACCGCTGAACTGGGAATATCACGTAGTGCCGGGGATAGGGCACGATGAGGCTGGTATGGCAGGGCCATCCGCAGAGATGCTCTTTAACGAAAGTTGAGGAAGATTCACAGGCACCAGAAATCCGCATTTTCATAAATATCTGGTGTCCAGAGTATACGCAAAAGAAAGAATAACAAAAGTGCGGGAGATTTTGCTCCCGCATTATTTGCGTTTACAATATTTTCAGGATTAATGGTTCTGATGAAGAGGTACTTGTCTTGTCCTGTTTTTGGATCGTGACTCTGCAGATTTATTCCATCTGGTGGGGATGAACATAAACCGGAGCAGTGAACATTACAAGGGATCACGATCCGTTATGCATTATCCCTGCCATCTCTGGCAAACGGTAGTTCGTTGTGTATGCGTGGTTCATCTGGTTTGTATCATCTCCTCATGGGTAGATTTTAAGAGAACCTGCCGCCGGAGCCGCCAGGTTCGTTTTTTGCATGTCAGGTGGAAGTTGTTCTCCGGTTATTTTCATGCTGGTGTTGGTTGCGTCACCAACTCCATGTAAAGTAGATATTACATTTTGTAATATAAACTTTCTGGATGAGGTAGTGGGTGCGACGTAAAAAGAGGTTTGTTCTGTTGTCCGGTTTACCGTTCAATAAGCCGGATATGTTCATTGGTCTTTGCGGCAAGTGCCTCTTCGCCTTTCAGGCTCGCGACATCTGCAATAGCTTCAAGCACATGCACAGAGTCTTCCAGGAACGAAAGCACATCAGCAGGAAATATCTCGATCCCGTATTCGTCGGAAAGGTACGCAGCAATCTGGCGATGGTCAAGGCCGTTTTCGCGCAGTTCGATGACTTTTATTGCAAATTTCTTTTCAGGGCAGCCGCATAATGGTGAATTTTTGCATTTGCACCGGAGAAAATCGTCGAAAAAATGTAACAACTGTTCCCGGATGGCAAAGTCGAGTTCATCAAAATTAAATCGGGTGGTGATGGTCTCGAGCATCACCGGGGAAAAGGCGAACTCGGGGACCCGGTAGCCGGCGAGTCGCTCGATCTTTTTTGCGTGACGGAACCGTGCTCTCCCGGCGATCACTCGTCTTCTCCTGTTGACTCGTCAAAATTCTTGAGTGAGCCCATTGCTTCGAATATTCTCTCACACTCAATAAGCCATTCATCGAACAGGGTCGGGTTCTCAAGATCGTCTTTTACGTATTTCCCGCAGCAGGCTGCGCCATCAATCACGCTCGCGCCGATATTTGATGCGATTTCAAGCGCCTGTTCCATATCCTTGTCAATCGTTTCCTTGCCCTTTTTCACGAGCATTTTTATATCCTTGTCAAATCCGCCGACCAGGTACTTGCGGCAGGATGCAAAGAGCACAAGCTTGGGCAGCTGGAGGATCTCGATAAGTTCCTCGAGATCGCCAGAAGGTGCGGCAGCCATGACAATTGCTTCGACCTGTACAAGTTTTTCCTGTGCCTCTTCGCTGGAAAAACGCTTGTTCTGGAAGAGCTTGATAATCTTGAGCACTTCGAGGGTGATATCGACAGAGAAACTGTCGAGTACCCGGAAGCCTTCGGGCATCTCTTCGCTCTTGGGATCGATCTCGAAACTTGCTTCGCTCAGCGATTTTACCCAGTTGTCCCAGCGTTCCTGCTTATAGAAGATGTAGAAGAGTTTCAACGGTGCCTCTTCTTCTTTTTTGCTCGATTTTTTTGCCATTTCAGTACACTATTCCCTTCGCCGATTAAAGAGTTTCGTTATCCTGTCCGTTCTTTAACCGCTAACGGTTATCAGCTCATGCCTTCCAATATCTAGGGTAATTATGAACAGGTCCCAGGAACCGGAAAAAGTCGTCATGGTACGTTACGGTGAGCTTTTCCTGAAAAGTGATCCTGTCATGTACCATTTCATCGGTATCCTGCTACGGAATATCCGTAAAGCACTGGAAGCAGCCGGTCATTCCTGCCGGTTCGAAAGCCCCCGGGGAAGAATTTTTGTCTTTGGCGAAAAAACAGAAGAAATAGCTGAGATTATTGCACGGATTTTCGGTATCGTAGATGTAAGTGTTTGTATCCGGGTTGACGCCAAACCTGAAGCCATCCGCGATGCAGCGGTCACTCTTGCCATCTCTCACGTGCATTTACCCTGTCGGTTTGCAGTGCGGGCCAAGCGACAGACCAAGACTGGCATGAACAGCCAGCAGTTGGGCGAATATGTAGGTTCCGCTATCTACGATGCTATCCCCGGACTTTCCGTTGACCTGTCAAACCCGGAGTATGAGCTGTTTGTGGAAGTTCGGGACTGTGGCGGGTTCGTCTACGATGCGCGTATCCCGGCACCCGGGGGCCTTCCGTGGGGTTCACAGGGCCGGGTACTATGCCTGCTCTCCTCCGGGATCGATTCCCCGGTTGCTTCGTGGCTTGCGATGAAGCGGGGCTGCGAGGTGACACACCTGCATATGGATGGTGGCCGATGGGCGGGAAGTGATGTACGGGAAACGGCTATAGAAAATCACCGGCGGCTCTCGCTGTGGTGCCCGGGCTCTGACATTCAAATGATCATTGTTAATGCCGAACTCTTTTATGACCGGATGCTGGAGCACCACATCTCGGCCCGGCTGCGGTGTGTTCTTTGCAAAAGGTTCATGCTCCGTGTTGCAGCCAGCTTATGCGGGCGCGAGCAGGTACAGGCCATCCTCACCGGAGAAAATCTTGGGCAGGTGGCATCTCAGACCCTTGCAAACCTTGCAGTGATAGCCGATGCCACAACTATTCCCGTGCTCCGGCCGCTCATTACCTACGATAAATCTGAGACGATAACCCTTGCAAGGAAGATCGGGACATTTATGGAAAAACAGGGTGATCTTGCCTGCAGGGCGGTGCCCCGGATGCCGGCGACTGCTGCAGCGAGCCTTGCGATCAGGGAAAGCGAAGATACACTCGGCATCGATGAACTGCTGGGCATCGTACTCTCCGAGGTCCGGTATGTTATTGCACGGAACGGAATGATTCTTTAAAATTTATCGGTTGGGCACAAGGAAATGTGCTGTTCTGACCTTTTCGGTTAACAATATATTACAATATGTTCAATAAACATGACAATACGTGCCCGGGCAGCAGAGGTGATATCTTTTGTTCTGCCGCGTCACAGGGTGATTGATCTGATCAACAGGGAGTTTATCCTGAAGTATAAGGCAGAAGTGTTTCTTGCCGGAATCCTTCTCTTATCCGCTTTCCTGAATCTCTGGAACCTCTGGAATTCCGGGTTTTCGAATACGTTTTACGCAGCCGCAGTAAAAAGCACGCCCATTAACCCGGCCGCTGGCCTCTTTAATTCCTTTGATCCCGCAGGATTTGTCACTGTGGATAAACCTCCCGTCGGTCTCTGGGTACAGGCGGCCTTTGCTGCTGTTCTTGGTTTCAAAGGTTGGGTGCTGATCCTGCCACAGGCACTTGCCGGGATCGGGTCAGTAGCCCTTGTTTATTTCATCGTCGCCCGGCCATTTGGAAAACCGGCCGGTCTTGTCGCTGCCCTTGCCCTTGCTGTTACACCTATCCTCGTTGCGGTATCACGAAACGGCACTATGGACTCCCAGCTCATCTTTGTTCTTCTTCTTGCGGTCTGGGCCGTTCTCAGGCGGCACGGGAACAATCCCTGCCATGGCTTCTGGCTTCAGTTGCTCTTGTTGGAATCGGGTTCAACATTAAGATGATCCAGGCATTTGTCGCCGTTCCTGCCATCATTGTCATCTATCTCATGGGCACAATTGACTTTTCATGGAAAAAGCGGACTCTTCACCTTGGAATCGCGATCCTTGTACTGCTTGCAGTCTCACTTTCCTGGGCAGCCGCAGTCGATATGGTCCCTGCAAGCGAGCGCCCTTATATCGGGGGGAGTGGTGATAACACTGTTCTTGGTCTGATCGTCAACTACAACGGCCTTGAACGACTGGGCTTGGAAAACCGTGGCATGGCCTTCATGGGCAGTGGTTCTGGAGAACAAAGGACCGGCACTGTCAGGGATATGCCGGCTACAGGTGGTAGAACCGCTGGAGTGGGTCTGAACCGAGATATTAGTGCGGTCCAGGAAACTGCTCAAGGTGGAATGGCAAACGGGGAAGGTACGCCGGGCATTACCCGTCTCTTTGGACCACAACTTGCCGGCCAGTTCTCCTGGCTTCTCCCTCTTGCCCTCATCGGGCTCCTTATCTGGGTACGCAGACCTGCATCACTCACTCCTGGTGGAATCAAGGATACCGGTATCACCAGTGAACGGGGACTTACCCTTTGTGCAATGGTTCTCTGGCTCGTCCCCGGCCTCCTGTTCTTCAGTTTTGTCTCTACCTTTGCGCATACCTATTATATTGCGACGATTGCCCCTCCACTTGCCGCTCTTGTCGGGATTGGGGCTGTCGGGATGTACCGCGAGTACCTGGAAAATGGCTGGAGAGGCTGGATCCTCATCGGTGCGGTACTGGTGACGGGGCTCCTTCAGGTACTTTTTTTATCGTACAATGCTTTATGGTCCGGGCCCCTGCTCTCGATTATCCTTATGGGGATCCTCGGGTGCACAGGAATTCTTGCATTCCTGAAACTTCGAGTTGATACTGGGTCCCAAAATCTCCGGAAATCTATTGTTTTCATCTCTGTTGCACTGCTCTTTGTCGCACCATTTGTCTGGGCCTGTACTCCTTTCCTGTACGGGAACAATCAGGCCACTGCCGGCCCCCCTCAGACAGCCCGGATTGGTGGGGGGGCGACGTATGATATGGCACGGGGAGGCAATTTCCTCCAGGATGGTGCCGGCCGGGAACGGCTTTTAGGACAGGAAAATGCCGGCACACTCTATGGCCGGGGGGCATTCGCCCAATCCGGCATCAGTGCGGCATCAACTTCCCAACTGGAAGGCTACCTGCTTGCCAATACAACCAACGAGACCTGGATCCTCGCAGTCCCCAGCAGCCAGTCCGCATCAAACCTTATAATTCAGACAGGAAAGCCGGTGATGGCAATTGGCGGATTCTCCGGCAGCGACAGGATCCTAACCATACCCTCATTTACAACGCTCATCAGAGAAGGAAAAGTCCGGTTCTTCCTTACCAGCGGTACAGGAGGGGGCGGGACAACCGGTGGTAACAGCGGGATCTTTACATGGGTAAGTACCCATTGTACTCTGGTTAATCTGTCACTAGGAAACGTATCTGGCGTGAATCCGGCGGGGCCGGGAATGAATATATCCGGAGGCCTGTATGATTGCGCCGGGAAAGCAGGCTAAACCGTCGTTGTGTGTTCTCTTGTGACATGGAAACTCCTTTACTGAAGCCGGTATGATCCGAGTGATTTCAGTTCCATTTAGTGAACATTCAGGTAAAAGTAATGTTGTACGGATTATTATGAGGAACTGTAAATGACAAGATCAAAAAATGAGAGTTTAGAAACACGTTTAAATAAGCGGAAGGTTCCCTTCGATTAAGGAATTATCGAAAAACCATTTTTTTGAAATAATTTAAATTTACTCCATTGCAATGAAAGGTGGATCAGCCATTTTGACCTGTATCTATCTGGTCACTTCTCCAAATATCTCATTGAATCCTTCTTGGCTCATCTGGGCTTTCTCAAAGCAGTGTTGATGCCAGACTTTCAGGGCCAGAAGTGTGCATGTCATATCGAATTTTTCCCAATCAATTACTGATTCATCATCAGAGGATCGGGGATGCCACTTGAACTCCCCTAGGGTTTTTTTGTTTTTCCTGATTGGAATTCTTAATAAATCATCAGAATTCTTTGAAGAACCGTCTTGGTATATCAAATCCGATTTTTCAAAGGATAATGGATTAGAGAGGGAATCATCTGACGGTTTTTCACCCTTACTTCCCCTATTCGGAGTTTGTGATGCACTCCAGCAATACGATTGACGAAATTCCTCTGTATTTCGGATGTTTACGTCAAGGATGCATTCATCGGAATTGAGAAGCAAATGCATTTGCTCAAGTGCCCATGGAATGAGCACTGTGCATGGGTCTCTTTCATTGACCTGAACCCGGGTTAAAAGGTCCATCAGGAAATTATCCCATGCAGAAGGAACGTAATGTGAAGAACCTGTTTCAATAAGTTTGGGTTTTGTTGTGTGGAGAACTCCTATCACTGCTCCTGTATCCATGTAGGGAATCCATCCCACACTAAATGAATAATTACCGGCAGATTCCATGTCCCTTCCTGCTAGTGAAATATCTATGGGATGCGTTGTCGAATATCTTTTTTCACTAATGGATGAAATATATTTTTCAAGCGCCTGAATGGATGATGCCTGGAAAAAACGTTTTATATTATGTCCTTTTATCGAATCAAGAGGTCTTCCGATAAGCCTCGAAAAAGACTGATTGGCATGGACAACATGCATGTTCTGTAAAATAATTACACAATCATTGATTGGTGTAGTGCTTTCATCGGAAAGAGGATAGGAGTCATCACAAGAGCCGGAATGAGCTGTTTTCCAGAATTGCTTTGTGTACACGACAACAAGCGGTTCCATTCCCTCAAGAAAGATAGGGTATGCCCGGTATGCAAGCATCATGGCTTTGTGTGTGTCATCCGTTTTTTTTATTTCATAAAAAGAATGCTGGGATCCGGATGAAGATTTTAATCCGGAAAACCATTGAAGGAATTGCTCTGATTCAAGCACTGCAGCTAATTCATGGGGGATGGGGATCTCTTCGGTTCTTTCAGGATTAAGGCTTGATATCGTATTCTTCTGGTATATTTTATCAAAAATCATGACGGAACGTGAAGCGTCGATAATAAGAATAAATTCGTGCTCTTCATCCTTGGTTTTGCCGAATGAATCTTTTGATTGAATGTAAAATTTTTTTGCCATTCCATGATGAATCATTGCAACACTGCCCCCAATTGCCATCCCCTCAAGATACTTTGAGAGAGTATTTCGTGAAATACCAGATCTTCGGGCAAGACCGGCAATTGAAACCGGCTTATCTGTTGCATTAAGAATGGATATGATCGTCTCGCGAATTTCAGAGGATTTTACCATCAAGATTTGATTTATATATAAAACGAGTATTTAATAGTATTTTCTTCGCTGTGCAATTTCTTTGGGTTTATCATCTCATGATGATATCTCACTTCTATACCCTCAAGAAACCCCCCTATGAAAATTTTGTCTGATTCCCGGAGATGGAACCGAACAATGCAACTGATTGTGAAAAACGAAGTGTGAGCGCATGATCTCGGTTGCTTATTTCAATGATAATCATGCCAGATTGATGCGTGGCAGACATTATCTCGAAAGTCTTGGTGATTATCAGGTTGAAACATTCGATAATCTGAAATATAGTTTGGAATGGCTTCCTTTCCATTCGTATGATGTCATTATAGTCAGCGGACACAGATCAAACCCCGGCATATTCAGTAAAATTTTATCGGTACTTCAGTACGGTGATACAACACCGGTTATTATCATGAGGGATGCCGGGTCATCTTATCAGCTTCCTCAGAATATTACAAACCTTGGGCCGGTGATCCCATTCGTTATTCATAGGAATCTTCAAATATCCTTCTTTGAGTTGCATCATTTGGTCGATCTGGTTGTAAGCAGACAAAAAATAACGGAAATTTTGAGGTCTCTTGACATAGTATTTAAGCGTTCCATGTTAACGTCGAAAAATACGGTTGAGGAAAATATCAAGGTTGTTGTTGAGACCTGTGGCAGGTGTCTGTCGGCAATTTTCGTTGCATATCACAGGCCCTCAGGTAGGACGCGAGCCCCGGTGGCAATATGGTATGCAGGGGAACTTCCCTTCCAGTATGCAATGAGTTATCACGAACAAATACACATCAGATCCCAAAAAATGAAAAGAGGGCGATTTTCGTCAGGATGGATCTGTTCTTCTGATGGCAGAATAGAATGGGCCGGAAAAAACGGGATGTTCTCTATCGCAATATACCCGGTTCTCCGGAGTGACAGGCAAAAAGGAGTCCTCAGTATTGTTTTTCCTTCGAACCTTCCTCCTGCCGATCATGAACTTCTGATGATAGAAACATTTGCAGAATTAATCTCGTGGAATGAGCATATGTCCCCCCGACCAGAGGGACACACCGTATCCCACGGGACCGGATGACTTTGTGGAGGGGAAAATGCTGAGCCTTGAACCAGACAACGAAAAAAACCAGAAAATGCGTATCCGTGATCGGTCCGGGAGGAATGGCTCTAACGCTCCTTTCTGCTTACCGAAGCACACGGCGAAAAATACGTCTTTACCTTCGTCCTGCTCCCCGTTAAATGCAACGTGTGATGGATTACCGGCTGGAATATCCCGCGTACTATATGTTGATGACGACCTTGCCCTGCTGGAAGTGACCCGGATTTTCCTAGAGAAAACAGGTGAATTCAAGGTTGATACGGTGCTTTCGGTCAAGGATGCGAGAGAGGCGTTAACAAAAGAATCATATGATATCGTCGTCTCAGATTACCAGATGCCTGAAATGAATGGCATAACGTTCCTGAAACAACTCAGACACCAGGGAAATACTATTCCTTTTCTCATTTTCACCGGGAGAGGGCAAGAAAATGTCGTTATCGACGCCCTCAATGCCGGCGCTGATTTCTACATCCAGAAAGGGGTGGATCCAAAAGTGCAATTTGCCGATCTTGTAAATAAGATCCGGCAGGCAGTTAGGAGAAGCACAGCGGAAAGCTCCCTAAAGGAAAGTGAAGAAAAGTTCCGGAATGTGGTTGAAGATCAGACTGAGATCATCTCACGATTCACACCTGACGGGACATTTCTCTTTGTCAACGATGCATTCTGCAGGTATTTCAATGTACAACGGGAAGAGATTCTCTGCTCCAGGTTCGAAATACAGGTTCCTCCTGAAGATCAAGCTCTGGTTGAATCCCATCTCAGATCGCTGACCCGGGAACACCCGATAGCGACCATCCAGCACAGGATCATCATGACGGATGGGGTTCGCCGGTGGCAGCAAAGGAATGACAGGGCTATTTTTGATGATACCGGTACTCTTGTCGAATACCAGTCGGTCGGGAGGGACATAACGGACCTGAAACTTGCAGAAGAGGCTCTGAAAACATCATTGGAAGAGAAGAACATGCTCTTACGGGAGATCCATCACCGGGTGAAAAACAACATGCAGGTCGTTATCGGTCTGCTCCAGTTCCAGGCATCGAGCGTCTCGTCCCCAGAGATTGCACGAATCGTTCTCGATACCGAGACCCGTATCCGGTCAATGGTACTTATCCATGAGCGGCTCTATAATTCCAATGATTTCGTGAATATTGACCTGGAGTTATATATCCGTGACCTTATTGACAGTCTTATCTATACCTACAAGACGAAAACCAATATAAATGTTGAGTATAATATTGAAAATATTCAAATAGATCAGCCGATGCTGATTCATCTGGGGCTTCTCATTACGGAAGTAGTTTCAAATTCACTCAAACATGCATTTTCCAACCGGGGTTCTGGAACCATCACCCTGTCGTTTCACCGGAAAGAAAACAACGACCTAACTCTTTCAATCCATGACGACGGGATCGGGATTCCCGATTCCTGCATTCGGGAGAAACCCGTCACGATGGGTTTACAGCTCATCTACCTTCTTGGCCGCGACCAGCTGAATGGATCCATCCTGATTGAAGGCAGCAATGGGACGACGTTCACATTTATTTTCAACCCGACATTACCTGAGGAGGTATGATGGGCCCGGAATCCTCCTCGCGGGTTATGCTTCGTGACAACAAGATTTATCAGACGATGTTTGAATTGTCACGGGATGCAATTCTGACTTTAGAACCGCCATCATGGGGTATTACAGCGTGCAATATCGCAGCTATAAAGTTATTTCTGGCGTCCGGGAAAGAGGATTTACTTTCAAAACACCTCCTGCAGATCTCCCCACTGTATCAACCGGATGGGCAACTGTCTGCTGAAAAATCCCGTGCGATGATCGAAAAGGCAATTTCCGAAGGACAACTTGTTTTTCCGTGGAGATGTACACGATTCACGGGTCAGGAATTCCCTGCGTCCATTGTGCTCACCGGCATTGAAATAAACGGAGACAGACTCCTCCAAGCTACGATCCGGGATATCACTGAAGAGGAATGTCTCAGAGATACTCAGGAGGCGACCCAGCAGCAGCTTCTCGCTACAGAGGAGGAACTGCGGGCAAGATATAATGAACTCAAACGAATTGAAAATGAATTGCGTACATCAGAAACAAAATACCGGATGCTCACAGAAAATACGCATGATATTATTTATTCCATTAATCCGCAGGGCACGATAACTTATGTCGGGCCACAAGTTGCCAGATATGGGTTTATACCGGAAGATTTCATTTCCCGTAATATTAAGGAGATCATCCTGGAAGAAGATCTGGGAAGAGTTTTAGAGAAAGTCAAAACGACAATTGTTGCCAATAACCCGATACGGATTTCCTTCCGTGCCAGAGATCACGGAGGAAATATTGTCTGGCTTGAGGATAATAGTTCTTATTTGACAGATCCAAATGGAAAGATTGTTGCAAGAACCGGAGTCCTCCGCGATATCACCGAACAGAAAGAAACTGAAGAGCGGGTAAGAAAAAGCGAAGAACTCTATCATTCCCTCGCAGAGACATCGCAGGATTTAATTTACGTCATTAATGCAGAGAACCGGATCGAATATGTCAACAGCTGCGCAGCAGCTGCACTTGGGCAACCATATGATGAAATTGTCAACATGGACTGGGCCACCATCTTCCATCAGGGAAGTAATCTGATGGAGCAGGGATATCTCGACCATGTGTTCAAGACCGGTAAACCCAGACGAGTCGAAAGCAAGATCCCGCTTCACGGAGTGACACGTTGGTTCGATCATGTCCTTAATCCATTAAAAAACCCGGACGGAACGATAAGGGCGGTTCTTTGCATATCACGTGACATTACCGAGCTTAAACTGACTGAAGAGGCTTTAACGGCATCGCTGGAGGTAAAGAATGCGCTCTTACGGGAGATCCATCACCAAGTCAAGAACAACATGCAAGTCGTTATCAGCCTGCTGCACTTTCAAGCTTCCACGGTCTCGTCTCCTGAAATCGCGCGAATCGTTCTCGATACCGAAACCCGTATCCGGTCAATGGTTCTTATCCATGAGCGGCTCTATAAATCGGATGATTTTATCAACGTGAGCCTGGAGACCTATCTAAAGGATCTTGTTAACAGCTTGATATACGCATACGGGACAAAAACATACATCAACGTTGAATATTCTATCGATAAAATCCAGATTGATCAGTCCACTCTTCTACACTTAGGATTGCTCATTACTGAAGTTGTTTCCAATTCCATCAGGCATGCATTTCCCGGCCGGAACGTCGGAACCATTTCCGTGGCATTTCACAGGGGAGAAAACAGCTCCCTTATTCTTTCCATCCATGATGACGGAATCGGCATCCCCGAGTCCTGTTTGAGAGGAGAGGCGTCGACAGTTGGTCTGGCTCTGATCTACCTGCTCGGCCATGATCAGCTTGATGGGAAAATTCTCATCGAACGTGATCGGAGAACGACATTTACTATTAAATTTCATTATTCATCGCAAAAGGAGGAGAACTAATGGCTCAGGAAAAGATTCTGATTGTTGAAGACGAAGTTATAACCGCAAAAATTCTCGAAAATCTTCTGGTTTCCCTCGGGTATAATGTAGTGGCGCGGGTGAAAACAGGAGAGAATGCAATTAAAACAGCGGAAAAGCATCGTCCGGATTTCGTACTTATGGATATAGTACTTGAAGGGACTATGGATGGTATTGATGCAGCAGCTGAAATAAAGAAACGATTTGGGATTCCGGTTATTTACCTTACGGCATTCTCTGATGATGCCACCATCAGCCGTGCGAAAGAGACAGATCCGTACGGATATCTGGTGAAACCGTTTGTTAAAGAAACAATTCATTCAACAATCCAGATTGCCGCTGCAAAAAAATTATTCGATGACCGTATACGGACTGCATCTGTCTGGCTTAACCGTACGATCCAGATACTGGACCGGGGAATCATCACCATAGACAATGGTGGAAGGATAATCCTTATCAATGCCTATGCGGAGCAGTTGATCGGCTGGAACATCCGCGATGCTTATATGAAACAGCTTGATGACGTCCTTCAATTTTATGATTCCATCACCGATCAACCCTTTATTCTTCACATCACACCAACACTCAATAAAGGGGTCGTATCAGTCTTCCCTTCAGATGTGTATATCCTTTCCCGGAACGGGGGACGGCAATTATTGAAGGATTGTGTGCTCTCCCCGGTGATTGACACAAAGGGCATAATAATTGGTGCGCTTATTGCGTTTTCTTCCGTTGACGATAGCCGCGCTAAAGGGGAAATAACCAATACATATCTGAAAATTGCACAAAAAGAACCAATATCCGAAGTTATCAACCAGAATGTTCCGGCCGTGCCGGCAAATCTAAAATCGCTATCTTCCAAACGGATAAGTAAGATCCTAGAAGAGATCAGCGACCTGATGCATCTTGAACAGGCAAACACCCTCTCTGTCATGGGAAAATTCGAGGAGGCAATTCAGGAATACCAGAAGGCGTTGAAGATCCGGGCAAGTAACATTCAGGCCTGGCATAATATGGGTGTTATTCTTGAGAAACTTGGGAGGAATGAGGAAGCTCTGGACGCTTTTAACAAGGCTCTGGAGATCAACATGCGCTCTCCTGAAACGCTTCGCCACAAAGGGGAGGTTCTCAAGAAA
>Ga0181520_10007340_pt1 | contig 16318 bp, 7 predicted proteins | sample PEATcosm2014_Bin_29_FD_132451 | JGI IMG/M metagenome (GOLD analysis project Ga0181520, IMG submission 132451) | Peatland microbial communities from MTU Mesocosm Facility, Houghton, MI, USA - PEATcosm2014_Bin02_30_metaG | ecosystem: Environmental > Terrestrial > Soil > Wetlands > Peat | place...
AGACCTCAGCCGCCGTCTTGCCGTTGCCCAGCTCCAGATAGAGGATGTCTTCATCCACGGTTCCCCGGCTCCAGCCTTCGCCGATGTAGGTATCCAGAATGTCATCGGTCAGCTTGCCCCTGGACTTCTTGTCCCTGGCGGCGTTGTAGCCCTCGAAGAACTCGCTGTGCATCCCCCACTCACCATCGTAGTTGTCATGCCAGACGCCCTTGGGGTCGATCCAGAACTTCAGATCACCAGGAAGATCGGAATGGAAGTCTTCCATCATGGCAGCCACCTGGACTTCCTTGAGCCGGTCTCGGCACTGCTGGACGTGCTTGGTCATCAACTCGACTTCATCGGGCTCCAGGCTTCCACCGTGGGTATCCAGAAGTTCTTGCAACCCTTTCTCCAGCTCGGCGTAACGCTCCGGGGTGTCGTTGGGCAAGATGTCGCCACCGGGAAGGTTCTCCACGCGGTAGTAAAGCTCCGGGGGCCGGGCTTTCATCTCCGCCATTCCGGCCACGATAGACATCAATGCGCTGTTTATCTTGACGTCGGGGTGCTGCGGCTGATTGATGATTTCGCCAGGGCTTGGAACCTCAGGAATCGGAGCCTTGGTCGAGCCCCCGGTGGCCTTCTTCTTTTCCCAGAACTTGTTGATCTCTTCATCGGCGTGCTTCGGCGCTGGCCGGGCATACTGCCCGGTTTTCTTTCGGGCTTCCCGGAAGGCCTCGCGCTCGGCGATGTCCTGGTCAATCCACTTCCGGGCAACCGCCACGCTCACCGGGATGTCTTCAAAGGCACGGTTACCCTGCTCATCCTTTGGATACAAACCATATTGACCCCCGGTGCCCTCAATGGGTTCCCGCCAAATGGCGTAGCCCTTGTAGCGCTCCACCATCCAAGGGCCAAGGTCTGACTCTAAGGAATAGGCGGCTTCTATCGGCTCCCGGCCTTCCCTGGCCTCGGCTTCCTGCTGGAGCAGGCCAAGCTCATACTCTTCCAGGCCTTCCCTGAGCATGACCTGGAGACCCTTGAGCGCCAGATTGCCTACGCGGGGCGTGCTGCCATGCTTCTTGCCCCGGTAGTAGAACGCGGTGAAGGCCTTGAGGTCGGCGATGTCGGCGTCGTTCAGCTCCATCACCGGCGTGATGCAGAGGTAGTTGGCGCGGTCGATGTCACGGTCAAAGGCCTCGCGGTTGAAGTGCGTGGCGGCTTTCACCAGGTGCTCCCGGCGTTTGGCCTGCCGATAGGAGTCCACCAGGCTTTCACCGTCGACAAGTTCAAAACCGCGCTCGTCATGCTCAGCGGTCCGGAAGCTCAGGTGAATGGCTTGGGAAAAATGGTCAGGGAGCTGCTCCAATACCCACTCAATGGTCTTACCCGCGCCGACGTCAATGCTCAGCCACTGGGCTTCATAGGTGATCCGCGTCCAGCCTTTGGCAATCATGGACCGGCTGACGTCTCCGGGCTCCTTACCCTTAACGGGCTTGAAGTGCTCGGCGTGCTGGGTCTTGTCCAAGTTGACGGCCTCCAGCTTGCCTTCCGGGGTGAGCCAGAACTTGCAGCCCCAGCCCTGGTAAGCCGCCACCACGGTCTGACCCTTCACAGCCTTGGCATAAGCAGCCTTCATCTTGTCCACGCCAGGGCCGGACATGATCTTGAACGTGCTTTCCACGGATAGCGTCTTGGCCAGCACGGGCTTGCCCTCAGCCAGGGCCTTGGTGACGCGGTGGTTGCCGTCAATGAGGATGGAGTAGATGCGGCCATCGACGAAGATGCGGGCCAGGATCACGGGCTTGGTCAGGTCAGCCTTGGCCACGGTGGCGTCGTCGATCTTGACGAAACCCGGCACCCAGGACTTGTCCGGGGTTTTGGTCTCAGCAGGCAGATCCTCGGCCATGATCTCGGCGTCGCCGACGTCAAACCGCCACAGGCCATAGCGGAAGACCTCGCCCTGGCTGGCGGTGATATAGTTCCCGGCAGTGTAGCTGGCCGTGGTCATCAGGTATCCCGGCCACTTCTCCGACTTGGTGAAGCCAAAGCGCTTGGCCACGTCCTGATAGATTTCCGTGGCCACCTTGGGCGACATGCTGGTGAGCTTGATGATCTGCTCGCGCCCGGTCATGTAGACCTTCCAGCCGGGAATCTCTTCCAGGAAGCTGGAGACCAACTGCTCCGGGTAGGTGGCGACCATCTCATCCATTTCCTTCTGGATTTTGTCCAGCACGGCGGGGCCACCATATTTGTCCTCAAACTCCTTGACCTGCGTGGCCTGCTCCGGGTTGGCCTTGGCGATGTCACGCAGCTTTTCCGTCAACCCGCGCCAGTCGCTTTGCACCTGCTCAATGACCACGGATGGCTCGCCCATGAGCTCGCTGATGTCCTTCCACAGAATCCAGCCCAGGTTCTTGCCGCCGACGCCAATGGTGTGCTCGCTGTGCTTCAGCTTGGGCGCGATGTCTTCAAAGAACGCCTTGGACTCCTCGCTCAGCGGCAGGTCCTTGAAGCCTAGGGCATAGGTGTGCCGGGGCAGTTTCCGCCAGGCTTCATCGGACTGGGCTTCCTTGCCGGGGTATTCGCCGTGGTGGACGTAGTAGGGGATGCCCTTGGCCTTCTTCTCGCCCATGGCGGTCTGCACCTGGGCCAAGGTGATGACGTTGTTGTTGGCCTTCATCAGCTCGGCAATGGTGGCGTCGTTCTGGAGGCGCTGGTAGGCGGCCTTGTTGAGGTCCGCCTTCCTGACCTGGGTGTCTCCGGCCTGGGTCATGGCCTGCTCCAGGCGGCGCAGGGCATAGCGCTTGGGGTCAACGGTGCGGCTGACTTCCTTGGAGAAGCCTTCTGGGGGCTTGGACGTCCGGCGCACGCGCTCTTCCACGGGCAGGCGCTCGGTAGCGGCCTTGGACACACTGGAGTCTTCGTCTTCGGCTAGATTAAAGACGACGGCCTGCGGCGTATTGGCGTTCATGGCAACAAAATAACGGACCTTTTTATTAGGGTCTGCCGCGAGTGTAGTCAGCATCTCAGCCGTGGCCGTCGTATTCTCAGCCACGCGCATCCGGATTGAAGCCACCCTGGACTTCACCAGTTTGTTCAACAACTCTGGGGAGGCCTTGGGATTGGAAGCCACGTTTTCTATAATGTAGGTGCCACCAGACCAGGAACCCTTGCCGTTGGCCAAGGCGTCCAAAACCGCTGGCGTGGCGTTCTCATTGTCAGCCACTGACAGCAGGACGTCGAAAGCCCCGTGCTTGGCTAAAGCCATCAGGATTTCTTCAGGTGCCGACGTATTGCTGGCAACACTCAACACCACATGGTGGTCTTTATCCCTAAGCAGCCTCTTCAGGACTTCTGGGGGCGCGGCTCTGTTCCGGGCGACGTTATTGCGGACGTCCTCACTCTTATCCTTGGTCAGCGCCATCAAGGTCTTGCCTGGAGTCCCTGGATTGATGGCTGCCACGGTCCGCACATGCTCTTCCTCATCACCGGCAAGAGCCGCCAAAGCCTTTGCCGGAGTTCCCAGGTTCCGTGCCGTGGCCATGCGGACATCTAAATCCCTGTCCCCGGCCAAACGAGCCAGGGTCTCTGGGGAAGTATTGGGATTGTTGGCTACGCGAATACGCACGAGGTCATACTGCTCATAGCCGAGCTGGTCCAATGTGGCGGCGTCAGTAGTCTCCTCGTGGGCCAGGGCTGCATTTTGGGCATCATTGCGGAAGAACTGGAGCTGATCGGCGGCGGCCACGCGGTGCCTGGCGTCATGGCGATGCCGCCAGGCCTTGAGGATGTCCTCGCCTTCCAAGGCCTCGACTTCATAGCCTTCACCGGCGTCGTCTCCACGGGGCTCGACAACGACGTGGGTGACATCGGGGTAAAGCGTGGACAGGATGTCCAGCGCCCACTCCACCTTGGATTCCTGGGTGTAGAGGAAAAGCGTGCGACCTGCTTTCTTGTAACGGCCTTGGGTAACCACGGCCCGCACCCAGCCCTTGGACATGGCGTCTTCCAGGTCTTCGGGCATCCCCAGCTCTTTCAGCTTGTTGACGTGATGGATGCGCTCGTCATCGGTGAGGTCCACGACCTCCCAGTCAATGACCTCGCCGTTGGGCTTGATCCAAAGCCGGGTTTCTCCAGCAAGGACTTGTAGCTTGGCCTTCAGCTTCCGTGGGCTCTTGCGGCGCTGCCAGGCCTGGAGGGCATCCTCCTCGCCATAGGCCACGGGGACTTCGGTCTTGTCACTGAAGACCCGCTCCACCAATACCCATTCTGGGTTCCACTTCTCCACGGCCTTGAGGTATTCCGGCATCTTGTCGTCATCGGCTCCAATGCCCAACGCCCGGCGGCGCTGCACCCAGCCACGCACCATGCCCCGGCTCTGGGCAATGCTCTCCAGCTCCAGGGTCATTTCACGGGCATCGCTGTTGTCCGGGTCTCCGGCACGCATTTGATCCCAGAGTTTCTGATACTCCTCCGGCAGGATTTCATCCAGGACATCGGTGTGGTAGCTGCCTTCGGGAATGATGAACAAACTTTTGTCCGACAGAATCCAGAACCGGATGTCTGGGTTGTCGATGAGCTCGTCGAAGCTGTCAGCCTGAACTTCCAGTCCGGCCTTGATCCGCTTCCCCGGCCTGTTACGCTGGCGGTATGCCTTCACGGCATCCTCGCCTTCGTCCACGGGAATTTCGTTTTCCTCGAAGTTCTCAGTGCCGTCGTCGATCACCAAGTTCTTCACCAAGACGGCTTCGGGCTCGGCGATGGCGATGCGCTTGAGCGCTGGCAGGACGTCGGCAGGTGACTTCACCATGACGTAAAGCGTGTAGCCGCCATCGGAGACGCCGATCCTGGCCCAGCCTTTATCCGTGACAAAGGAACGCTCCAGGCTGCCGTCGGACTTGTCACGCCGGGCTTCGGCAAAACCATTCTGTATCAGCCACTCGACGTGGGCCAGGCCTTCGGTGGAGTGAACCTTGCCCTTGGGGTCGATCCAGAACCGGGCGGATTCCTCGCTGTCAAAATTCAGCTTGGCCTCAATGCCCAGACTCTCCAGGTCCAGGACGACCAGCGCGGGCACAGCCTGGGCTTTCAGCATGAACAGGGCGACAACGCGGTGAGCGCCTTCCAAGACGTAAGGCCCCTGGTTGTCGATGACGACAATGATGGGAGCAATTTCCTTGGAGGCCTTGATCTCTGCGGCCAGGTCACGGCTGCGCTGCATGTCATCGGCGGCGTAGAAGTAGCCCTTGGGATCGGTGATGACGTCTTTGAGCGGGACTTCGCGGATGCCCTTGAGGACTTTGTAGTCCGTCAGGCTGGCGGAGATCGAATCCGTGTTGGGCACGTCTTCGCCCACGGCGCGGCCATCGCACTCGCCCCCGGCGACTGGGTAGTCACCGGGCAGCGGCGCGGCGGCGTTGAGCAGGGAAATGAGGGAGGTATTCGGCCAGGACGTATAGGTGCCTACGCCCTGCTGGTAAACCGAGAGCTGGTCAGACGTCGGCGGCCAGCCGTCTTCGGGCTTGTCGTCATCGGTCCAGGCCCGCGACGGCTTCTGAAGACGGCGCTGCGGACCTGGCTTGGGCTTGGCAGGAATGGGTTTAAGAGCATCGGCCATGGCAGCTCCTTATTGCTGAGACTGCGCGGGGGCTTCCGGCTGACGGAGCTCGTTGAGCTTGGACTCGTAAAGCTCGCGTTTCTCCAGGATGTGGTCAACCAAGGCTTCCTTCCCGGCGTCGCAGAGCTCGTAGTAGTCGGCCCCGGCTTCATCGGGGTTGTGCTCCTCGCCTTCGCCGTAGACGAAACCGTTCTCGTCGCCTTCCACGGTGACGACAAAGGAGGCCAACTGGCTGTCCGTCGCGGATTCCAGGACGTCTTCCAGGCTCAGCTCGGCGTGGAGGGCGGCGTCAACCACGGCTCCACCGGTGTCCACCATGCCGGAGCGCGACTTGATCTCTTGGACATCCTTGGGCATGGGCTTCTTCAATAGCTCCTCGGCGGTCTCCGGAACCACGGTGTGTTTGTCCTTGAGCTCCGGGAACCACGGGCGCTCGTTGTCGGCAGAGCCCTCAACTGCGGGCTTGGCCAGCTTCGCCACCTTGTCCAGATAGGCGTTGACCTTGGCCACGACTTCGGCGGCGGTCTTTGCCATGGTCTTGCGGAACGTCAGGCCCAGGCGGCGGCTGCCACGGAACTCTTCCAGCTTGCCGTCATGGCTCCAATGGAACTGAAGCAGCCGGGCGTTGTCGATGATGCCGTTGGCCCACTCTTCCTTGGGATCGAGCACGACGTTGAACAAGATGGACGTCACGTCGCGGCTGCTGGTGTTTCCCAGCGTGCTGTATTGGGCGCTGACATGGGGAGCCTTGATGCCTTCCTTAATCTCGGTCGCCAACTCCTCGGCTTTGGCCTTGGTCACCGGCTGCTCGACGGCGGGCACCGGGGGCTCGCCTTGGAAGGCGTTCTCCACCACACTGCCGGGTTCACCCAAGCCGGGCTCTTCAGCAGCGGCGGTCACCGGAACCTCTGGCTTGGGCACGTCATCCTGATGGCCAATGCCTTCCGGCGGCGTGGCCTGGCATTTCGGGCACCAATAGGTCAGACCCTGGCGTCCCATCTTCTCGGCCTGCGCGGCTGGCATCTCCGTCATTTCTCCGCACTTCTGACACATGACCTGGCTCAACGCAGCAGTCGGCGTGTTCTCCTCAAAGCCTTCACCACTGTAGGCTCCGGCATTGATGCGGTTCACCGTGGCTTCCAAAGCCCGCAGGCGCATCTCAACCTCACCCATGACGGGCTGGGGCAGAGCAGTCATGCTCATGTAGAGTGTGGCCATGACGTCTTTGACATCCTTCTCCATGGCTGACTTGGCCCACACCGGGAACCGATTGGCGTAACGGCTGAAGCCCTCGACCAAGGCGGCGACGATGAGGTCAGACACCGGCTTGCCCTTGGCAATGACTTCCTGCCGCATGGCGTCGTCGGCCTGGGCAAACAAGGCTTCCGTGGTTTCCCGGCAGACCTGCTGGGCCAGGGCCACGGTGTTCAACGCGGAGTTGATGTGCTTGATGTCTTCTGGAATCTCCTTATTCAGGATGTCTTCCGGGGCCGAAGGGACGTCACGGCTCTGGTAAATCTCCGGCTTCAACACGGGTTCGACTTCACCAAAGCTCTGGGCGATGTCGGAAATCTTTTCCGCGTTGGCCTTGCTGCCATCGCCGTAAAGCTCTGGACGATCCCAGAAGCCCGCACCGTGATGGTTGCGCGTCAGCCAGAAGTCATGGCCAACCTGGCCCATGTCGGCATCGGGTCCAATGAGGCCCTTGGCTTGTTCCCAGAACTCCTGACAATCCTCGGCGGATTCCTTGATGAACTCCGGAGACAAGTCGGTGATGCCAAACTCATCGTCCAGATTGTTGCCACCGGTAGCCAAGCCCTCTTCGGTTCCAAAGCTCTCCGTCGAAGACCACAGCGCACAAACCAGATAGTCCGACAACATGGGGACGGACTTGAACAAGGTCTCCATCTCGGCGTCAGCGGTCTCGGCATGGACGCGGTGGAACCGGGCATCCAAAATCTCAAAGTTGGAAACCACGTCCGGCTTGGTCTCGCCAGCCAACTCCATGGCCTGGATGATGCTCTTGGCTTCTTCCACAGTCTTGGCGGCCAGCAACTGGCCGTCTTTGTGACGGACGAAGAAGGCTTCCACTGAAGCCACGGGTTCAATCAAAGCCTCATCCCGGCTAGTCTTAACTTTCTCAATGGCAGCCTGGAGCCGGTAGCTCTGCAAAAGTCCGGACTTCACCACAGCCGTCTCGCCATAGACGCCATCGTGAATGGCTTGCATCTCTTCGGGCGTGAAGCCGTGAAGTCCCATGGAATGGGAAATGTAGTTCCCGGTATGAAAGTCCTGCTGGGCTTCACTACTGAACCACCTGCCGTCGTCGCTGCCAGCGCCATACTGGGCACCCTGGGACTTCAGTTCCTTGATGGCCCACTGCACGCCACTGGGGTCTTCATCACCGGCGGGATCAAATGTCAGCACTTCCTCACTGCCACTGAGTTCCTCATCGTAGCTGCCTTCTTCAGCGGATTCCTCGGTCACGACTTCTTCGGTGATGGTGATAGTCTTGGTTTCTGCAACGGGTTCCTGAACTTCAGCCACGGCATCCTCGGCCTTGAGCTGCATCATCTTGAGCTCATAGCCCAGGTCACCGGCAAAGCGCTGACCAAAGCCGACGCCGCAGCGCTCCAGGTAGGCCACGACGGCCAGGGTCTTTGGAATCCCTGCCCACTCCATGGTCTCCACCAAGACGTCCTGGCCATACGCGGTCTTGGCCATGGCGCAGATGTGGTTGAGCACGGTCTTGTCCAAGCCCTCGGCGACTTGCAGGCAGGCCCAGACGGCCTCCAGGTCATCGCCGGGTTTGACGGCCTGGGCCTTCAAGCGCCAGGTCAACGCGGTCGCGGTCTCCTGGGCATAGCCCTCGGCCACCAAGCGGTCACGGAACTCTTCGTAGCCTTTGGCTGCCGTGGTGCCACGGGTCAGCCCGGCTTCCATGCTGGACAGCATGGCGTCGGCGAAGTCAGCGGTCTTCATAGCCCGCTTCCGGGAGTTCAGCTTGAGATGCCGGAACGCCGAGTGGAACCCGGCCTCCATCTCGCCGCCTTCATCCCAGCTCTGGGCGTAGCCGTCGACCTTCTCCAGCCACCACTGGACGTCGGCGGCCATCTCGCGGATGCTCTGGTCGCTGCCGTCGTCGTAGTTCAGGCTGCCAAGGCCTTCAAAGGTGTCCATCTCCGACGTGCCGTGGGCGTCCGATCCCATTGGGGCTTCACCCTGGAAGGGATGGCAGCTCACTTCGCCGCTTTCAAACAGGGACACCATGATCCTCACCGGGATGTTGTGCTCCGGCGTGTAGACGGTGAACACCGCGCTGTCGTTCTTGTCGCTGTAGCGGAACTCACCGATGTTCTCGACGTCCTCGCCACCGACTTCGGCGGCCAGCTTCTCGGCCACGGGCATGACATCGCCCTGGGGTCCGCCGGTGTTGTCGCTGATGTCAGGCTCGGCCTCGGCAGACTTCGGCGCTTCCAACGGGCTCGTGGTCTGCGGGTCTTCGTTGGCGGCCTTCAGCCCTGACCGAACTTCTCCAATAGGCGCTCCGTGCCCACGCCAGCGCTGGGTAGTGGGACCCAAGGGGCCGTTCACGGTCTCCGGTGTCTTCAGGATTTCCACGTTACCATGCCTGGTCTTGCGGTGCTCCGTCATGTCGCCCTTCTGGTTGGTCTGGTAGTTGCATCCCGGCTCATGGCAGGTGAGGACATTGGGCAAGTCCTTGCCCCTGGCCTTCTCAGCCAAGGCTTCGAGGAGCTCGGCCTTGACCTTGGGCTCCAGGCCGGAGTCCGACAACCCGGCGAGGGCGAACACCCGGCGCGTGGTCACCTTGCCCTGGGCGTCATAGGCCACGGCAATGACCGCTGTCTTGGCGGCGTTCAACAAGAAGTCGGCGGTGCCGCCTTCGTGTGGAACCAGGGACAGCAGCAGACTGTTCTGATAAGCCATGACGGCCTTCTCGGCGCGGGCGGCTTCACCCCGCGTGGCATAGCTGTTGCCGTTGCTGTCCTGCCAACGGCCACTGCTCAAGCGCTTGGGGTATTCACCAAAGCCCTCGCTCTCATTTGCCTCACGGTGGCTGGCGGCCTCGGCCTCTTCCATCAGGCGCTGGCGGTGACCACGGTGTTCCGACCGGTATTCCTCGGTCTCCGGCTCGGCCTTGGGGTCCATGAACAAATGGGCCTCGGCATCGGCGGCTGCGGCGGCGCTGTCATAGCTGTTGCCGTTGGTGTCACGCCACTTGCCGTTGCTCAGCTTCTTGATCCCGCTGGCCTTCTGGGTGAGCGCGGCGGCGAACTTCAGCTCGCGGATCACGGCCTCGGCTCCCTTCTCCACGGCGGCGTTGAGCAGGTCGGCCTGGTAACGGTTGGACATCAGGTGGTCAATCACCGGCATCTTCTCGCCTTCGACTTCGATGACCTGGCCAAAGCGCTTGCCGCAGAGATCGGCCAAGTGGGCGCGATGGGCGGCCTTGCCGTTGACTTCGAGCAGCCAATATCCGGCGCGGCGGTCGGCAGTGGGGAACAGGCGGGCGGTGACCTTCTCCTGCTGCCGCTTGTGGATGAGCGCGGCGGCCTTCTTGATGTCGGATTCCAGCTTGGTCTTGGCTTCGCCTGTGGCTGTCTTGGCCTTGTACTCCCACTTGCGGATCAAAGCCTTGAGCTCGGAAACCGTGCGGTCTTCGTGGATGTCTTCCACCGGCATGGCGCGGAAGCCATAGCCGGTCTTGGCATTGGCCCCCCAGTTCATGCGGGCGTCCTCATTGCTGTCTTCGGAACGCAGGGACACGATGTCCTGCTTGTCGTTCTCCGACATCTGGGCCACGTAGTCGGCGGCACTGCCCTTGAAAGGCTCGCCATCGACTTCCATGCGCTCCGGGTTACTCTCAAAAAATTCCACAAGCCCGGCATCATCGGGATAATTACTCTCAAAGACATCGCCATAGAAATAGGTGAAGTCCTCAGTGAGTTCAATCGCGGCTTCAATGCGGACGCCGGTAAGGTCAACATAGCCGTCGTTGACCTGGAAATCGGCTTCGGCGGGATCGTTGCGCTGCACCAAGCTGAGCACGGTGCCAGCCTTGGGCGCACTGCGAATCCAGCCCCACTGCCAGATGAAGTCGGCAAAGAGCTTATACATGCTGATCTCCACCGGGGCTCCGCTGGGGTGTTCAAGGTCAGCCTGGACTTCCTTGATGAGGTCAGGGATGCTGTCGGCCTCAAACTGGATGTCGGTGAGCTTCAGGATGTCGCCGCGCACCGAGCTCATGCCGTCCTGGTATCCCAGGCAGCTAAAGCTCTCGATGGTGGGCAGGCTTTCCCAGGTGATCTTGCCGGTCTTCAGGTCCAACATGCCCTTGCCATAATCGGCGAGCTTGAAGTCCTTGAAAACGATACCGGCTCCGCCACCGGCCATGACGGCCAGCGCGGCCTTGAGCTTGCCCAACATGGACTTCGTGATGTCCGTCAGCTTGACGGCCACGGGCTCCAGGCGCTTGCCTTCGGCCTGCCACGCCACGCGGGCGCTGGCTTCGGCGGGGTTGACGTCGACGACAATGCCGGTCAGGCCCTTGATGCCCTTGGCGTAAACCACGTCATCGGCCTTGAAGTCTTCGGCTGGTGCGCCAACCGGCGGCTCCCCGGCCTTGAGGGCCTGGGCGATGTCGACGTCGTTGAGGCTGCCGTCCTTCAGGCCATACTGGCGCTTGAGGCGCAGGAAGTCATCGGCGCCGCCGCCGTTGCTCAGGATGGTCCCGAAGGCGACTTCATCGTCTTCCATGGCCTTGATGTTCAACCCGGCCTTCAGCTTGTTGGCGTCAAAGGGCACCAGCTTGGCGGCCTTGAGCTGGCCTTCCATGAACGGAATGACTTCGCCCTTGGCCTTGGCGGCGGGAGCGGCTGGGGGCACCGCGCCGGGCGTGCCCACGGTCTTCCCGGCACCGCCCTGCTGCTCTTCCAAGGCAATCACCTTCTCCATGAGTTCATGGGCCTTAGACCACAGCATGGTGACGTCATCACCCTGCTTGCCCTTGGGCCTGCCTGCGGCTTCCCAGGCGGCTTGGGCTTCCTTGAAGGCACGGAAGGCGTCGTCGCGGTCCTTGCTGACGGCTTGGATGTCTTCTTCGAGCCCGGCGATGAGGTAGACCTCTGGGGTTACCCAGGCCTCGCCGTAGGTGCGGGCGTAGCGTCCGACGATGTGTTCAAAGAGGTCGTGCTGGATGCGGTCGGCCTTGAGCGCGGCTTCCAACCGGGCCATGGCACTGGAGTTTTCCCGGCCTAGCGTCGCCTTGACTTCGGCGGCTGCCATTTTGACGGCTTGCGGTGAGACCGATCCCAAGATTTCCTGAGCCTGGATGCCGAGGTCGTCGCAGAAGGGCTGGGCTTGGGCGCGGAGTCGTTGTGAAAGACCTGCAAGATTCTGCAAAGCAGCCGCAGCAGCTTCGACAGCGCCTTCATTCCCTTGAGCTCCAGCCACAAGCACCAAATTGTCAAGACCTCGATAATGACTGCGAAGACCGGATTTCGCTGCATTGCTGGCTCCGAGTAAATTGAATAAGACGTCCACCCGCTGCCATGACGCAATGCAGTCGGTCTCGGTGCCATAGGGCATCACGGTTTCCAAGCTGGTCATGGCGTTGTCGATGGCGTCGGGAGACTTCTTGGGAACGATGACTGGCTTCTTCATGGTGGGATCATTGACGGGGAACTCCGGCGTGCTGGCACCGGAAACGATGTCCTTGAACGCGCTCAGCACCTGCACGGCTTCGACGCCGTTGAGCTTGGCCAAGGCCTTCTCGGCGGCGGCGTTCATGTGGAAGCCCAGGAACGAATTGATTTCCTTTACGGCCTCCAACAGATGGGGCTGCTGGCCGTAAATGGATTCCTGCTCGGCGATGACATGGGCGACCTGCTGGGCCGGGGTCTTGCCAGTCTTCATGTCGCCAATGAGCTGCATGACGTCGGCCTTGGCGTAGGCCGGGACGGTAACCACGGCCAGCCCGGTGCCCACGGGGTTGTGGTGAATCTTGTAGGCCAGGATGTTGCGCTTGGCGGCCTTCATCTTCTCATTGGCGGCCTGCTGGGCGGCGGCGTCACCGGCGATCAGCGCCTGACCGAGCTCGGCCTTGGCGGCGGCCATCATCGTGGGGTCTTCGACTTCGTAGCTGCGGATCATCAGGCTGCCAGGGACGACGTGGGGGCAAACCGGCTCAAAGGGATTGTGCATCTTGTGGCCGCACACCGAGCACTGGCAATACTCCGTGCTGGCTTCCTGCGAAACGGATTTGAGAACGCCGCTGATGAGCTTCTTGGCGATGTCGTCGCCGAGCTGCGTGGTGCGGTCGATCATGCAAATGCCTTCGACCTGGAGCTCGCCGGTGATCGGGTTCTCGATGTTGTAGGAAGACAGCAGCTTGCCGATGTTGGGGCCACCGTTCTCCGCCGAAAGCGGGAGATCGCGGCTGGCCTTGATCTCGGTTTCGACGTGCCACGTGGATTCGATTTTGCCGATGACGTTGGCGGGATCGGTGAGATGGTTGACGTCGAGATGGCGGTTGATGAAGCTCGCGCCAAAATCCCCGGCGTAGCGGCGCGGGATGGCGTCGCCGTTGCCGTTGGGGAAATCGTAGCCCAAGAACTTCGCCCAGAAGAACAACTTGGTCGGGTGCTCCTGGCCGCAGAAGCCACACCTGATTTTTTCCTCACCGGCTTCAAGGTGAAGTCCCGGCTGATGTTTCTGGGCCGTGACCTCGAATCCTTTGAGCTCTGCGGCAGTGGTGGCGACCTTTACGACTTCCAACGTGCCATAGACCTTAAACATCTAATGCCTCCGGGAGGACGACTGGCTTCTGGTGAGCGCTAATTTGTATCAATGACGACATCATATCCATGGCGCTGTTTTTATTCAACATTTTCCAGGGCTTTACTACGACCGGCGGTCGTATTTAATATGGATACTCTGAGCACTTTGATAACCAGGTGATTTTTAACTAACAACATTATCAATAAATGTGTTGACTACTCTTTCTATTCGTAGTAAAAGAATGGCGTAAGCAGGTAAGGCCTGGTAGGGTAAGGCGGGGCTGGCCGTGGCATGTCGAGGTCAGCTATCGTTTGGCAGGGCCTGGTAGGGCTATAAATCTGGCAAGGTTAGCCCAGGCGGGCTCAGGTCTGGCACGGTGAGGTATCGCAGGGCAGGGTCATATACCTGGTAAGGCAGGGCGATGTGATGTGAGGCACCGCAGGGTTTGGTAGGGACAACGATGTGGTGGGGTCAGGTGAGCCATCGCGGGGCCAGGTTGGCAGAGGCACCGCAGGGTAACCTAGGGTAGGGCCAGCAATATGGTTGGGTGTGGCTTGGTGAGGTTCGCTGAGGTACGGCCAGGTCTTGTAGGATTTGGACATAAATAGGGTAGGGTCGGGCATGGCCAGGTGAGGCAAGGTTCGCTGAGGTACGGCCAGGTCTTGTAGGGTTTGGACATAAATAGGGTCAGGTTGGGTGAGGTGCGCCGCGGCTAGGTATGGCAAGGCCCGGTTGGCTAAGGTGTGGTTCGGCAGGGTTTGGACATAAATGAGGTTAGGTGAGGCAGTGTGGGGCAGTGTGGGGCATGGTGACGCAAGGCAAGGCAGGGTTTGGACATAAATAGGGTCAGGTTGGGTGAGGTGAGCCTAGGCAAGGCCCGGTTGGCTAAGGTGTGGTTCGGCAGGGTTTGGACATAAATGAGGCGAGGTCTGGTAAGGCAAGGCAAGGTCGGGTCGGGTCAGGTAAGGTGCGGTATGGCTCGGCACGCCAGGGTTTCTTTCTTTTTCCGTCGCCCCAGGGGCGGCACACAAAGGAGTTCAGTCATGGCAATGAAAAAGATCAACTGCAAAATCGAAGGCATCTCCCCGCTCCTTATGCACCAGTTCCCCATGATTCCGCTGGAAGCCGCGCAAAAAAAGAGCGCCGAGGAGCAGGCCGACTACGTGGCCTACCGCGATCCCGACACCAAGCAGCTCTACGTCCCCGGCCTCGCCGTTCAGCGGTCGCTGGTGAACGCCGCCACCTTCAGCAAGGGTAAGGGCCGGGCCAGCCTCCAGAAAGTGGTCGCGGCCTGCGTCATGGTCACCCCGGAGCGCCTGTTGCTCCCCACCAAGGAATACGTCATCGACAGCCGCCGCGTGGTCATCGGTGCCACCCAGGGCGCGGTGATCCGCCACCGTCCCCGCATCGACACCTGGGTCGTGGACTTCACCCTGGAATACGACGACGCCCTGCTCAACGCCACCGAGCTCCGCAAGATCGTCGACGACAGCGGCAGCCGCGTCGGCCTCTTGGACTTCCGGCCTGAGAAGAAGGGGCCGTTTGGCCGCTTCGTCGTCATCGAATGGCGGGCGGAAAAGTAGAATCGCCTTGTTTTCTGGTTTGGTTCGGCGAGGTTAGGCAAGCCGAGGCTAGGCATGGTCTGGTGGTGTAGGGCACGGTAACCGTGGGGAGGGCGACCTCCCCACATAAAAAGGAGGTCACCGTGCATTGGAGAAAACGTCAACCCCAGGAAGAAGACCGGACGAAAGGTCGCTTCCGCTCCTTCTTTGCCTGGCTGCCCACAACTGTTTTGGGCGTCACGTTCTGGCTGGAAGAGGTCACCGTCTACGAAGAGTTCTTCACCGCGCCCTGCGAAGGCGCTTTCCACGGCTGGGCAGCGGTGAAGATCGTTCCCTACCACATCTTCCCCGAAGACTTGAACGACTGATTTCATAGCAAATAGGACTTGACTGTTTTAAGTGATCGTAGTAAAAAGCATACAACCGTTAGGCACTCAGGAGGAAGTATGGTCCCGAAGAAGCAGACCCCGGTATTGAATGGCGAAGTCCAGGGCACCGCTCCCTGCCCCAAGTGCAAGACCACGCTCAACGTCGAGCTCATCGACGCCAAGACGAATTACTGCTGGGCCTGCGGCCATGGGTTTCCCGTCGCCCCGGCTCCCGGCACCAAAGAACTCTCCCACTCATAGGATGTTCAATGCCCTCTAATGTTCCGCTCAAATCAGGCTACCCGGCTTTCCCATCCAACAACTACAGTGGCCTGGGAATCCGTGACTACTTTGCCTGCCAACTCCAGGCTGCCTGGATTCAGGCCTTAGGGACTCAGCACCGAAGCGTTGACGACCTCCATGAATTAAGTGCCAAGCTGGCTGTAGATAGCGCTGACGCCCTCATCGAAGAAATCAACCGGGTTGATTCCCTCAAAGCCTTTGTACTCGGTGAGACTAGCCATGTCGAGTAGCCTTACCCCGGGGGAAAAGGACGCCGCCTTCCGCGATGACATCGCCGCCCAGGTGCTCATTGCCGTGCTCAAGGTTTCCGTGGAGCTTTCCTACAGCCCTAAGCAGCTCGCCAAAGAGGCCTACGCTTATGCCGACGCCATGCTGGCAGAAAAGAAGGCCCGGCTATGAAAATCCGCTGCAACTGTCAGATCATTGAAAACGACAAGATCAAGTCCCGCTGCCCTTTCCTGTGCCACCCTATTGTCCACCCCGGCTACACCGGTAAGTCCGGCAGCCACGACAAGCAGTGGCAGGCCTGGGAAGACAAACTGGTTCAGGAACGCCTGGACAGGGGAGGCACGCGATGAGCGCTTCCAAGCAGCGGAAAATTGTTGAGCTCCACGAAGCCCTGCGGCAGATGACGGCGGATCGGGACATCTACAAGGCTCAGGTCGCCCTGCTCATCAAAGCCCAGGAAG